>Ga0116229_10000936_pt1 | contig 43423 bp, 34 predicted proteins | sample S1TSphgellanicum_3_FD_87313 | JGI IMG/M metagenome (GOLD analysis project Ga0116229, IMG submission 87313) | Host-associated microbial communities from peat moss isolated from Minnesota, USA - S1T2_Fc - Sphagnum magellanicum MG | ecosystem: Host-associated > Plants > Peat moss > Unclassified...
TCTTCACCAAGGTCTTGGGAGCTGAGAAGCATCGCCGATTCCGCAACATGCTTGGAGTGATGGAGTTGGAGTTGAGCTTGAGGGGGAGTGTTGAGATGTCAAGTTCAACTAGAGCTGACATTCATGATGTGCCTCAGTGACCGTTCTACATCAACCGGTGCACTTAGTGACCGTTCTACGTTCACACCGATTAACGCGCGCGTGACGTATCTTCGCCACTGTTTTTTTTGGAGGACTTGTTGTCGTCTAGGGGCGTGGGGTTTGCAAGAGCTCAAGCTCTCTCCCCCCCTATCTTTTCAGAATTCTACTTCTTTTTAGCAGCAAGGGGTAATAAACAGCTTGGGAGCTCTTCATAGACATGGCCATATGTCTTAGGGTCCTTAGTTCGCCATAATGATGTACAGACATTGCTTGCATGAAACAGAATTGTGGATCATGAGACTTGATTGTGCTGAAATATTTTTTCTCAAGTTACAAGAATGGGTACCCAAAATGTTTATGGAAATGATATATAGAGAAGATGATTTCATGACTTTTGGCCAAAAGGATATATTATAGCTAAAAGTTCAAGAACAAATTTGTTGTTAAGTTGAGGAACCTTTAGTTGCCATTTCTTGCAAGCATCAATTGTTTGATGAAACTCTAGAATACATCTGCTTTCCATCTTTGCAATATGCTTGCCAGCTCCCCTTTTTGCAACTTTGAGCTTTTAAATCTCATGTTTGATATTTTCACCGAAAATGAAAAGCTTCAATCCTTTACATCAAGCCTATAAGAATACGTGGGAATCTCTTGCATGCACAGCATAATTCCAAGCTTTCTTCATTACAAAGGAAATCTTGTAATTCTGTCACAAGAGGTTTCAACTCCTTGACACTGATATTCATCTTGCTACAAAAATTGGATGCAACATTTTCATATGAATGGCACAGTGCTAGTGGTAAGAGGGAGTCAGAACACCAACATTGGTTCAACAATGTGACAATGTTGCATAATGTGACAATTAGGAGGGCAAGCTTCAAAACTGGTGGGCAATTCTTCCACGTCATGTAGTATTGGGGAAAAGGCAAAAAAGGGGCAAGGAACCTTGTGTTAATCACTATGTCCATACTATAGTTGACAAGAAACCAACCCATTTGGTTAAATTGGTCATAGGCATAGTCCTGCAGACCAACATCACATGCACATAGTCATGCATACATCCATCAAAGGTGGTGTATACTCGTGCAAATAGAGGCTAGAAAAGTAATGACAGAAAAGAACATTACAATTCTTGTGGCAAAAATTCAATGTAAGGTGCAATGACTCTTCTGTTACCTCTTTCTTTGTTCTCATTTTTGTAACATTTTTTAGTCCTTAAAGTGGTGAATGGACATCTCCACCATTCCTTTTCAAAGATGTAGCCTCAATGATGTATTGATTTTTTCCCCAGCAACATTGTACAAGACCAAATCACTCCAGGAGCTCTCTCATTTTAGAGCACACAACAACAATTACTGAGTGCTAGAGGAAGCTTCATCAGAACCACGACCACTAGGATCCACACTTTGCTCCATCAATGCATTCTTTGGGTTGCCTTTTGAAAGTGTGTCTGTTCCAAACTCTTGGAGTGTTCCAATGTTTGACATCTTGTGGTTGATGTAGAGTGTCACCTTGTATGTCTGCAACATTTTGTTACAGTTACACATGAGCTTTTGTTTGCCTCGTCCCCATGTTTTAGGATTTAGAGACCATAGGGACTGGGAAACACAAACCAACTCACATACATGCCTTTCCACTCGGAACTTGTATTTGCATGCTTCATCTTGACTCAAAAAACCCCAAATGCCTTTGAAACTTGGGTAAACTGTATAGTGCATGCCATGATACTTCTCCTGATCAGATCCATCAGGGAACATGTTTGTTAAAAGCTCCGGCTGAAAATTGAAATCATACCTTAAAATTGGTGTTGGACCTTCGAGATCATGACACTCTGAATGAAATCCAGTGCCACTTACAAACTCAGATGGTATTTATGTCACCCGTTGGTTTGACTGCAAAGTTGATGTTAAAGGCTTGGTAAAAGAAGTTGATGCAGAAGCAAAGCCATGGAATCCACCAGTCACTCTAAATGTGGCTTGAGAAGAAGTGGCTTGTGTCTGCTCCATGAAGGTGTCCTTCAAATCATGTGTTCCTAGTAATTTGCTTTCATAAAGTGTTGCAGCATCACATCCCAAACATTGGAGCGATACATGTAGATGGTTTTGACACCAACCAAAACGTTTTGAGCAATGGTTTACTTGGTCCAGTGAACTTGTGTTCATGCCACAGCTCACATTAATTTTGGACTCTATTGTGTTTGATTCTTGCTTTTCTGTTTTTTTAAACAAAAATGTTAAAATTGGGGTTGTGTAGTTTTTTTTTAGTTGTTCAGGTATAGGGTCTATGTCACTACCCTCTAGCTGTTCAGGTACAAGGTTCCTATTCCAAACCCCATGTTCATAACCTGTATGAACTGTCACAAGAACATCCCATTAGTTATTTTGTTGTATTTTTTTTCCCTTTGCTCCTCAACCTTTGCAATTGTCATCAACCTCCCCACGATCACCACCCTGATCCTTGTCTCCTTCACTAGGAGTATCTGTACCTCCAAGATGACTACCCCCCTCTCCACTAGTATCTCTTGCGGCACTGCCAAGCCCCCTCATGATTTGCAACCTTGATATGTAATCCCAAAAGTTGACTCCCAAGATTCTTGTGTTAGGGTCATTGACACTTTTAGCATGGACTTGCCCAATATCAGACTGATTCTCTTCTGTCATTGTAGTTGCTACACCTCTGACTACTTGCTTGTATACCTTTCCAACATCCAAGAACTTTTGTATCATGAAAAACATTGCAACTTTTGACAATGCATTTACATGTGAACCTTGTGGCTTTTCATGATCAGGTGGAGAGATTACCACCTTTTCCATGAAAATTGGGTTTTCAAACTTACTTTTCTCAAGGAACACTTCTCCCCATAATCCGGTCCACTCCAATTCAATGATACCCTTTACATCTATCACATTTTGGCGAGTCAAGGAAACTGTTGCAAAATCAAGTCCCACCCCCACAATTTGGGCCATACTTTTAGCATTTCCAAAGAGAAACTGTATCTCGCCTTCAAGTATATTTGCAGTAACAATTAGTTTTCCCCCATGAAGAACTTGTGCCATGTGTGCCGTCAATTGCTCCTGCACATCTTGTGGCCAATTTTCTCCAGTTGAAAATTGTTGAAATTGTTTGACACTCATAATTCTCTGTTCCCTGATGCTAAGAAAGTGAATGTGGATAGTATCTCTATGAAAGGGTTCCCTGAGATTGTACCTAGTCTCTCTTTCCCTCTCTCTATGCATTTTCTCATTCACAACATTGTCATTCAATGGGGAAATTCCATGCACAACATCATTTAGACTGCTCTCAATTTTATGTCGTATATCACATTCCTCCATTCTAGGAACCATATGCCATTCATGACTTTCACAGAACCTTGCAACAGTGAACTTCAAAATAACGAGCTTTCTTTCATTCTCAAGCTGTTCACCATCATCAGACTTTTTCGCAACCATGTGTTGCTCAACATCTACACCCACTGTTTCAAGCATATGTTGGAGAATCAAGATCTTGGCCCCTTCAATTCCATTGCGTCGCAAGTATGTGAACTCATTCTCAAACATAGAGTCAGAGTAATTTGAAATATCAAATGTCGTAGTAATGTTGTCCAACTTTTGTAGGAGGTGCTCAAATATTGCGCATATAGCCTCAAATTTGTACTGAAGCAAGATAAACCAACTTATTACCAGTTTTGAAATTTCATGTAAACTTTCAAACAACAAAAAATTGTAAATTTAGATTTGTAGCATACATGGATCTTGTTTTACCACAAAAAAAGGTGTTTTCAATTCATATTTTCTCCTATACATTAGACAATTAAATGACAGTTAGGTGAAAAAATTATATTGTTGGAAAATGATTTCATCATGTGCTTACACGGTGTCAAGCCTTCCTAATTTGAGCAACACTAAGAGTGAAAGTGCCCATTTGTTAGCCTAGTGTTCAAAGGGTCCACATTCCTACTTTTTGACACTAGATAGTTTACCAAACATCATGACCATTCTTATAGTTAGACTTGGCATTTAGGGCAACATCACCTTTTTTTGTATGTTGAATTTAAACGAACACTTCTCATGTCCAGAGGTTACAAGACCTAAAGTACTAGCTTGAATTGAACGTTTCTACCAATTTTATTTAGACTAGAGGTGACCCAATGACCAAAAACATATAGCAACTAAAAACAAAAAAATGTGATTGATAACGAGATTGTGGGCGCTTCTTTAGTATAGAAGCCCTATCTGCAAAAGGAAAATTGTTAAGTAAACCACTGCTTTTATCGAACTTTTAGAAGATAGTAAGAAGTTATTGTAGGTGAGAACAAGTGGTACTAGAGCACTCGCCGCCATTCGACATGATTCCAGAAGCAGATTGTAGCATCGACTATGTTTGCTTTTAGGTTTCCAACGGACTTCAGGGGCCCAATCTTCTAACAGCCAAAAAGGACGCTACAAAAGGTACAAAGGGATTTTTCGGAAAAAGATGGACCCATGTCACCATATTGTAAGGAAAAGAATCTAAGGTCATCATATTAGAAAGTAGCTTCCAACAAGTCGTCAAATAATAGGAGGAATCCTAAAGAGGATTTAGCCACAAGAGGATTTAGCCAAATCTGGCTGCAAGACAAATAAAGAAGTAGAAAGTCTAGAAATCTTATCACATGTGGGTGAACCACTAGAACCTATCAACTAAAATATGGGTATTTCTAAGGAAGAAAGCTAAAAAATCTACCCAAATCCTTCAAAAAATCTTGACAATTTCATAACTTTTTTCCTTTAAATGTGACGATCTTTTAAGAAAATTTTCAAAAAAGTTCCCTTGGCCATGTTGCTACAGATTTATTTTTAATAGCAAAATGGCGAGTTTTTATCAAGGTTGGTTCCCTTGTTGCACTATTGTTGTCAATCTCCTCACATATGTTTATAATAGGGCTTTGTGGCTCAATGGAACAACAAGAGTATTCATCATCCAATTGCCACATGCAAGTGTGTCTCACATATACCATCACATCTTTTTTGTCAAACCTAACATGTCTCAAACACCAAAACTTTGGTTCCATGTTGTTCAATACTAATTCCATGTCTTTCAAAACATTAGTAGTGTCATGAATATTTGACCTAGAGAAACAATTGTACAATGATTCAAATTTGCACAACATGATTTTCCATTAAGGGGGGTTAACTTGGTGTTTTTCTTAATTGCCACAGTGCTCACCTGCATTTCATTGGGCTAGCAACTAGCACAAAGGGACAACAAAAACTATCAAGGTTATTCAAATGGCACCTCTTTTGCAATTTCCCAAAACTTGAAGGTATGTGCTTCACACACAAACATTTGTCATCTTGAATTTAATATGTCTTGCAATGTCAAAACTAAATTTGTGTTCTTATTTGAAGGTATGAAGGTTGTGATGAATAGAATTTATTTCAAAAATCAAGTAATGAATAATTAAAACATGAGCACGATATTCTTAGGTTTCAAACACGGTTATACTAAAGAATTTAATTTGAACAAAAGTGGGACTCGCATCATCTAATTACTCCAAGTAGTTTTGCAACAATTAAAAGTCATGAATTTTGCAAGATATAATAATAATGTTTGCCAAGAAAAACACTCCATTCAATTGATGGAACAAGGCAACAATAATGTTGAACAAGGTTTGTGCATATGAATGTAATTATGCATGTGATGGAGTTGTGCAACAATATTGTTTGACAATGATCAAGTTTGTTGTTCAATTCACACTGAAATGAAATATGAACATGAAAATTAACTAGATTAGTGCATGTTTTAAATAAATGATTCAACAATTTAATCTTTGTAATTTGCCATTTATGTGGACCAAATCAATTTTATAAGACATTCAAGATGCATGACATGGGAATGGGAAAAGAGATTTCAATAGTAGGATTGTGAAACAAAATTATGATCAGTTAACTTTTTGGCAAAAAATCACCTAAAGGCCACACAATTTTTCACGTAATAGTGATAGAAAAATATTTATTGGGGGAGGGTGTCATTACATTTATGCCTATTGGATACAATTTGATGAGTTCCTTGAAATATTGTCGCCAATTAAATCAAAATTTGCCTTTGGATGCTTGCAGCCACCTTAGGTCCACTAGGATATTGGAAAAAAAAACATTGATTAAGAGGCATCATTTACCTATATTTATTGAATTGAACATATTGCATAATGTAATGAAATGTTTATTAGCAAACCACACTCTTTAAAGCAATTGGAATAATCATCAATGATAAGAATTATGATGCCAATCATTGTGCAAGGGACAATTACATTTTAAATATACATGAAAATAAAGTGACATAGGCTTGGTGGGAAATCCCAAATTTCTTTCTATCACAAATGATGTTTCTCATGTTGAATCTAATCATGATTATTTTTATTTTTTTTGTATTTCCATTATTTCATGTTGCTCACAAATGGAAGGATTATGAATAAACCATGGAAAACTTTCACAAAACTAATGTTCATGAATTAATAATGCATTCATTTAAATAACACTCGTGAAAATGTGAAAAAGGTGTTGAAGGACTATGAAGGAGCATGGGAGGACCTTGACTGGGTTTATGTTTAATGAACCAAAAGTGCATTAAGTTTGTTAACATGTGCACGTGACAAAAACATTTTCAAAGAAGATGAAAAAACCTTTGAAGACCTTGACAAAGATGAGGTTATTAAAATAAACATTGCACATATTTTAAAGATTTATGAATATGTCAAAATGGTGTTGCACGATTATGAAGGAGACTTGAAGGACCTTGACAAGGTAGATGTTGTTGAACCAAATAATGCATTCATTTTGACGATGCAAGGAGATGATAAAAAGATGTTTAAAGATTATCAAGGAGCTTTGGAAGACCTTGACAAGGCTAATGTTCTTGAACCAAACAATGCATTGATTTGAGGACTCGTGGAGATGTCAAAAGGATGTTGGAAGACTATCAAGGAGTTTTGGAAGACCTTGACAAGGCTGATGTTCTTGAACTAGACAATGCATTCACTTTGAAAGTTCGTGGAGATGTTAAAAAGGATTTGCAAGATTATCAAGGAGCCTTGGAAGATCTTGACAAGGCTGATGTTTTTGAACCAAACAATGCATTTATTTTGAGGACTCATGGAAATGTCAAAAGGTGGTTGAAAGATTATCAAAGAGCCTTGGAGGACCTTAACAAGGCTAATGTTCTTGAACTAAATAATGCATTGACTTTGAAGACTCATGGAGATGTCAAAAGGATGTTGGAAGACTATCAAGGAGCTTTGAAAGACCTCAACAAGGTTAATGTTCTTGAACCAGACAATGCATTGATTTTGAAGATGCGGGGAGATGTTAAAAGGATGTTAGATGATTATAAGGGAGCCTTGGAGGACCTTCACAAGGCTGATCTTCTTGAATCAAACGATGCATTCACTTTGAGCATTCGTGGAGATGTCAAAAGGATGTTAGCAGACTATCAAGGAGCCTTGGAGGACCTTGAGAAGGCCATTGTTCTTGAACTATATAATTTATTCACTTTAACAAGTTATGCCTAAACGAATTGGAGTTTAAACAAATATCAAATTACATTGGAGACCATGGATAAGGTTCATATTCTTGAACCGGATGATCATTTTATACTACAAACTCAAAAATGGTTGAAATGGATGTTAGGTGAGTACCAGCCTACAATAGAATTGTTGCCATTCAATTCTGAAATTCAATCTTTTACATATAATGAATTGAATTTTGGAACAAGTTTGGGGAAAAGGGCCTTTGGTGAGGTGTATCAAAGTTGTTGGAAAGGCATCCAAATTGCAATTAAAGTTTTAAAATGGAATGGTTCATATAATGAAGGTGCAAAAAAATCTTTCATCTCAGAAATGCGCACTTTAAGATCAATTCAACATATCAATTTGATTCGTCTTTTGGGCTATTGTATCCAAGACTTAGAACACATGTTGGTGTATGAATACATGTCAAATTCATCTTTTGACAAATGGATATATGTGGACAACCTCTTCGATTGGGACAAATGAGTGTCCATCATTATAGGGGTTGTTCGAGGATTGGCACACTTGCATCATAAATGTAATCCCACCATTGTCCATCTTGACATCAAACCACAAAATATCCTTTTGGATAAGGATTACACTCCAAAATTAACTGATTTTGGGTTGGCAAAAATTTTAGATGGCAAGGATGAAAATGTGGTATGTGCCCCACTATTTTTTAAATTGATTTTTGTATGAATGTTATATGTTAATGCGATTGTGAACCTTGCAAATTTGTACACTCTTGTGGGGCACAACTTGTTAATTTCACATTTTCATTATTATGCCTTATTGAACAAATATGATAATTAATCACAATCTAAAATGAATATTTGAAAAACATGTAATCATTCATGAAATTACACATTTTATATTACACATTTTTTTTGTATGTGTGCATAAGTAATACACAAGGCTTGGAACTTTTGTGATTGAAAAAAACTCAAAAATAAATTATGGGTTCCTATTGGTATTGGACCATCCTAAGTGTGGGTTTTATGAACTTCAACATGTATATTCAATGCATGCAACACACATTGAACTTATTGATTTGTTTGGAAAATTCAAATTCAAATTCCTTTAGCTTCAACTTCTACACCAGGAACAAGCAAATATATGGCACCAAAAATTCTTTCAAAACAAGCATCAACAAAAAGTGATGTGTATAGTTTTGGAGTATTATTGATTCAACTTGTGAATGGATCGCCATTCACTTTAGATGGAAAAAAAATTCATGTTCACAACTTTATCCAATGGGCATGAAAGGTTCAATGGAAGAAGATGGATTTCAACAAATTTTCAATGTTGTAATCAATAATTCAATTGTTGGGTTTGACAACAATGAAACCAAGTTATTTTTGCAAATTTCCCTTCAATGCATCAAGGTAATCTTTGTGCCAAATATTTTGTTTATCATTCAATTTGTGATCATGCAAATTTCAAAACCCAAAATCATGGATTTGATGTAATATTTGAAACAATTTGAAATAAGTTAAATTGGATTGTTCAATGAATGTAGAATTCCCTAAAAACTTTACACATGTAAATGGTAAAGTTAATTTTCCTTGGAATTCCTTTAGACCACCTGCATGATTCATATGTATAATTAAAAAATATTTTATTTTCAAAATCAATAAAATCATGTTGTTGAATATATATGAGGAATATATCTTCAAATTGTGTCATTGAAGATTGAGACATGAACATATGGTTCCATTTAGTGGAGCATTTTTCCATGGTTTGATTGTAATGTATAACAATTACATAATAAACATCTAATTTTTATAACATTTGTTTCTTATAGGAAGACCCAAATCAAAGACCAGAATTGCAAGAAATTTTGCAAATTTTGGAATGATTGAATAGAAATAAACACATACAATCTATTACCACATTGATTCAAGAATATTTCAATGTATTGTCAAAAAGATTTGGCTCCACTTTCAAAAGGAGGTGATTTATACATTCATTATATGATTAAATTCAACATATTTATTTCATGTAATGTGTGTCCATTTCATTTGTTCATCCTTTTTGTAAACGTGGAAAGGTATTCCAATAGGTCCATAAACTCAAAGTTTCATAACTATTATAATATGTTCTTATACAACTTCGCAACTTGTGTGTTTGTATGGATGAGAAATAAGTTGTTTATTGAATTAAAAAATCATCTTTATAATCACTCATATAAACTAGGCATTATGGATATATGTATATAAGTGTATATACATAATTGGAGTCCTTTCAAAAATTGACCTTTGTTAATCTTTAAAAAATTGGCCTTGGTTATGAAAACTAGTTATTGTTTAATAATGTGTTACACTTCTTATGTGACACATAAGTATGCGATAGAACATTGTAGGAGCCTTGAACCATTTTTTCAAATGGTTTTGGGCATATGGTCATGTTTAGATTTTCTAGTTTAAGATTCAAATTAATTGTTGGATAGAACAATATATAAATGTTGAAACAATGCCCAGTTTCTCAAAAAGAGGTTTTAATCAAATTAACATCCACCATTGTGTTATACTAGATGTTTAATAAGAATTTTTGGACACCCATTATAATACTAATGGAAATTTTTGGAAGGTTCATAAAATTGATGATATACTTGAAAACGAAAGAATATGGTTTTGTAGATAGTCTCATGTAAATTAGTTATAAACCTCCTAATCATAGTAGTATATGATGGGTTCCCTTATTACCCACTACCCTTTTAATTCCCTATAGGCAAATTTGTAATAGTTCATTATACCTTAATTGTGGACTTCAATTTATGACCTCCACCCATAAAATATAAATTAATATAATTCCATAAAACTTGAGCATTTAAAGATTTTTGGCCTATATTTGACCTATAGATGTTTAACCTTTAAATATCAGGTGAAAGTATCCTTGGGTGATACCATTAGGAACCACCTTAAGGAATGAAAAAGGGACCAAAAACAACCAAATCATTTTCCTTGGCCCTTTACTTTAAATGTTTTCACAACTATAATTTATTTATTTTTTCATGTTTATCAATTGCATACACTAATATATGGATTGAAGTTTATTTTTGAATTTATTTTTGAAATGCTAAAAAATTTATTTTTAATTAAAATGGCCCGTTCATAAATTGATAGCCTTAATTTTGGAAATTCATAACTAAATTATACTTATTCAATTAATTTCCTAACAAAAAACCTAAAAATAGAATGAGTTCCAAATTATGCTAAGAAAAAAATTCCCAAGAAAATTTCCAAATTATGTTTTGAATTTTTGTTCTCAACTAAAAAGTTTAAGGAAATGAACCAACATTACATTCTTGAAACTTTTTCTAAATGCAATGATTAAAAACATCAAAATACACAATATTCTTAATATTATTGACATTTCAAAATCTATGTACTCATTAAAAAAATTATGAAAATATTTTGTTTAAGTGTTTTCTATGATTTTTCAAAGTTCGATGGGTCTAAGAAATCAAGGTGTGACAGTTCTTAGTGGTACCACCCAAGGAAACTCTTACCCTCTCCAATAAGTCAAAAATAGTTCAAGAAATGTATTGTTGGGGAATATAAGTTGATTTTAAATGCTTAAAAGGTGTGTGGTCCCAAAAGGTCCCCAAAGGATTAGATATAACCATCGTTCTTTTACATAATTAATTTTCATTTAAACTAAAAGCATATTTGAATCAAGTTTAATGTTTCCATGGCAATGTTGTTTTAGTAATTCAAATTGCACTCATTTTATTTATCCTTAGATTATTGGATACTTATGTACTAGAAATTTATAAAAATATTGAAAAACCAAGTTTACATATAATTGAGATTTGATTAGTTTACAATTTCTCTTCTTTTGGTGTCAATTATGTCTCAAAACAAGAGAAAAATAAAAATTGTCACGATCATTATGTTTAACAATCAATAGTGATTGCATTATCAAATCATTTTCATTTGATAATCACTTGAATGTGAAACTTGTGTGCAACATGTGTAAAATTCAAAAACCTTTAATTACCGCTACTTATTTTCATAATAGAAATCATGTTGTTTGCAACCATTCAATGTGCAACTAAACGTCGCCTATGATTATGAATGGTTGCCTATGCGACTATTTTTCAAATTTGGATGGATTTTGGTCTTCCTTTCAACTAGTTGCAACTATGACCTATTTGATCATTCCAATAGGTTGATTTTTCATGATGTCTTTGTATATTTTACAACATCATATGTACATTTAGTTGCACATGCAACCAAGGTAATCACACTATAGTTGCATAAATACATATGCTATTTAGTAGCTACACATATAGACTACTTAATAGTACATACGTACCTATATGTATATACGTACCTACTTAATTACTAGGTACCTACCTATCTACCTACCTACCTACCTACTATGTACATACCTAATTATTTACTTATTATGTACATACACCCTACATACCTACCTATTTAATTACTAGGTACTTACATGCCCACTAGCTACTTAATAGGTTATTTATAATAAATAATTATGTATAGGTTATTTAAATATGTACTTAAAATAAATACTATCTAAATAAGTACCTAGTAAGAAATTATGCTACTTAGTAGGTAAGCTATGTAATAATATGTGTTAGGGAATAGTTGCAACTAAGCTACAACTATACGACTAGGTTACAAGTAAAATTTTATCCCATATTGTTTATCTTCCCTTTCAAGTTTACAAACTATATAGGTAGGTTGGTTTGGTGGAATAAACACATTCAATTTTTTCAATTGCCATATGAAAGGAGTTAATCACATAGGCTTCACCCAAAAGGTTAAACTTAAAATAAAATAGGATTTTGTTGTAAGAGTTTTAGACCTAGACCTACCTACCTACCTAGGCAAAACCTATGGCTAGGTGGCCTAGGCTTAACCTAGGTGCCACAATGGCCTAACCTAAAACTAGGTTAGGTACCTTAAATAGCTAACTAGGCCAGAGGTGGCCTAACATAGGCCTAGCCTAGGTGCCACGTGGCTTGGTCCAACCCTAAACTAACCCTAAATGATTATAGAACAATCTTAAGTTGCCATGTGGCATAATTTAGTTGCTTTAATCGCATGGTTTTTAAATTTATTTATTTATTTGGCAAAATATTTTGAAAAATCCGAATGATGCCACATGTCACAATCTTAGGCTGCCACATGTGAACATATTGATATGCACTATAGTTGCAAGTGTAATTGCAAAAACTCATCCCTAGATATGTATAAAATCTCCATACTCGTATTTTACCAAAAAAAAAATTCATTCATCGTCTATGACTAGTGGTCGTCTACAACTTGTCATTTGCTACTATGTTGATTTTTAATCGCATTGCTTGCAACTGAAATTTCATTGCAAACAATGTTTTTTCTACTAGTGTTTTGGCATACCTTAATTTATCAAGGAGCTCATCATTCCATGAGTAGAATTGCAAAAAGGATGGAATTCAAAAAAGTGAAATTAATTGACATGTCCAATAGAAAACATTCATTCAACATATGGATTCTAATTTTCCATTTACAAAAGTCAAATCATTTATTTAATACAAATGATAATTTGGACACATTCATCAAAAAATGGTCATTTTTCAAATTATATGAAAATTAAAGCTTGATCACCATATGATTGAGCAATTCATTATATGAATTGATGAACTAAATTCCAACTTTAATGCCTTATATGGAAAGAGGTAAAAGAAGTGCATTGTAGCACTTGACGTTGTGGTGTCAAATACATGTTATTGTTTATGTAAATATCATATTGTTCAATACATTGACTTCAATTGGTGAACTTTCATCATGTAAATTCTTTTCATGAATTGCATTGTGGATTTGAATATTTCCTTAAGCAAAATTCCTAACATTTTTATTTTTGCAAAGGGACCTCCCAAGCGTTCACTCTTACTCAAAAGAGGGAAAAAAAAGAAAAAAGTCTTGAAACATATAGTCAACAATGTGTAAAATATTATACGTGTTTTCACTATCATTAATATTCAAAGTTATTTGTTAATGGGTGATCTATGAATCTATAGTTATTTGATAAATCTATAGTTACACGGCTATTTGATTTTTGAATGACTTTACTAGTTGTATTTTATTGGTCACCTTTACTATTCATAACTTTTCAATTCTAATATTGTATATAAGGATAAAAGATCACATAATTTGTGAGGAGGTAATGAAGTTTTTTCTAATTTTCTTTGATTTGGAGATACAAAATATGTTTTTTGCTTGCATAGATTAAAATAATATGTGATCAATTATTACAAAATATAGAAAAAATATATTAAAAAATGATTTTAATTGAAGAATACGAAAGGAACTATAAATGTAAAATTCACCTTTTCCATTTTTGGTGACCATGCTAGGAAATAATTTTTACAAGAATTCTTGATGTAATTTTGGTTTTAGATCGGTTGTTCAATTATTTTTAAATCTTGTGAGTAATAACTTTGATAATTTATGTCTTAATAGGAAGAATCTATAGAAAATATTGGGATGAGTAGTGATATAATCTATAAGGGAATAAAAGATAATTATCTTTACAAATCCATGTTAAAAAACCAAGTGTGTAGTAGGAAACATAAATGTCTAGAGTGGTTAGAAGGAGTTTACAAAGATAGATTGATTAGAGTAATTAAAATTAGGATTAAAATGATATTGGTACATTAATAACAATGTTTATTGATAGGATCACCAAAAAAACAAGCTCTAATTCATAGGCAAACAAAGTTAATACTAAAGAAAGGACGAATCCAAATGAGGTTGCAAAGCAAGAAAGTTGCAAATTAAACCCATAGTGAACATTTGGAGGTGTTGAATATATGCACTATTACAAAACATGGTTTATTCAACTAGGAATTCTAGTAAAAAAATACCCAAAATGACCACCATTGAAAACACCTTTTTGTTAATCTAGACAAGTAAATTTCAACATGTTGTTGTGATTTAGGAAGTCTTTTCTACTAGGCATAGGAAGGTACCTCTTGACTAGTGGATTTTTTCACCCTGTTAACTTGACTAGGCATCAAGTTAACAAGATTTTGTGTCCTATCTAACTAGCATGTGGCATTTTTTCATTGTTACGCACCTAGTCAAATTGCCCAAATATTAGTTGGATTACCAATCAATATGACGGTCACTATGTATAAAGATATGCCATCATTGTCACCTTACACATGTCACCATCCTATAGAGTCAAATTGGCAATATGCCAATTTGACTATCATCAACATAACAATCAAAATGATATGCCTCATGTCAACATTTAAGCCTGTCAATTTGACAAAATGCTAACATGACTACTAATCAAGATGGCCACAAAAAAGGCCAAGACATGTGCCATCATCTCTGGTGTTCCATGTGGCACAATTTCATGTGGTCAATTTCGTAGGTTGTTAATTTGACCATTGGTCAACAAGATAGTCAAAATATCTGGCATGTGGCATCATATTCGTGTTCCACATGGCACCATCTTGAGTAGTCTACTCGACCAAATGTTTTTTTGACTAGTCAAACTAACTGTCGCACCATTGGACAATATGGCACCACATGGTTCCATGGCATCAATCCATGTGTGACACGTGTTGTTAAATTATTGGTTGATATGATGCAACATGTTTTCATTTTAGTGTGTTTTGGATTGATGTAGGGTCATTGTTGTACCATCCAATCTGATTTATTTGTCCAAATGTGGTCAAAGGAAGCCTTGCTCTAATTGACTAGTTTTAATTATATATTACAATATGTTAACTTCCTTACAATAGTTGATTTATTTGAATTGTTTATTAACATATGCCAATTGTCATTGTTGACATGATGTAATGTGAAGGGCTTGGGTTTCTTTAGTTGATTTTAGATAGAAACATTCATATTTACCATCAATCATTATTTAGAAAAAACAAATTGATTTCCTAATTTGGGACTAGCAATGGTGTATTGTTAAATTCAAAGGTAAATTCTACTAAAACAAATACTAATTATCTACACTTGGTAGTCACTAACAAGCCTACAAGTCTTATCATGATGGACCAAATGGTTAATTGAAATTAGATCTTCATAAAAACCATTCCAAAATGCAAGGTAAGTTGAAAATTTGTGTTTTGTTTCTAGATTTGAGATTTGCCTCACAAAATTACATGTTAAAAGTAACACTAGACACACATACACATGTTCTTTTGAGATTAAACCCATGAAATACTTGGGGCTCTGCTGACCTTAGTATTTTGTGAGGGAGGGAAGCAAACAAACCGACTTTAGAGCTTTTGCTAGTAGCCTATTCCAAAGAAATTTCCAATGGTTATAACAATAATTAAATAACCATGGTCATCTCAAATCCATAAGCAAACATTGTTCTATGGTTTTAGCTTCAATCCATAATGCAACCAATGCTAAAATATGCTCAAATTAAAACAAAAGTACAAATGCCCCTTAAAATGAGATTGTACCTTTTTAGAGTTCTTTTTCCTTGGAATCTTGCACTTTCGTGGTTTAGGGGTGGGGTTTACAAGCTCCATGTCATGCCCATCAGATTTCCCGAAGCCACTAGCCACTATCGTTTTCCCCTTGGGATTATCCAAGGTCTGCATAATCATGAGAATGCAAAGTTTTTAGGTATCATATGTTTTTTCCTAATCAAAATGTTGAAAATAAATGAGAGGAAATAGTAACACCAACTAAATGCATGTTTGTCCATGCCATCAAGCAAAGGTTTTTGATGAGCCACTTTTGAAATCGACTTTGCTATCCCTATAACATGCCCTTCATTCGGCTACATGATAATCCAAAATTTGTGTTATGGTTAAACCTAATCATATGGTATTCCTTGAATCCCTATATATATAGGCCAAGAACCAAATTTTGTAATTGATTTTAGGGCCTTACCGCATTTTAGTTGCCATTAAGCACAAGTTCATGTGGAACATTTGTGATTTCAAATATTAATTTAAATGCCCCCCCATAGCATGTCCTTGATTTGGCTACACATAGTGCAAAACAAATGCGAATGTTTGGGCATATAAACAAATCGCAAATAAAATGCCATTTATGACACTACTAGGAAATGCGATCCCAACCACTGTGCATTCCGCTCATTTTCCAATAGATTAGACCAATTCCATTATGGTGACATTATAATGACATCTCACCCAACTTAGTGGAATTGGCCAGTGAACAAGGTTGCATGGCAACATTAGTCCCTACCCTGTCTTGATCTCTACGATCAAGAAATACTACAGAAGTCCTGACCCTGTCTTGATTTCTACAATTCTAAACCACAAATTGCGGCTGAAAGTATAGTGCACCCACACATTTGGATGAGTAGTTGATTGCATCTCTTTCCTTGGAGATCATTGTTTGTGACTATGCCTTCTATGAAAACCCTCAATCCATATTTCACACCATACCGCTTCTTACGATAGAAAGATGTGCCCTTCAAGCCTTTCTTCTATTTTTAGAATTCTTTTGTCCAACATTAGATTTTGATATGGGGTTTTTGTAAGCCCTCCATATTCCTCTCCATTTTCAAGAATATTGTCTATTCGTCTTTTAGTGACTTAATGTTCTACCTTCAAGTTCAATTATTTCTATAAACTCCAGGTTACCATCCGATTCATCTTGTTTCATAATTTTTCATCTTCAAAGTCTATAGATCGTTCTGCAATTCTTAAAGCATTAATCACTTAGACCTTTGAATTTTTTTAACATACCCCTTTAGACCCTGGATTAAACAAAAACAAAATCACTCATCTGAACCCTCTCATCTACATTATAATAACAAAAATTGTACAAAAACCTGTTGCTACTGTAATAAAAATAGAAAAAAATTCCCCACAAGATGGCCGCCAAATGGTAGATTTGCCAAATTATTCCACTATACTGTAACGACATATTTGCACTTCATAATACATTAAAAACAAGATTACAATTCTCTTCATCATATTCTAATAGTACAAAAAATTCACACAACAATATGAACATAGAAATCACTGTAGAAGTTTGTACTTCTTTGTTTTATTGAAAACTCCATCAGAATCATAGTAAAATTATATGTTTTATTGTAATAAAATCCAAAACAACAAAACAAATTTGTGGTATATCAAAACAAAGTCTATGGTTTTCTACTACAAACTTGTACCTACAACTCTTCCTACTCTTCCCAAAACTATGTATTTAAGAATCTCCTTCCTTCTTCCCATAACTCTCCCCTTTGGGTAATCCCAAGTCACATCACCATGATCCAAAAAACAACGCAAATTTAAAATTCAAACTAATAATGTTCCATGATTAGTCCTTATCCAAATGCTTTGTTCATCTAAACCATGTATTCATCCTACCCCCTTAACAACCTATTTTACCACAATTTGAGTAGTTTAACTGTTGCTTAGCAATGATATAAATGACTATGGGCTGTGTAATTGGTTTGGACTTTAGTTGAAGTATCAAAGCATTGTAATTTACTATGACCGGTCCACTTTCCTCACAAATCACTGTAGCTTCCTTATGTTTAATGAGGGTATCTCTTGTCATACATGTTGTCATTAATATAAGGTATGGTTGCAAACGTGCTCTGAAAATAATAGTAAGGAAAACATTAGTAGTTTTCACTTGTAAGCAATTAGCCAGTTTAAGAAAACTTTTGTAATAAACCTCTATTCATTTACCAACTCATTGTTGGAGCTCCCTTAATTGCATATACATTTTTTCATCATTTTTCACAGTTTGGAAATGCTTGCAAAATGCTTGTTCCAATTCATGGAATGTGCAGTTAGGATGACCTTGTACGAAATTTTCACCCCATTATGAGATGTTATCTTGTAAAGTGAAACCAAACAAGTTGATGATGTTAGCATCCATAATTTCACCATTGGCTCTAATTGCCTTCTTGAAAACTCTAATGTGAGCATTAGGATTAGTATCCTTCACATATGTGGGATATTGAAGCTTTCAATATGGCAATTTACTGGTTGGTTCAAATCGAATTGGAACCAATTGATACCATGGTGACATGAATATCCTTGGATTAGGTGTTAGCCATCCATAAAATCCAACATGTGGATCAAGTGGCGGTCCTCCAGGTGAGTTTCGATAAAGTGATCCTCCTTTTGGTGGTCCTCCATTAAGTAAACCTCTAGATGGTTTTCCATTTGGTTGTGGATGTGGATTAACCCTTCTTGGTTGTTGGATTGGAACATCGTTACCATAGATAGGTAGTCCAATGGTAACAAATATATTAACATGTAGAGTTGGTTCCATTATTTGTTGAACATGTACACCTCTTGTAATGAAAATCGATTGTTCTAGTCCATAAGTTGGAACTCTAATAAGATACTGGTTCTGCACCAACTGCTCAATAGGAGGCACTGGTTTTAGTTGAGTAACACCAACTACATATCCCTCTTTTCTTCTAGAAATCAATGGATCGGGTCCCTTGATTCTCGAATAGTACATAGAATACATGTTAGGATTCATAGGTATAAAAGATGGAATTACATTATACCACATCGGGTATGGTACAATTATAGGTTGCCCTCCTATCAATGGTGTAATAGGTTGTGACCAACCTAAATGTTGACTAACCAATATTAGGTTGGTAACCAAATTTGGTTGTGGTCGAATTTGTTACATAGGTACACCAACATGTGTCATTGGTATGTTCGGTACCACATGTTGTAGAGAAGTTTTGAGTTTTTTTCTCATCAATCTTTTCAATTTATCATCCACAAAGGGACAATTCTTGAACTCATGTCTAGCCTGTTAAAAATAGGCACATGCTAATGCAACTTCAATAATGGGTTATGTGGTTGTAACCAGTATACTTCGTTGAACAAGTGGTCGTTCAATGGTTCCCATGATAGGTACACTTGGCTAAATAGTTTGATGATGTGGTTGTGTTTGTCGAACAACAATAGGGATCATGATTTCTTCCATCGATTCTGTAGGTTATTGAGAACTAGATCTATGTGAAGGTCTTCGCTCCAAATTACGTAGTTGTTCCAACTAGGTTAAAAGTTGGTTGCATTCCAATTTTGAATCTGTTGCGTTTGGATTCAAGACAAGAATTGGTTCATATGTAAAATAACCAACAACCATTTTTGATTGAAAAGGCACAATAGTTTTGGGAATAGGGTAATTGGATGTCACAAATTGCCATTTCTGTTTTGTAGAGGTTACCTTACTAGCATGTTGAACAAGTTTGATGTTTTGTCCATTCAGTTGTGCATTTGACCTCCATTGTTGGGACGACTATTAAGGTGTCAAAAATTGACCAATTGAAGGTACTTATGATTCCCTTCTTTCTTCTTGCTTTGTTGGTGTTTGATGAAAAGGTACATTTTTCATAACAGGTTGTTGAGGTTCATTGCTAGGAGCTTCAACTGGTTGTATTCCTTCGGCTTGAAAACATGGTTGTTCTTATGGCTAAACCACCTCATGAATAGGTTATTATGGTGCTTCTAATTTTGATTGCCTTTTAAGGCCCTTTGTGATTACTATTGACATCTCACATGATTCAGTAATTTAGGTTTTTTTTAATCAACATGCAAATCTTAAAAAATCCTTAATTATTGGTTTATAAAGAAAAAAAATATGAACACAAAAATAATCCTAGAAAACTATTACAACTTAACACAAATCTAAAACTAAAATATTAAAACAAAAAAATTGTTGAAAACCAATGATTATAAACGTGATCGTTCACACTTTCATTCCCCAACATGGTTGCCAAATGTTAAGGGTGTTTTCTATTCCCTTTAATTTTACATGTTTTCTTCTATTTTCTAATTTTGGTTTACTGAAATTATCAACAAGTATGGTTTTTTCCTCCAAATCTGAAATATCAAAACACAAGAAGCATAAAATCCCTTGCTTATTCATCAAGAACACACTATTCAAAATCTTGCATTCCAAAAAATAGAAAGGAAAAACTTCAAAGAAAATCAAAGTAAACTAATTCAGAATTCAAAAACTTTCCAAGAGTTACAAAAAATAAAAGATCTTTAAATCCAACTTTAAATCCTCCTATATGTACAAACTCATAGTGTTGTTTCAACTTAAACAATCACTAGCCAATACAAATTTCAAAATCAAAATAACAAAATTGTCGGTCATAAGTTTAAATCAACATATTTTATTAACAACCAATTATTGTAATAGATCGATTACCAATTCATATAACAAACCGATTAACTTAAGACATTTTATCCAGAAAATTAAAATAATTTAAGAATTATACTGCTTCATTGGTTACCAGTTGGTTTAACAAATTATTATATATATACTAAAAAATTGGGTTAATAGTGGTCCATACATTACCTTTGGTAAAAATGTGACAATTTGTCCTAGTCATCAAACACTATAATGTCACTCATATCATGTTAAAGCCTACATATCACTAAGTCATAAAGCTTATCCCTTAATATTGAAGTCATTGCCCCATACATGCACATGTCCACATCTAGTCCATAAGCAAGATTGGTCACTATGGCACATCTCATTTTTTATTTTTTCCACTCAAGCATGGTCATCCACATAACAAGGTTATCCATACACCAACCTCACTAAATTGGCCCATGTGATTTTATTTTTCTCGTTTAAGTGTGGTCATTCACATAGCTAGGTGATACATTGCTTTCATGAAAGTGACAATCTACCAAGTCATCAAGCACTATCTCATTGCTTTCACATCACTAAGGCATGCATTAGTAAATTAGAAAGCCTATAAGGTGTGTTGAGTTTCAAGTTATTACCTCATATGTGCACATCCATAGTAAAAGGTGACATTACAAAATTGATCTTCCTCTAATCCACTTTTCAACCCAAGGGATCTTCCAACATTCCACCACACATGTCTTTTTTCCAACAATAGCTCCTTTATATCCTTCATGCACAATGCTAAGCTCTCCATCTTTGCTTCCAAGTTGTTTTTCCATTTAGTACTTGTAGTGACATAGCTTTAATTCTACCTTTTTTTCATAGTTTATTTCCTACCTCACACACCAATTTCAACCATGCGCCAACATGAGTAAACATGTGGAAGTCCCACATTTAAAACCACACCCTACTTAAGGGTGCCCAAAGGGTATCATAATCCCCCATGCAAGTAAATTCCATTCACTAGTAAAAAACCCCCCCTTTTGCAACTACATTTTCAACTAATGTTCAACTACAAACCAAGTTGAAAATTACACATATAGTTGCAACTTATTTTTTACAATTGGGATATTTTTTGTAATTGGTAACCAATCATGTTGACAAGTATAAGTTGAAAGTGAAATTATAATTAAAAGTGTATGCCACGTGTCAACACCATAACAATAGCCACTATGTGTCACTACTTGCCAATTTAGTTGAAAATTACACATATAGTTGCAACTTATTTTTTGTAATTGGTAACCAAACATGTTGACAAGTATAAGTTGAAAATGAAATTACAATCAAAAGTGTATGCCACGTGTCAACACCATAGCAATAGCCACTATGTGCCACTACTTGCCAATTTAGTTGAAAATTGTTCTACCAATCTAGTCGAAGGATGTTATCAACTACATTAAATTAGTGGATGAACTTCATTCGTTGACTAGGCATGACGTCAACCAAAAATATAATTACAATTTTAATTAGGTTGCAACTATGTAAGTTGAACATTTCAACTATGTTGTAACTACGTAAATTGAACATTTGGCCAGTGGTTTGGTGACACGTGGCACATTCATAAAATGTGGGGTCAATGAATAGTTAAATAACATGTGGTATGATTACAATTTTTGGGCTCAACAAATAATTAAATGATATGTGGCACATCCACATCAATAGGTTAGGCCACATGGTGCCTAAACATAAGTTAGGTTTAAACCTAGGCACCTAAGCAAAACTTAAACATAGGTCATTTAACTTAGGCTTAAGTTAGGGCTAAACCTAAGCACCTATATTAGGCCTATACCTAAACCACATAGTAATTAATAATGAAATCCTATTTCATTTGGTTTAGCCTTTTGGGATGAACCTTGTTGATTGGTTCATCCCAAATGGTTATTACATTTTCATGTTTATTATATTCTCCAACAATCCTAATGCACTCGTTTAAATAGTTTGGATTCATGGAATGGAAAGCAAACAATATGGGATAAAGATTTTAGTTGTAACCTAAAGTAGACATGTTTATCACTGAACACTTTAATGATGGATCATTATAATTTTCTTGTCCATGATTTGTTGCTTTTGGAATGTAAATTTTTTTTGTAGTCCTCCAGTTAACGCATCCAAATTTATAAAAAACGTTCCAATCCAACAGAAGATGAACAAGATATGCCCTTTCAAATTGAAGGGGGTTGTGCTTTGGTTTTTTTCATAAGTGTTTGGTATGATTTTGAAGTTTAAGTTCTTCAAACTTTTTTTTTTTTGTCTTTTCACTATTATTATTTTTATAGATTTTGAGATAACGCATTTGTAGTTTTTTAAATCGTTCAAAATGAGTGAGAAATCAGCTAGATATAGTTGCTAGAAGTAAAGGGGTCTAGAGACAAAATTTGAAACACAATATCACTCTTTCTCTTCTTGCATTTTCTTTTTTGTTCATTTGCTTTTGAGGTTTAGAAGACATTTGTAGCAATTTGTTTTGTGTTTCCAATGACATAAAAAACGTTCAATTTGGTTTTGAAACAAGGGAAAACTTGAAAGTGTTTAGTGATAGAGTATTGTTTGGTGATAGGCATGTCTACCCTAGTTGTAATTTAGTCGCAACCTAATTGCAATTCAAATAGTTGGAATCTAGTTGTACAAGCTAATCTAATTTTAGTTAGGCCTAAACCTAAAATAATAATCTACCTTACATAGGTCTAGCTACTTACCTTAATTATTTATAATAATTATTCATCAACTATTTTAAATTGCATGATTGTATAATTAAACAATTAAACATATTATCATCATTTATTAAATAATATGTTGATTATTTAGTTTTTAAAAACTCAGCATTTAAATGTAATTATCTAGTAAATAATTAATTTTTATTAAATATTTCTTAAAACTCCAAATTCATTGTAAATTCTTATTAATAGTTCATGAAACAAAGAATTAACTCAAAATATAAATATCAATAATAATTTTAAAGTAATACTTTAATTACAATAATCATTATAATGTAGTGATAATGAATTATTGATTACAATTACAACAACATTAATAATAATATTGTAGTTAATAGTTAAATTAGTTATTCAACCATTTTTATTTTTATTTTTATCTAACTTGTTGGAACTGTTAAATGACCTAGTATAGTAAATGTTAAATAAGAAAAAATATGGAAAAAATATTTTAAAGTATATTAGTGTTTAATAATATATATATGATAATTTATTAAATATCTTTATTAATTAGTCTAATCATTATTAAAATTAAATCATAAAAAATAAATAATTCCAATAAAATGAAAAAAATAGAACTAAGAGCCAAAATTAGAATACAAAAAAAAATTTTAATATATAAAATTATGTATCATTAGATAATATGTAATAAACTTAAATTTAATCTACATGGAAATAATAAATTACACATGTATTGAACATATTCTTAAAAAAATTAGTTAAGTATCATTACTTAATATGTTGTAAACTAAATTGAATTTACATAGAAATAATAAATTATGCATGTATTGAACATACACATTATTAAGTTGATTTATATTTCAGATTTAAAAAATATATATTTTCAAATTAAAGTGTAATATTTATATGCACAAAAACATTCGTCATACATAACCATTCATATATACAAAAAAACATTTACATGGACCTTAATAATTAATGAATTTTTATTGTAATTTAGAATATATATTAAAAAATTATATGTATAAAAATGAATAAACATGAAAGTTCCACAAAATTATTAATTATATTGAAATTACAAACCCACCAACCCAAGTCAATTTTGGGGTTCTTGAATTAGTTTTGGTTGCTTTCAACATCAAAAGGGAAGTTTGTGATATTTTGTTCTTTTAAAAATATTTTTAAAAAATTCATAACGTGTTATCTTTCATGCTAGACATGAGGTTTAAAAACCTTTATATAATATCTTCATTTATTGCTTGTGAAAAAGGTGTGGATGTTGTTAAGGAATATGATAGGTGATTCTTATATCGTATGCTTTTAAAGTGTTATTATCATTTGCATCCTATGGAAAATTTTGAAATTAGATGTTCAAAGTAAACAATTGACAAAGATTCCAACTTTGATAGTTTTTAATAGATTACCAACACAAGCGAGCCAATGAAAGAACTGGTCACCAAAAGGTTGTTGATTTTTAAACATTACCAAGTGAATCTTAAGGAAATAAGTATCTTTTCAATGTGGTGGAGAACATGAAACCATGTTTTTACTATTAATCTTTTGAGTAGCCAAATTGCAAGCATCTTACGATCACAAATTAAGATTGAAAGGATTTTTTCTTTAACACGCACATTTATGAACTTGAGGATATGTCATTCATAATTGGACAATCTAGAAAAGTTAATTTTTGTTCACAAAAATTGGGTTAGGATCCTAGAATTGGTTGTAAACCACCTTCCAATTTGGTGGAGTTAATAGAGAATGATTTAGATTTTGAAGAGTTAAAAGAGTTTGAAGGTTCATCAAATGATATGAAGTTGTGGACATATAAAATGTTGGAATTTTTAAATTTTCACTCTTTGTTATTTTAAACTTTTGTTGCATAAATATTTTAATTAAAAAAATCATGTTGATAAAATAAAACTTTTGATAATTGATATGTGAAAACTACCTTTGAATATCAAATAGTATGAAATGTGTGAGAATTGACACTTTCAAAACCACGTGAAATTAATTTCCTCAAGGTTTAATTTTGAAACCTTGCCCAAGTCTCTTGAAGATAAAAAAATAAAATCAAAGAGCCATGGTGGGTTTTACGTTCTTGTCTAAAACCTACACTTGACAATTTTTAAAAAACCAAAAAAATTGCCCAAAATTAAATGATGCACTTAAGACCATGTATGTTTGTTGGGCTTGATTTACATTAAAAGAGAATGAAAATGCATTCATGAAGTGTCAACTTGTGAACATTTCCATGTCTAAGCAAGACAAGAAGCTTCAACAAATGACAATTTTTTTATAAAGAAAGATCCAAGGATTATATTTTTATAACTTTTAAAAAGACATAGTTAATGAAAGCTTCCAAAAAGATAGTTAATAAAAGTTTATAGAAAATTAAATTGGTCAAAACTTATAGAAAATTAACTAGCAAAAAATTGTAAAATATTAATTGATGGGGACTTAAATTAATTAGTTAATGGAAACCTTTCGAAGGTTTAGTTGACAAAACTCCTAGAAGGTTTAATTGATGAAACTTTTTTAAAATGTTTCTTGAAGGCCTAGTTGACCAAAATTTCTAATAAACCTATTTGACAAAAAAATTTAAATGTTGAATATCTTTTTAAAAATATTCCATGGGATGTTGATTCTTTTAGGGTTCATTGAGTTCATGAACACATTCCTAAAGGAGACATGAAATTTAGTTGTTATCCTATAAAGCTTATGATTGCCAATCCTAAACACAAAAAACTTAATTGTTATATAAACAATTTTCATTTTCATGTTCCATAATTCAAAGTTGAACATTTCATATTTATAAAAAAAAAAGCAAGAATAAAAAATAACAATAGTTGGTGACCAAAAGATGGCCTTTTAGGTTTGTATACATCCACTTCTTACACCAATAGTTGGGAATGCCATAATAAATTGTGTGGATGAATTGAAGTTCAGTTATAGTGGAAAATTGAAAAATACATTAAAAAATATTTTATTCATGCTTGACTTATATTCAAGCTATTAAGATTATTGCAATTAAAATTTCCTTTAGCAATTAAAATATGTAGAATTATTTAAATCTTCATGAGGTAGGAAAAATGAATGTTGGGAAGAGTTTTGTACCAAATGTCAGCAGCCTACTCCTTGAACAATGTTCACAAACATGTAATGCGGACAATTCCATCTTGGGTTGCTGTTGCATCAATGTCAAATTTGGAAGAAGCCAGTATGATCAATCTGACACACATACAAACCCTGAGAACAGTCATAAAACCAGTCCATTACAACTCTCATACAATACAACTGAGTCATTAGGATTTGTGGATCCCCCATGTTTTGTACATTCACCTGTTGATAAGATGAACCATGGAATGATATACTTGTTTTTATAATTAATGTCCAGGTCTGCATTTGTTCTTTGGACCTGTTGAATGGGTCAGAACACAGAGGTCACCTAGACAATGATCATCAGTTCAGGAGCAATATGGAAAGCAATTGTAGAGAGGAAATATTAGATATCAGTTGTTTTTTGCAAAACGGCATCAAATACAAGAATCTCCATTATCATGTTCTGTTGATCTTTCTTTACTTACATATTGAAAACTTCAATATATCTATTATGAGTAGAATTCCTTGCAGAATTTGATCCATGTTGTTAACTGGCTAGTTGGTTTGGTGAAGTCTCTGACCCAAAGCAGGCATGAAGATCTGTGACATGAAGATGGCACAATTCTAGAGGTTGTACAAATTTCAGTTTCTTTTATACAGCGTGTTGCTCGGAGCAAAGCCGTAGACAGTCATGCCACCATCCACGCAAATGATCTGCCCAGTAGTAAATGCAGATGTGGGCATACATAGAAAGGCCACAAGCCCTGCAACCTCAGAAGGTTCTCCCACACGCCCGAGTGGTGTCCGACTTACCACATCCTCCAAAAACTTTGCATCGCTTAACAACTGCAAAAACAAACAAGTCAGTTCCCAGGTCCTTGAATGGAATCAGAATCAATACATACATGAACGAAGACTGATGTTCAAGTCAACAATACTAAGCAAGTGATGTGCAACACAACAGGAGGGCCTATGACTAACTACAGGACATAAGGGTCTTAAGGATGACTGGAAATCTGGGATATATATGTTCCTTCAGTGCTGGAACATGATGTGTGGTTGTCACTGGTACTTGAATCATTGTGAGTAGACAGCAACCTATAATTTGGTCTGCGGAGCAAGGATCAAGAAATTAGGGCGAAAACAATAGGGAAAATAGAGTTCCAAAGTGGCTGCACCTTCTCAGTCAAATCAGTTTTAAAATACCAAGGAGCAACACTGTTGACTCGAATACCATCTTTTGCCCATTCACATGCAAGATTTTTGGTTAACTGGTTCATGGCCCCTGCATAATCACAGTGCAGTAACATGAAGATGTCAATTGACTTAAATGTCATCTTGGAACACACAATGTCTACTGTTAATTGACTTGACAAGAAGCATCCATGACAACACTACAAAAAATGCTTCGGAAACATTGCACCCTAAAATACTTGACTCATGGACAGATCAAACCTCACAATTCCAGCCATCCAACAGTATTTTTTGGCTCAATCTACACATTCAGTGCAACAACCAATCATCTAAGACTGCAGCACATCTGAGATATCTTGTGCTACATGTCTGAAATCAACAGTGGAGTTTCCTACATCTAATGGTGGTGGACCAAGACGAAATGTTTAGGCTCTGGAATAACAAAGAAAATTTGCTCAAAATAGATAGTCCTCAAGTGGGATTGTACTAGGAACCATGATTTTCAAATGTATTCAATGTTCCCTGTACTCCTAAACCGGGTCCCTGTCACAGTACTGGGTTGTTACAGAACACAAATGGACCATCTATGTGTTCAAATAAAAGGAAGATCCAGTTTGGTCACATGAATAGTTTCACACAGAGTTGAGCTATCTACATAGCTAGAAATCTTCAAAAAACCACTTCTCAAACTGACAGCACCATAGATGTCATCTCTGTAAGTCAAAGCAGTGTTGAACAAAAACATGTAAAAATCCTTCTGCCCTCATTCATGGGGACCATCCTGAGATCTTCTCATCAAGACTGCACCACTTTTTTCCTAGAAAATCATGTGGTCTTGGCTTCAGGATACTATGAGCAGAAAATGTCAAAACAAGAGAAGCATGGTCAATTACCTTTACTTGCAGCATATAAAGTGCCAGACCCAATTGCAGTCACTCCTGCTACTGATGATATGAATACAATACTTCCATTGCCAGATGCTTTCAAATGTGGGTGAGCAAGCTGACATGTATGATATACAGACTCAAAATTGGTTGCCATGATAAAGGCAAATTCTTCCGATGTATACTCCACTGTGGGCTTCCGGATATTTGTACCCACATTATTGACCTGAACACCAATTCCCATTCAATAATATCAGAACAGAGGGTCCTGGGAGAAAATTCCAGAATCTATATGTAGATACTCAAATTGTGTTGACTTTGAGATTACAGATTTCTCTCTAGTATCCATGAGGGGATATCAACCAATAAAATTGTTAGACCCATGTTGTAAAATCCATGAATTCATCAAAAGAATTCCATTTCATCAGTAGAATCTTGTCCTTTGTCTGCCTCAATTTCCCAGCATTATGTCAAAGTCCACACATGGACAAGAATTCAGTAAACACCCAATAACCTGTTCGCCCTGTCTACACCCTGCTTTATCCTGCAATCCACAAGACTTTTCCATTCCCCTGCATAAAGAAATAATGCCACGTACAAAGACATGTTGATTGCATCTTTCTAACATCCACAGAAACACAAAGGCATTGGTCATTATCAAGAGATTAAAAACCCCCTCCAAAATATCAGTTTGGAGATAAACATTATGTAGGTCCCAGCCAAACCAAAACAACCTGACAAGAATCACAACCCAGTGAGTGTCACTCACAATGTACGAGACTGTCACCTTTCATCACGAATGCCAGCTGCGATTACTGCCCACTGGCTGCTCCCAACAGAAGGTGTAGATTTTCAAGCAAACAATTATAGAAAACTCTGTGCCCTGAATTTCTGTCCCATTTCTGGAAGCAATGAGAAGACTAAATTGTGATATTGGCTAGAGTCAAGAGACCTAGAAAAAATACAATAAACTAAACAATGGATGTAAAGATAGAATGGCAGAAAGACATATAACCATATATTCCATTTCAGGCCTCCACTACATTTGCATACTGACATTGGCGTGGTGAGATGGTTAAAAGTGCAACCAGCTTACCAAGATATCAAGCTTTCCTCCAAAATGGGCATCCACTTTGCTGAAAAGCTCCACTCGAGCCTCACGCACAGACAAGTCACAAACCGAGCCTTCAACTTTCCAACCTGCATCCCTCCAAGTCTCCAAGGATTTTTGGAGATCATCTGCAGATCTTGCGCATGTGTACACTGAAACTCCAAATGTGGCCAGCTCTTCCACAATTGCCCGTCTGGAAAGACACTCCCAAAATTGAATAAGTTAAATTCTCAAGTGAATTCCAACAGAAGAGAAAAACCAAAAAGAGGTATCAAAACCACAATACTTTCAAACAACACTATGAAAATGCTGAATCCTGTGAGAAAGCAGTAAAGCAAAGGAGACAATGTGACCGGAAAATCTAACCCTTCATAGACCTCAATGTGCACGAAGAGAGAAGACCCACTGATACACATATGGGAACCAAAAGACAGACTTACTGCATCTGTCAAGGTTGCACCTAAAACTGACTGCAAAGAGTCCCGTTTGAACATTGTGAATGATGATACGAACTGTCAGTAACCTTCAACTGCACAGTTGCAGTCTGAACATTACAGAAGTCGACACAAAGTGTCAGTACCTTCAACAGCACCAATGCTGTCTACATTGTGAATGCTGACACAAAGTGTCAGTACCTTCAACAGCACTGATGTGTTCTAAATGTTGTGAATGTTGACACGAAGTGTCAGTACCTTCAACTTGATCATGTATGGCAATGATCAATTGCCATCACTTGCAACTCCGAACAACGGGAGTCAGGGGCAAGTCACAAGAACTGCTAGCAATAGCAAGACACTTTTCTCCCAAGCATCCCCAATCTCCACCAAACCAGAGGGCAAAAAGATCCAATTACAGAAATCTAAATTTAACTCTCATGGGCATTGAGAAATTCTCCATACTCATGATTAAGAAAGCCAAGACAAGGTTAAAACTTCTCCTTTAAGTCAAAAGCAAGATTCCAGATAAGGACTTACAGAACTGGGAAGAAAGAACAACACAAAAGGGACAAAACTAGAATGGAAAAACAAAAAATACACACATGCGCAGTATGAACAAAATTGACAGTCTCTAAATTGTTCAAGGACCATCAACGGTAACAGGTATGATGGCTACTTATCTATCACAACTTCCCCACTGACTTCATCAGCTCCCTACAGTGGGTATAGGCTAGTGTAACCACTAGCCTGTGTACCGAGTTGTGTACTGAGTTTCTGTTGCAAGTTCAGAAGCAATGGGAAAACTCAGCCATAATATTAGCTAGCAACTAACAAAAAAACAACACAGAAGGGGAAACACAGAGAGAAAAGAAGAGGGGAAACCAAAACAGACACACAAAAAACAAAAAACAATGGAAAAACAAACAAGATCAAGTGGACTTTAAAGCTCCACTTACAACGACTAGCCAGTATCATGGCTGAGTCTTCCTGTTGCTTCCGGACTTGCAACAGAAACTCGTAACTAAAAAACCAAAACAACACAAAAGGGGAAACACAGAGAGAAAAGAAGAGAGGAAATAAAACAGAGAAAAGAACCCTAAAATTCATATTGTGTTGCAGTCTCCAGAAACTCAAAAAAGGCAGCTCTGTTTCTATACTCCCCAAACAGAGCGTACTGTAGGCTTCACTTACCATACAGCATGTGATTCTTCAATACATGTCCACACACAGACAAAATGGAGCCAAACTTCCATCTGGAACAAACTCCAGATGCCAAGAATGCTTACAGATTTCAACCTGTACTCTGGATACAGCAAAGTCTACACCATGATCTCATCAAAGGAAATTCATGCCAGAAACAGCAACCAAGACAAAAAATTCTACAAACCAATCACCCGAGAACAAAAAACATCAAAAGAAAAAAAGCATAAAGGGAACTTGTCAATCGGAGTGCAACACAAAAGTTTCCACTGGAATTAACCACAAACCAGGCAGATGTAGCAAAGCGTGAAGAGCAAAGAGAGAACAAGAAGAACAGACTGCTGCGTACCCGATGCCTCGAGTACCACCCGTGACAAGCGCCGTCTTGCCTTCCAGACTCCATCGTTGTAACACTACAGAGCTCGCCATGTTTTCCGCACGAAATCTCTTTGGTCTATTTGGTGTGCACACTGTGTGCGCGCTCGTGTGGTGTGTACCTATAGTGTTTTGCCGGCTCTCTGGAAGGAGCTCATTCTGGATGGAATGGTACCAGCGATTTGGAGAAGATGACAATTCCAATTTTCGACAATTCTCAAAAAGTTCCTTACATATGAAATGTTGTGGTGAAGAGGCTAGGTTATTCTTTACAAATGCCTTCTTTGGCATTTTTCTTGCATTTCTCTTGTCTCTCATCACAGCAGCCCAATGGAAATAGACCTTTAGTTTAGTGCTTAGGAAATCCCTGGAAACTGCTAGGGAAAAATCTGCAGAATCAATGGAAAATACAAAATATGTATTATCAGTGGAAAATCTGCAGAATCCATGGAAACTACTACCAGTGCAAAATCTGTAGAATCCATAGGAACTACCCTGAGAAATGTGCAGAATCCTACAACAGTGCAAAATCTATGGAAACTACTCTCACTGCAAAATTTGCAGAACCCGTGGAAACAATTACCAGTACAAAATCTGCTGAACCTGTGAAAACTACTATCAGTGAAAAATTTGTAGAATCCATGAAAAATACTTATCAGTGCAAAATCTACAGAATCCATGAAAACTACTATGAGTGCAAAATCTGCAGAATCCATGGTAACTACTACCAATGAAAATTCTGAAGTCCTTGAGAACTAATACCAGTAGGAAAGCTGCAGAATCCATGGAAACCACTACCTGTGGAAATGCAGCAAAAAAAAAAGTGTCCATTCACTGGTTTACACAACAATGGCCACAAGTAAGATTATGTTTGCAACAACCAAATTTCATGCAAAAATCTGACTGTCAACAAGAACATTGCAAGAGCATTGCAAGATGCATCATGTTTGCAAAAACTACAAAGTATTGCCAAATTGATTTTCAAGAAACATCATGGCAAGAGCATGACAAGATCCATGTTTGCAAACAACAATTCAGTGCAAAGTCATTTCATTCAAACCACAAAGATCAAATGCAAGAAGAACAAGAAGATGATCATGAAAAGATACTATGTATTGAAGCTTCTCTAGTGTTCATTCTCTAGTGTTCAGCAAATTGAATCAAAACTGGTAGGCTCTGTTGTTTATATATAATTTTCATGGTAAGACTAAATCACATGCTTCTGATAATTGGCAACATCCACAGTTGCAAAAAGAAAAGTGAAATTTTTACGCAACTGTACAAAATAAAACATAATCCAAACCTCTTGATCATAGTAATCAGCAACCTAAACTGTGATGACATTCTCCCTTGGGTATTCTCCGGTTTTGGAGTGTAGTAAATACCTTCTTGCTCTGCAGGATTATTGTCCCTGCCAAGAAATGATTCCGCACCATGGGTCCTCACCAATTGCATCTCTTCTTACTTCAACTGTGACTGAATTCCATAATCACAAACAATGCACAAAATACAAGTTGGTGAATTTGCATGCCAGCATCATCATCCCACTCTCAACCATGATGAAAGTATAACTGGGAAGCTGTTTGCAAGACCCATTCCACCACATAGTACAAACTGTACAGGTGTGATTCTTGAAGTGCTAAAGAAGACATCATGATGAGACCCTCTCTCTCACAGATTGCATCAAGGAAGCTCTTTCATGCTGGGATTGATGCTAAAAAGCCATGAAAAGCCACATGAAAAACATTAGGGAGCCAGAGGGGATCCAAAATTCTTCACCAAATTTTGGACCCCATAATCAACCCCCACATATTGAGCTGAAAGAATATGTTGCAAGTTGAACTGGGCTTCCTAATCATGTGTCTTATGGGATCTGCTCATCAGCAGCTTCAATCCCCTTTCTCCACTGTCGGTATCGGACTCCAAGCTTATCATATACAACAGGAAGGTTCCAAACATTGGCACCCCTTTGCATACGATCCTGCTGCCCCTCTACAAGCCTCAGATCTTCACCTAACACCTGTGAGCATTTACATCCCCCCACAATTGCATGTTCAAGAGCTCATTCTCCTTGAATGCCACTGACTGGTGTTAAGGTACTGCTGCAACAGAAATTGGACATGTACCATTCATATTCAATCAGGTGGACAATGCTTTTTGACCCGCTGCTTTACCTGGTTAGCAAGATGTTGCCACAAATATTGGATAAAAGGAACATGCTTGAGAAATGGGGCAAAGTCCAGGGCCATCCGATATAATAGCCTTGTCTTTCCTGGAGATGATGGTATGCACACATGCAGCTGATGAAGGTGTTTTGGGCATAACTCCACATCTGAGCCATCCAATTTCCCAGGCTTCTCCAGTCCAATGGTAGAGAGCACCATGCATGGAGGTTGGAACTCCATGGCTATAGGATATGGGTCCCAAGTGCCTCGCAATTTTGCCATTGGTGTCCTGAATTTCACAAAGCTGCAGAAACAGAATTTAGAAAACAATGAGCACAACTTTACTCTGAAGAACTGCAGTTTACACATTAGTCAATTAGCATGATCTGTGGAAGTCAGGTACAAGGAGCTGCACAGGCAGGCATTTTCATTCCTGGAGCAATACCTCTTGTTGACATAATGCAACTCATAGCACAGACTTTCCTTGACTAAGGACAGAACTTCTCCTAGTCTTTTCAATAGGCATGGTATCACATTTACCATTTCAAGTGCAGTACATATCCTGCTGAAAAAGTAGAATTACCCCCACTGTTGTACAGTAAAGATATGAAAATGGGAAATTTTGGTCACAGCTACTGGGGGTACAGAGAACATGTCTTGCAGGCAACTTTGAAACAATCATGATTGTGAGATACACACCTAGGAACCGTCCAGCCCCTTGCAAATGTGGTAGTGTGTGTGAAGGGTGCATGTGCCAAATCCAGCAGATTCTCAATCAACAAGCCATGCTCAACAGGCAGCTCCAACACAATCTACATTTGGCACACGCCAAGAGAGCTAAGGCATCATGACATTGCATTGTCTACTATTTTCCAGGACTGCTGTTGGTAGCTAGTGTTAATTTGGACTCTAATACATCAAACTGGTTGTCTACTCCTCTTCTCTTTGCATCATATCTAGGCAGAGGAATGTTCACTATCATTTCCTTTTCACAAACCAAAAGGGAAAGATGTTTTTTTTCTGGTGGGGAGCATATGATCAAATATTTTGGAACAAACCTGAGCATGAATTGTGTAGTTGGCAGGGGGCAATAAAGCAGGTAGTGTAATTGCAGGTACCGAACTTCCAGGCCATATCCAAACCATGCCATCCTGCTCTATGCAAGGCAGTGTCTGGAGTGTTGCATTCACTTGCCTTGTTGATGGCATCTTCTCACATTTTCCAGTGTTCCCATACTCCCAACCTATCACCCACGCATTTTTCACACATCATTGAACAGGAAAAAGCTTCTCCTTCCAATGCAACATTGCTGCATCTCACAGAGACCATTTTCTACCTTTGTCAAAACTGCAGATTATCAACATCTACACCCTGACACAAAACTTACGGAAGAATGCAGACGTTTGAAGTGCAGTTTGAGCAGCAGAGATATCAAACTTCAGGGGAGTTCTCACCCACCGTGGTAGGGACACTGGATGCGGCCATCTTCTACTTTGCCAAGAGACAAAGGACAAGACCTGTGCGCACATGCATCTCGTACACAGCCTGGGTGACCATCTTTACCCCGGAAAATCACCCATGATTCTTCAAAGCTCTCAAAGGGAACCTGTTCTCACAACACAAAATCAGCAACTTCACTTCTAAGGTGCATGGAATTGCAACATGCTTTTAGACTTTTTAGACTTTATTGGATCTTGCACCAAATGTATTCATGTGCTAAGTGCATAAGCAAGCTCTGCAACAGAGCACACTGCTACATCCAGTATGAAGGAAGATCATTGCAGCTACCTAGAAGCAATGACTCACCATTGTGCTGGAATCAATGTCGTCTGAAAAAGCAACAGGGTACCAAAAGTCTTTGAACTTTGCAGGGTAGGGTCCCACAGGTCCAGAGACATCAAGTAACTTTCGCCTTGAAAAGCCTGCTGTTGATCCAGAAAGTTGGGAATCCTCATCAGATCTAGTGCTGACTCCCTGATCTGGTGTGACAATGTTTGCAGCTGAAATTGGCCAATCTGTCTTCTTCTGCTCTAGTAACTTGTCATTCACTACCATTTCCATTTCTGCCAACTTCTGCAATGTATGGACCACTCTTGCCTCTGACAGATGGACCTGCCACACACCATATGAGCACCACACTTACTATGTATCCCCTTCACAGCATCATTATGACACACAAATCATTTGTCACCAATACACGGTTTGTGTGACAGAACCTCCCAAGATCATTCCATTTGACAGATGGCCATAGTCTCACAATGTCCAACAAAAAAGTCTTCTGTATCACTGAGAAAACCTAATGGTGGATAGGAGACTACTCTCAGAACAAATCCAAGAAATAGAGCATCTTCTGCATTAGAGAAGTCTTGGATTTTTGCAGAAGATGCTCTTATTTCTTGGAATCCAAGAGTCCACTCAATAGAGCGTCTTGTGCAATGAAGAAAACCTAATGGAGGCATAAAGGAGAAAGTACGCTACTCCTAACTCCTTGACATAAAGAAAAGTACCTGAGTGAAGGCCAGACATGTACCTGAGAATGAGCTTGGGGTAGCTTCTCCTGCAAGCTGCTCAGATCAGCCCGCATAGTGTCCACAGCTTTCTGGTCCCGTGCAAGAGGATTCAAAACCTCCACTACCTGCACCATCATCACACCAGCTCGGATGGTACTACTAGGCAATAATAACCAACACCAAGCTATTTTCAATGAGAAAAGAGAGACTGTAGAAAGGACAGCAAATATATTACTCAAGTGTGTTGCGTCGAAGCCCTAATGCCTGACGCAGTAACAAGAGACGAAATGTCAGGACATTCCATTGCAAAGTCATGCCATTACTGCATGCAAATGCTGGAATTGCAGACGAAAAAAACGCACACACAATGCCTATCTTGAACCTTATCATGTGCGGCCACAATGGCGGAGACATCGTGGCGTGCCTTCCAATCCAGGTACAAAACATCCTGACGGAAAAGTTCCCACGCCAAATTCAAATCGTAAGCACCTCCTCCTCCTCCCTTCTTGGCAGCTAAATACACACACGGATCCTCCCAATGACCAGCTTCCTTCAAAACATCCTTCCATTTACGTCCACCCGTGTTTGTAGTTCTCGAATGTCCTATACACTGTACCACCAAACTTCCACTACTACAAACTCGTTTACTCCCGCTACAATTGCCACCAAATGCTCTGCCAATAACACGACTTTCTCCACAATAATAATGCTTACTACTCGACACTCCCGCTGCCGCCGCCAAAGTCGCCGCTTCCTTGCCTCCCGCTATGTGCGCCGCGGATCTTCTACAGGCTGGCGTCGAATTAAGCATACAGTTCGAAACACAAGTCCCAATTCGGTTGGATTGCGCAAACGGTTCTCCACTAGACCTGGCAAAACCTGGCGCAACTGAAGAGAAGCAGGAGGAGGAAGAAGAAGAAAAAGAGGGAGAATTGGAGGAAGAAGCTCGAGCAGAGAGGCAGAGAGGAAGAGGCGACGCCATCTCGCTCGCTCACTCTCTCTCTCTCTCTCTCTCTCTCTCGCTCGCGCGCGCGCGGGCGCGCGACAAACTAAGATCGCGAGCGTAAAACGAAGAAACAAGAGGTAGAATGTCGACCAATCACAGAGCTTGAATTTGAGAATCGACCAATCACAGCGTCTCATTTCGATCGCGGGTCGTCCTTACCCAATCGCTCTGTATTCGCAATACCCCCCTCTTATTACCCGACGTTTGTCAGCCGGGTGGGTAACCCGACCCAGCCCGGTGCGGAGCTGACTCATGGCCAGGGTTCCAGCCCAGCGCGGAGCTGACTCATGACCGGTTATTATTATTATTATTATTTTAAGTATTTAAGTTATCTATTTATTTAAATTTATTTTTTGTGTATGTGTGTGTGTGTGGATATATTGAAAATTTGGCCGAAATTTTCAATTTTTTTGAAAAATACGTAAAATTTAAAAAAAGGAAAAAAAGAACACCATGACATGACATTTCTCTACTTTCAAAATTTGCATATAACTAAATAATTAAATGAATGAACAGATAAATAAAGTAACAAATACCACATAAGTAAATAACTAAAAAAATGAGCAAATAAACAAAGGAATAAATAGTATGTAAATAAATACATTAATTAATGAAAAGATTTTTTTTAAAAACCAATGTTGGGCATGTAAATTTATTTTCCTCATATATTCTCAAATGTATGTCACATATTAGTAATATAAGTGTTGTGTGCAAGTGTTATAGTTCTTTTCATTGTGGTCTTGCATAGAAGGGTTTAGGGTTTGAGGTGAGCTCTCCTATTTCATCTATGTTTTTAGCCAAGGTAAATGGTGATTTCATAATCATCTCACAATTCCTAACATTGCTACAAATTTCATTAGCAACTTGTTTCAAGTGAGCTTCATCCCTTGTCATCTTGCACATGCTTTCATCACGATAACAACCTTCTTGTTTAGAAAACCACTATTGTCAATGATAAGTGGGGGTGCAATATGTTTTTTTTTTTGCAAACCATAATCTTGCATGACAATGAGAGGTGCAAGACCCCCACATTATTTTACAAACTTTAATTTTTGTGGGAGGATGATCACAACACCACAATACTCTTTGCAAATGCATATTTCATCTCCTCTTTATGTGTTCTCTTCATAGACTATACAAAAAAATTGATTCTAGTTTACAAATGATCTATTTTACTATCTTGCAAATGAAAGAAAAAAATTATGATTCATGTTTTGGTTTTTATGTGTAGGGTTATGGCAAGTGGGCAAATGTATTTGGACTTAAAGGTTTTAGACTTGTGAAGAATGTGCACTTGAGGTGTGCATGCATGTGAGGCAATGGAATGTCTTCACTATAATTGCAAGAAGTTGACAACTATGGAGGATGATTCAACAAAAAAAGAAAGGAGAGAAAAAGGATGGGTCATAGGAAAGGGCATGCACATTTTCCATTGGTTTGTTTACATTGTTTTATCTAGTTTTACACATTTTGTAAAATTGTATGTGTATGTGTTTTGCACTTACACCTACCTTTTCTTCCATGGGATGAAATAAGCTTACATAATTTTAACCTTACATTTATTTGAATTGTCGCAATCCTAACCTTGGGCTCACGATCAAGGCAAAGGGCTTGCAAGGGTGTAGGCCAAGACTAAGCTCGGGAGTCGCATTTTCATGCCCCTGGGAGTGCAAAAGAGTGTGAAGGAAAGAACCCTCACACTCCCAAGTGAACTCCCATGTTGGGAGTTGGAGTCTCGGTGAATTCCCGAATGTTCAGAGAGTGATTGCAAGAACCAAAACCCAATGGTTCGAAGAGTTTTTCATATCATTGGAAAGCTATTGAAACATAGATGTCTAAAATGGTTCGCATGACCCATTTGGACAACTGAAACACAAGTTATGGCCAAAAGAAGGGTCAAGAGTCAAATTGGCAGTTTGACTCCTGACCACTAAAAATTGGGAATCAACCCAATTTCCTTGCGTTTAGGTAGTGTGCGACATACCATTAGAAAACTCTCAACAAGGGCTACAACTTTGTTTTATACCTCATCTTAATTGAAGGTTTGTACACAAAGTTATGGGGCCCCAAAATTGCGGGAGTCCCAACTTTGGCAATTTTGGAACTCTCGCTTGGGAATCTCCAGACAAAAAGCCATTTGGATGTGAGCTTCGTGAAGAGGCACAAAATATATTATAAGGGGGAAGGTGGTGGCTTCCCCTAAGTTTAGGCCGTGGTGAATCTTGTGAATCCGAGTTTGCCCGTAGCTTGTCCTAACACCAAAAGTGCTGCAATTATGCACTAACCACCTTGTGTTGGTTTTGTGTAAGTCCGTGTGAATAGTTGATGCTTGTCACTCTTCCTAATCCCATCTCAAAGCTCCAGCACGTTCATTTACCCCTCAAAGTGCTATGAGCCAAGGAGCGTGCCTTGACTTCTTGCTTTTCCGTTGTCTTTAGTTTGGACTCACATTTGAGTCCATTAAGGAGTTTGGGGGTGCGTCATGAACAATATTTCAAAAACCATATACACACACAACATTAATAATAATTTCAAATATTTTGTATCAAGATAAATAAATAAACAAACAATTTAGAAAGAAAGTTATTTTTTCCCATCTAATTTATATTTTCAAAAAAAATCACTTAATCAATTCAATTTGAAATTCATGAATAAATAAGTTTTAAAAAAAACCTAATTCTTATTTTTCTTTCCCTTAATTAACTCCTTGTATCAAAAAATTTAATTGAATCAATGAAAATTGACATTGTGGATACCAATTAAAAATATGTGAAAATAAGTTAGGAAGTAAAGAAAAAATAAAAATTCCCCATCTTAATCCATTTTAAAGTATTTGGAATTTACTAATCTAGAAATTGAAATGCTTGTGGTCCCCATAAAAAAATTAGTTATGTGAAAAATAAATTAAAAAATATTTTTTTTCCATGTTATTCAAGTTTCAAGGTTTTTAAATAAGGAAATTTAATATTGAAATTCTTATGCACATGCCAATCAATGTTTTTTTTTTCAAAATTTCACAACTTGGTGAATTTTTTAAAAACAAAAAATAATGATTTTGCAATGTTTTGAGGCCATTTTTTGAAGAAAAAATCAACACAATTTACCTAGGTCATCAGTTGTAGCCATATTTCTAAAAATATGTTAATATCCATCATTAATAGTTGCCATTTAATGTTAAATCTACTTAGGATCCTCATTAATGGACTATTTGAAAATTTTGAATATAAAACCCAAATATCAAATCAACTATCACACTTGATATCAGTTAAATATGACAAACAATGATATTCAAGGTGATATTCTGTCTAATGGATTTCAAAGGTATGAAATCTAGCCATATAATATTAGATATAAGTCCAAATCTCACTAATTTTAAATCTGGGTAGGATATTAACATCTTATTTGGGTCTAGATATTAGGTCAAAGCAATTAGGTGATATATATTTATAATTTTAAAGTTTGAAACAACCATTGCTTCAAACCTTAATCATTAGGGCTCTTAGTTTTTTTCTAGAAGTATAAAATGGCCCGAGCTTAAGTTTGGGCCCCATTATTATTATTATTTTATTTTATTGCTACAATTTCATGCTCTCTGTTTGCATTTTGTGTTAACCCTATAAAACTTTATTAATAACACGCCGCATATTTAGAATATGTACAAGGGGAAAAGAAAAATGAAAAGGATTAATATACATGATGTGAAACAAACACAAACTAGTTGTCAAAATATCTTTGTCTCAACAACCGACCACTTGTAAGAAGTTAGCCGTGGTGATGGGGGGTGCATCTTGAAGGGGTGGAAGTCGGGAAGTAGCTAGACCTACTGTTAATGCCCAACTTAAGATGGAGGATGCTTGCACCTTTTATAATGTAATTGAGATTTTTTTGTGGATAAAAGTAACCAAGACAGAGAGGAAGGCCTTTTGGCCCTTTGAAGTTCCACATGGCATTGGCACAATTGTGTAAGAACACATTAACTTGTTTGTTTAAACATCCAAACACTTCAATTACGAAAGGGAGGAAATGATTAATGGGGTGTCAGTCATAATACCTCCTTTCTTTGGCTTAAGTTGCTTTAGAAGTAGCAAATCCTTGGGTTGTGTAAGATTGGCGATGTAGATTTGTTCATGTTGGATCGATAATGACAACATTGACTAAGGTGTGAATTTTATCTTTGGTGAATACAATGTCAACTTGTCGACAAGAAGAATGGAACGTGGTTGAAAGAAACGTGTGTAGTTGTTTTTGTCCCACATGGAAGCTGACATTTCTTGGTCGAAAAGTTGCCTTGTAAGTTGCATTTCAACTATGTTTTTGTGTGTATGGTTTTATGCAACCACGTTTTGAATCTTTTGACAGGAACTATCTTGTAGAATTTTGTTATCCCTCAGGAACCACTGAGCTGGGAAACTCCTTGAAACTCCATCAATTTCCTTTGATTTAAAGGTAGCTCTTGGATTCCATAGGAAACTATCATCATCTAGAATGCAATGTCTACACATGGGCAATGAGATTTATTACTTATGGGTGACTAATTTTAACGATGCATGAACTCACAAGGATGACTTTTAAAGTGCGACTAACTGGAAATTTGCAACCTTGCTGGGTTCTCTGGACAGTGTGGGTAAATAGGTTTGCAAACATGGGTGATGCTGCAGTTGAAGTTACTAAAAGCACTTTGGAGAGGGTATAGCTCTACTCCCTTGATATTCACCATTTCAAGTTCTATCCCTGCATCTAGGTTAGCAAAAGTGTCATGAATTACATCATGGGTGCTTGTGTGTTCATTGCTATGGACACAATGTAAAAGGTGGACACCCATAGCATTGATGGGATGCGTGCACATGCATCGAGGGTTATTTGTAATTGAAGGATGTGGTAATCCAAGTTGCATTTGGAATGTTGTGGAAAAGGATGGGGAAGATAATTGAAAATCTAAGAAAATTGGTTAAATTGCAAGCCAATTGCAAGCCAAATGCTCGCCACAGGGTCGGAATGCCTGCCTCGGGGTTGGAACATGATAATATTTGAGCATGATGGGTTTTAGATATTTTATCAGAAAGCATGTTGGAAAAGGTATGATGGTGCAAACGGTCCGAAATGGAGTCTTGAAGTTGAACCATTTGTTACCCAATGAATTATTCAAAAGGAAGAAAACATGTTCATGTTGGGGGTGATAGAAGATTACAAGCCATTTTGAAGTGTTGTTGTTGACTTGTCCTAATGCTTTAAGAAGGAAATGATGTTGATCATTCATAAACCTAACAACTATCATGGAAACTACAAGGGTCTAACTCTTTAAATAAGTTGTTAGGTGATGGTGGTTGTTGGTATTAGGCTAATGCTATTAAAAGTTATTGGGAGAGAGGTTTATTTATGGGCTAGAGGTCCTAGGCTATCAGAGGATCTTGGACTTAAAAGATGCCCAAACATTTGAAGGAGGGAGGAGTAAAAGGAAGCAATGGATAAATCAAGGTGGAAGAAGGAGGTGTGCATCATAATAGATATGATGGTCGTTGCACGAAGCAATGGGTTTAAATTCAAAGCCTATTTGAATATCACCCATTCTAAAGAGAAATCAACATGTCGGACATCCTCCAATAAAACATCTTTGATGAAAGATGATGTGAAGGATGAAGTACCTAATGGAACCCCTAAGGTCCTAAATCCTTCTGATGGGGTGTTAAACAAGGATGGGGTGTCAAAGTTAAACGACAAATTAGAAGGGGACCATGCTACACATTTATGAGGTTGGATAGAAAGATTTATCACATGGAGTTCAATTTGGAAATGATCATATGCAAATGATATAATTGAGGGGGGTGGGGGGGGGGGGGCCTTGGTGCGAATTTCCATCCCCTTCGAGGGAAAAAGAACAGGGAGGAAACCGTCAGTGGGAGCAACAAAAAAACAAAAATGGGCCTACAAAAACAAA
>Ga0116229_10000939_pt1 | contig 43357 bp, 37 predicted proteins | sample S1TSphgellanicum_3_FD_87313 | JGI IMG/M metagenome (GOLD analysis project Ga0116229, IMG submission 87313) | Host-associated microbial communities from peat moss isolated from Minnesota, USA - S1T2_Fc - Sphagnum magellanicum MG | ecosystem: Host-associated > Plants > Peat moss > Unclassified...
ATAACTATTGCCGCGGCCCCGCATCCAGCAATGCGAGGTTTTGCTGGGCCAGGTCACCTGTCGAGGTGTCGGGTGCAAGGTCTTCCACGTGTTGCCAGTCGATGCGCGCGCCAGCCAGGTCGCCGCGGCGTTGGCGGATGATGCCGCGTTCCAGCAGGGCATCGGGGTTTTCCGGGTCAAGGGCGAAGGCGCGGTCGATATCGGCCTGGGCCAGGTCGAGTTTGCCCAGGTTGCGCCAGGCGGTGGCGCGCAGGATCAGCGCGTCGGCGCGTTTCGGGTCGAGCTCAAGGGCGTGGCTGAGGTCGGTGGCAGCCTCGGGGAAACGCTGCAAGGCCAAGGCGGCGATCGCATGGCCGATCAGCAGATCGGGGTCGTCCGGCGAGAGCGCCAGGGCACGGGTCGCGGATTGATAGGCCATGTCCGGCTTGCCGGACATCGTCCAGGCCTGGTCGGCCTGGCCGAACACGACGGCACGAGATGAGGCAGGCCCGGTGCTGCTGCTTGCCAACTGATCCAGAAGGGCGGCGCCGGCAGCGGTGTTGCCAAGCTCCACCTGCGCCAGGGCATGGCAATGCTGCGCCGCCTCGCCACCGCCGGCCGACGCCATGCTCACCGCCAGCGCATCGGCGCCGCTCGGGTCCTTGTCCAGCATATCCAGGCAGCGGTCGTAATCGGCGCCCTGGGCAATGCGCGGCGGCACCGGCGGGATCGGCAAATTGCTGCCATCCTCCGGCGCATTCTCGGCCGGCGCCTCAGCCTGTGCAGGGGCGGCCGGCTGTGCCATGGCAGAACCCGTGTGCAGCAGAGCCGTCGCGACCGCAAAAACGATGACCCTGGCCTGTGCCGGACGGACTCTCATATGCGGTTATGTAGGGCGCGGACGACGCCGCGAAAAGTTCGGGAATGGGTCATGTCACGTCTGCTGATATTCGGGCTGGGCTTCTGTGGCGCGGCGGTAGCACAAACTGCCGCCGCCGGAGGGTTCGCGGTGGTGGCAACCAGCCGGAGCGCCCGCGCCGCCGCCGCAGGAACCAGGCTGATACCATTCGATGACGCTAGCGGTGAAATCCGGCTGGCGACCCACATCCTGGCCACCGCGCCGCCCGGCCCTGGCAACGACCCGGTGCTAGCGGCCTTCGCCAGCCATATCCGGGCTGCCCCATCCCTGGTCTGGCTAGGCTACCTCTCCACCACCGGCGTGTATGGCGACAGAAATGGCGGCTGGGTGGATGAAGCAACACCACCCGCCCCCACGACCGATCGCGCCCATCGCCGCCTTGCCGCCGAGGCGGCCTGGCGTGAGGTGGCTGCCGGCCGCCCCTTGGATATTTTTCGGCTCGCCGGCATCTACGGCCCTGGGCGTTCGCCACTGGACGACCTTCGCGCCGGCAGAGGCCGCCGCATCCTGCAGCCTGGCCATGCTTTTGGCCGTATCCATGTCGACGATATTTCCGGCGGAGTAATGGCCGCCATCGCCAAGCCACCAGAAGGCACAAGGGTGCTGAATTTCTCCGATGACGAACCGGCCGAAAGCGCGCTGGTGATCGAGGAAGCCGCCAGGTTGCTCGGCGTGGCGCCTCCGCCGGCGGTGACGCTCGCGGAAGCCTGGCCGGGAATGAGCGAGATGGCGCGGAGCTTCTGGTCGGAAAACCGGCGTGTCGCCAGCGCCGCTACCCAGCAGGGTTTGGGTTATCGCTGGCGTTATCCAAGTTTCAGGGAGGGTCTACGCGCCATCCTGAAACAGGAGCGGGCCAATAATCCGGCGTAGCAGCGCCAGATCTTGCGGGCGAGAGAGCCGGTGGTCGCCATCCTTCACCAGTGTCACCCGGATATCGGTGCCCTCCGCCAGCTCGGCGATACGCAAGGCGGTCTGCCACGGCACATCGGCATCGCGCTGGCCCTGCACCAGGCGGATCGGGCAGCTCAGCGCGATCGGCCCGCCCAGCAGCAAATGGGTGCGGCCATCCTCGATCAGCCCTAGGGTAATGATCTGCTCGCCGCCATACGGGCTGCGCAGGCGAAAAAACCCGTCGCGCAGCAGCACCCGGCGCATGTCCGGCGAGAGGCCCGCCCAGATCAGCTCTTCGGTAAAATCCGGCGCCGCGGCGATCCCAACCAGCCCGATCACCCGGGATGGCCTGGCAAGGGCGGCCAGAAGCGCAATCCAGCCGCCCATGGAGGAGCCCACCAGAACGATGCCGCCAGTGGTGAGGGTGTCGATCAGGAACAGCGCATCCCGGGTCCAGCTGCCAATGCAGCCATCCTGGAACGCGCCGCCGCTGGCACCGTGGCCGGCATAATCCAGAAGCAGGCAGGCATGGCCGTGCGCCGCCGCGAATGCCGCCAGCATGGTGGCCTTGTCGCCGGTCATGTCGCTCATGAAGCCGGGCAGGAAAACCAAAGTTGGGCTTTTGCCGGCGGTGAACGCATAGGCCAGTTCCACCCCGTCGCCGCGATCCGCGCGCATCTGGCCTATTCCGCCGGATACAGCTTTGGATAAGTGATCTGGTCCGGCGGTCCGGGCGGGCTGGGTGGCCCCATCTTGCCGCAAGCGCACAGCGCCACAGCCGCCAGAACCAGCAGGCAGATCGGCTTCAAGAGAGCACCGCCAGCCAATGCGCCGCCTGTGCCGCAACATTGGCGGGGGCGGTGCCGCCGAAACTGGTGCGCGAGGCAATCGACGCCTCCACGGTCAGCACGCCAAAAATATCCTCGGTGATCCCCGCCTCCTCTGCCTGCATCTCCGCCAGGGTCAGTTCCGACACATCCACCCCCCTCGCCTCCGCCCGCGCCACCAGCCGGCCAGTGACGTGATGCGCACTGCGAAACGGCAGGCCGAGCACCCGCACCAGCCAATCGGCCAGATCGGTCGCGGTGGAAAAGCCGGAGCCGGCCACGGCGCGCATGCGGACCAGATCTGGCGTCATGTCGCGCACCATGCCAGCGCTGGCGGCCAGCGACAAACTCAGCGCCTCGGTGGCGTCGAACACCGGCTCCTTGTCCTCCTGCATGTCTTTCGCATAGGCCAAAGGCAGGCCCTTCATCACCGTCAGCAACCCCACCAATGCGCCGACCACGCGGCCGCTCTTGGCCCGCGTGAGTTCGGCGGCATCGGGATTGCGCTTCTGCGGCATGATCGAGCTGCCGGTGGTAAAGGCATCCGACAGCCTTACGAAGCCGTAAGGCGCGCTGCACCAGATCACGATCTCCTCGGCAAAGCGCGACAGATGCATCGCACAGATCGCCGCCGCGGCCAGAAATTCCAGAGCGAAATCGCGGTCGGAGACCGCATCCAGCGAATTGCCGGTGGGCCGGTCAAACCCCAGGGTCTCGGCGGTCATCTGCCGGTCGATCGGGAAAGAGGTGCCGGCGAGCGCGGCCGAGCCAAGCGGGCATTGATTCAGGCGCACGCGGCAATCCGCCAGCCGGCTACGATCGCGGGAAAACATCTCCACATAGGCGAGCAGATGATGGCCGAACGTCACTGGCTGGGCGGTTTGCAAATGGGTGAAGCCCGGCATCGGGTCGGCCGCGTGCTCGGCGGCACGGGCGGCCAAAGCGGCCATCAGGTCGGCGAGCTGGGCGGCGAGGCCATCAATCGCGTCGCGCACCCAGAGGCGGAAATCGGTGGCCACCTGGTCGTTGCGGCTGCGCGCGGTATGCAAACGGCGGCCCGGATCGCCGATCCGCTCGGCAAGCCGCGCCTCGATATTCATATGGATGTCTTCCAGCGCCTCGGTGAACGGGAAGGCGCCGGCCTCGATCTCGTCGGCGATCCCGGCCAGCCCGGCATCGATGGCGGCCGCATCCGGTTTGGCGATGATGCCGGTATGGGCGAGCATGGCGGCATGGGCGCGGGATCCGGCGATATCCTGGCGCCAGAGCTTTTTATCGAAGCCGATGGAGGCGTTGATGCGTTGCATGATCTCGGCCGGGCCACCGGCGAAGCGGCCGCCCCATTGCAAATTGGCCGCAGGAGGCGCTTTGGCAGGCGCGTTGTTCGGATCGGAGGACATGGAATGGCTTTGCTGACACGCCGCGCCCTGGTGGCGGCCACCACCACGGTAATGGCCGGGGTCGCGCTGCGCAAACCGGCCGGCGCGGCGGGCATCGACATGCGTCCGTTCAGCGACATCGTGAAAACCAACCCGCCCAGCCTTGTCCCGGCTGTGCAGTTCCAGGCGCTGGATGGCAGCCAGACCAGCCTGTCGGCATTTGCCGGCCGGCCGATCGTGCTGAATTTCTGGGCCACCTGGTGCGAGCCCTGCGTGGCTGAATTGCCGGAGCTGGACAAGCTTTCCTCCATCGACCCGGGCATTGTGGTGCTGGCTGTCTCGGCGGATCGCGGCGGCGGCGGCGTGGTGAAACCGTTCCTGGCCGCCCACCGCATGGATCATGCGACCATCCTGCTCGATCCTGGCAGCGATGCGGTGCATGCGCTGGGCGTGGCCGGGTTCCCGACCACATTGCTGATCGGCGCCGATGGCAAGCTGCGCGGCACGATTGAGGGGCCGATCGCCTGGGGCGGGGCGGCTGCGGACATTGCCGGGGTTATGCACGGCTGAAACCGGCTTCCCCTCGCCGGCGCACCCGCACCGGGGCAAGGCTGATCCGGTTTCTGCGCCATGTCTGGCGCGCCTTGCCGGCTGCGCGGCTGATCAGTGCCTCCAGCCTGTTCGACCCTGTCTGGTATGGCAGGGACGGCAGCATCTTTGGGCCACGTCTTGCGCGCGCCTTGCATTACGTGCTGCGCGGCGCCGCCGAAGGGCGCAGCCCCTGCGCCGCCTTTGACGGCGATTGGTATCTGCGCCGCCACCCGGAGATTGCCCTGCCCGGGCTGAACCCGCTGCTGCATTACCTCCAACACGGGCAGGCGGCAGGATTGGCGATACGCGCCGCCGCGGAGTCGGCGATGCCGCGCCAGATTTTGACCGAACGTTCCTATCGGGCCTGGGCCGGGGAGCTGGCACGCCTGAGCGCGCAGGCAAAGGCACGGTCACGCGCCCGCATACCCAATCTGACGCGCGTGGCGCTGCGTAAGGAGGGGGCGCCCGACCACAAAGACGATGCGGATTACCTGCTGTTCTTGCCCAAAGGCGTCGACCTGTCTGAGACCGCCCTGCTGGAGATTGCCGCCTTCATCGCGCACGCCCCGGCCGCGGAGCTGATTTACGCCGACGAGGATGTAAGGCCGCGTCGGCACATGACTGCGCCGGCACGCCGACAAAGATGCCGCTTCAAACAAAGACTTGGGGCCACCGGTTTGCCCGGAGCGCCTTGGTTCAAGCCGGATTGGGATCCCGAGCTGATGCGCGCCGGCGACCTGACCGGCCCCGCCACGGTGTTCCACCGGGCATTGCTGCGGCGTCTGGGGTGGGACGGGACAGCGCCCGATCTCGCGGGTCTGCGCGCCTTGTCGCTGCGCGCCACCGAGTCGGGCTGCAGCGTTGGGCACATCCCGAAAATCCTGTTTCACCGCCGCGCCATGCCCGGCCAGCGTCTCAGCCGGGTGAAGCCGGCGATGCCCGCCGACAGGCCGATGGTCTCGGTGATCATTCCAACCCGCGACCGCGCCGATTTGCTGCGTGTGGTAACGCAGGGCGTGCTGGCGCGCACCGATTACCCGTCACTGGAGCTGCTGATTGTCGATAACGACAGCAGAGAGGCGGACACGCATGATCTGCTCACCCGGCTTTCGGCCGATGCGCGGGTAAAGGTCTTGCCTGCGCCGGGGGCGTTCAATTGGTCGGTGATGAACAACCAGGCCGCCCGGTCGGCGCGCGGCGATGTTCTTGTGCTGCTCAACAACGATATCGACATTGTCGCGCCGGAGTGGCTGAGCGAACTGGTGGCCGAAGCGATGCGGCCGGAAATCGGCATTGCCGGCGCAAAGCTGATCTATCCCGACGGTACCTTGCAGCATGGCGGCATGACCATCGGCGCCGACGGGTTCTTTGCCCACGCCATGCGCCATGCGCCGGGCGGCGATTCCGGCTGCGTTGGCGAAATGGCGGTTACCCGCAGCGTGGCTTCGGTGACCGGCGCCTGCCTGGCGATCAGGCGCGACCTGTTTCTGGCTGTGGGCGGGCTGGATGAGGACCAGCTTGGGTTCACCCATAACGACATCGATCTGTGCCTGCGGCTACGGCATGCCGGCTACCGCGTGGTCTACACCCCGGCCGCCATTCTGGTGCATCACGAAACGGCAACCCGGGGGCTGGATATGAGCGAGGCACAATTGATGCGGGTTCGCACCGAGTGGCTGTGTCTGCGCGCACGCTGGGGCGCGCTTGCAACGACCGATCCGTATCTGAACCGGAACCTGACCCTGCTGCGCGACCGTTTCGCCCTGCAATCACCGGCGTTGCTGATCGAGACACACGAGAACGCGTAGCGTGCAAAGGTGCCGCGTATTCCGCCTCGTTCCCGCCGGGCAAAGGGTGATTTCGTTTATGGGAGGTGGATTTAATGGTTGGCGCCGCAAGGCTGGGCAACTTTGGATTGAACAAGCGCCGGCAAGCACTTTCGGGGTTAGACGGATAAGCTGGACGACTCATCGAAGACAATCTATTTGCGTTTATCCGCGGTTACATTCTTTACCGGCCCCGCATCGCCCAAGCGCGATGCGGGGTCGTTGCCGGCTCAGTTTCTATGCCGCCGCTGCCGGTTCGGCGCTGAGGAGGAGGGTTTCCTTGGGGGCCAGCACCTGGCGGGGGACGTAGAGGCTGAGATCGCTCATTTCCGGGATGGAGGAGCCGGATTCGATGAACAGGGTGGCGCCTTCCAGGATGTCGCGGCGCAGCAGCTCGGCCTTTTCCTTGGCGATCTGGCCCTGGTCTTCAAGCGTGTTCAGCTCGGCCAGGATAGGGAGCGATTTGGCGATCAGGTCCAGCCGCTCGTCGAATTTGCGTTCGCGGAAATAGATCGCGTTGCGCCAGATTTCCAGCAACGTGCCGCGCACCTTTTCCACCAGCTCCGGCAGGCCGGCGAATTCGACCACTTTGTCATCGCCGGAATCGAGCGAGAGCAGCACCAGGTCGGAGTTGGGCAGACCGCCGATATCGGCGAAGGCTTCATACAGGGTGATCACCGCCTGAATCGACGCCACGGCGCGGGCCGGGCTGGAACGGCGGCCGCCTTCCTCCGGCAACACCACCACCAGGCGGTTCGCCGCCGGCACGTCATTCAGCTTCTGGTCGAGCAGGGCGATGACCGTCGGCAGATAGTCGATCACGAAGCGGAGACGGTAGAGCGGGCGGCCGATGGAGGAGGAGGCTTCCGGCGCCTTCGGGCCGGGAGAGGAGGCCATGATCAGCATGGTCCACCATTCATTATCGGCGAACTCGGCAATATCCAGGGTGGACATCACGCGGCGCTCCACATCGCTGAACGCGGTGTTGTAGGCCATCATAAAGCTCTGATAAGACTGCAAAACGTCGATGGTCTTGGTCTCACCGGGGGCGCGCGCCAGGTCGCGATAGACCCCCTCGACAATCAGCGGAACACGGCTTTTGTCGAGTGCCTGCAACAAATTGGCCAGGCCGCGAACGATATCGGAACGGAGCAATGTCGTTACCCTTCTGGTTTCTGAAACTTCCTCCATCCTTCGTGGCGGTACACTCGACCGCTGGCAAGAGGCAACTGGGCGGGCGGGTCGCAAGACTTCGTGCTTCATTTTTCAAAAAGACATGTCTCTATCTTCCTTTCTGAAAGAGCCCCGCCTCACGCCGAAGCGTCCAGCGCCGCCTGAAGGATATAGGCCGCCGCCATCTGGTCGATTTTTGCCGCCCGGCGCTTGCGGGTCATGTCGGCTTCGTCGATCAGAAAGCGGTTCACCACGCTGCTGGAGAGACGTTCGTCCCACAGGGCGGCGGGCAGGGCGGTGGCTTCCGAAAGCGCGCGGGTCCAGTCGCGCGCGGCCTGGGCGGCGGGGCCAAAACTGCCATCCATGCTCAGCGGCAAGCCCACCACCAGGCCGAAAGCGCCCTGGGCGCGCGCGATGGCGGCGATTTCGGCGGCATTAGCGGCGAGTTTGCCCCGCTTGAGCGCCGCAAACGGGCTGGCGAGCATCAGCCCGACATCGGAGAGGGCCACGCCGATCACGCGGGCGCCGGGGTCCAGGCCAATCAGGCGTTGCCCTGGGGACAGGCCTGCACGAAGGGCGGCGATGTTGAAGATGGCCATGGGCGCCGTTATGGTCCGCCGCTTCCGCCGCCGCCTAGGCCCAAAAGGGATTTTTGACCCGCATGTCGCTCGACACTGCCACCGTACGACGTATCGCCAAGCTGGCCCGCATCCGGGTAGAGGAGGCGGATCTTGGCCGTCTGCAAGGTGAGCTGAACGGCATTCTGGGATGGATCGAGCAGCTTGCCGAGGTGGATGTAACGGGCGTGGCGCCGCTGACCGGCGGGGCGCAGATCGCGCTGCGGCTGCGTGAAGACGTGGTGACGGATGGCGGCCAGGCCGAGCGTGTGCTGGCGAATGCCCCCGACCGGGTGGGCGAATTCTTTACCGTGCCGAAAGTTGTTGAATGATGCTCACCGATCTGACGATCGCCGCTGCCCGTGATGGGCTGCGGACGAAAAAATTCTCCGCCGGCGAATTGACCAGCGCGCATCTGCAGGCGATCGAGGCGCTGAATCCGCGGCTGAATGCGTTTATCACCATCACGGCGGAGCTGGCCGAACGCCAGGCACGGTCCGCGGATGCGGCGCTGGCTGCGGGCGATGCCGGGAAGCTCACGGGAATTCCTTTGGCGGTCAAAGATCTTTTCTGCACGGAAGGGGTGCGCACCACGGCCGCCAGCAGGATTCTGGAAAACTTCGTGCCGCCTTATGAAAGCACGGTGAGTGCCAATCTGCTGCGCGATGGTGCGGTGTTTCTGGGCAAGGCCAATCTGGACGAGTTCGCGATGGGCTCCTCCAATATGAGCTCGGCGTTCGGGCCGGTGGAAAATCCGTGGAAGCGGCAGGATTCGGACGCAATTCTGGTGCCTGGCGGCTCGTCCGGCGGGTCGGCGGCGGCGGTATCGGCCCGGCTGGCGATGGGCGCCACCGGCACCGACACAGGCGGCTCCATCCGCCAGCCAGCGGCGTTTTGCGGGCTGGCCGGGATCAAGCCCACTTATGGCACGTGCAGCCGCTGGGGCGTGGTGGCGTTTGCAAGTTCGCTGGACCAGCCAGGGCCGTTTGCCCGCACCGTGCAGGATTGCGCCATCCTGCTGGGCAGCATGGCCGGCTTCGATCCGAAAGATAGCACCAGCGTCGATCGCCCGGTTCCGGATTACGAGGCGGCCTGCCGCCGCGGTGTGCGCGGCCTGCGCATCGGCGTGCCGCGCGAATACCGCGCCGACGGCATGCCGGAGGAGATGGAGCGTCTGTGGCAGCAGGGCCTCGCCTGGCTGCGCGACGCCGGCGCCGAGATCGTCGATGTGTCGCTGCCGCACACCAGATACGGGCTGGCCACCTATTATATCGTGGCCCCTGCCGAAGCCTCCTCGAATCTGGCGCGCTATGACGGGGTGCGGTTCGGGCTGCGCGAGACCGGGCATGATCTGACCGATCTGTATGAGCGCACGCGCGCCGCCGGCTTTGGCGCGGAAGTGCAGCGCCGCATCCTGATCGGCACCTATGTTCTCTCCGCCGGCTATTACGATGCGTATTATCTGCGGGCGCAGAAAGTGCGGGCGCTGATCCTGAAGGATTTTACCGATGCCTTTGCACATGTGGATGCCCTGCTGACACCAACGACGCCGACCGCCGCCTTTGCTCAGGGCGAAAAGATGGACGATCCGGTGGCGATGTATCTGAACGACATTTTTACCGTACCGGCGAGCATGGCCGGCGTTCCCGCCATGTCGGTGCCGGCCGGGCTGAGCAGCCAGGGCTTGCCGCTGGGGTTGCAGATCATCGGCCGGCCCTACGATGAGGCAACGGTGTTCGCCGTCTCCCAGGCGATCGAGGATGCGGCAGGGTTTTCGGCGAAACCGCGGCTGATTGCGGGAGGCATGGCATGACCTACACGATCGAAGGCAACACCGGTACCTGGGAGATCGTCTGCGGCCTGGAAGTCCATGCCCAGGTGATCAGCACATCAAAACTCTTTTCGGGTGCCGCGACGGAGTTCGGCGCCGCGCCGAACAGCCAGGTGAGTTTTGTCGATGCCGCGTTCCCGGGCATGCTGCCGGTGCTGAATCGCGAATGCGTGGCGCAGGCGGTGCGCACCGGGCTCGGCTTGAACGCGCAGATCAACCTGACCAGCCGGTTCGACCGGAAAAACTATTTTTATGCCGATCTGCCGAGCGGCTACCAGATCAGCCAGTTCGAATTCCCGATTGTCGGCAAAGGCGAAGTGGAAATCGAGCTGGCCGATGGCAGCACCCGAACCATCGGCGTGACGCGCCTGCATCTGGAGCAGGATGCGGGCAAATCCCTGCATGATCAGGATCCCTCCCGCTCCTTCGTCGATCTCAATCGCTGTGGCGTGGCGCTGATGGAGATTGTCAGCGAGCCGGATATCCGCACGCCGGAGGAAGCCGGCGCCTATTTGCGCAAACTGCGCACGGTGATGCGCTATCTGGGCACCTGCGACGGCAATATGGACGAGGGCAGCATGCGCGCCGACGTGAACGTATCGGTGCGTCACGCCGGCGAAGAGTTCCGCACGCGCTGCGAGGTGAAGAACGTGAATTCCATCCGCTTCGTCATGCTGGCGATCGAGGCCGAAGCGCGCCGCCAGGTGGAGGTGTGGGAATCGGGCGGCGAGGTACATCAGGAGACCCGGCTGTTCGATCCGGCAAGGAATGAAACACGCAGCATGCGCAGCAAGGAAGATGCGCATGATTACCGCTATTTCCCCGATCCGGATCTGCTGCCCCTGGTGCTGGAAAACGCCTGGGTCGAGGATCTGCGCAGCACATTGCCGGAATTGCCGGATGCCAAACGGGCCCGCTTCGTGCGCGACTATGGGCTGCCGCTCTATGATGCCGGCGTGCTGGTGGCCGACCAGGTCACCGCCGATTTCTACGAAACCGTGGCACGCGGCCGCGATTCGCGTCTGGCCGCCAACTGGGTCACCGGTGATTTTTTCGCCGCCCTCAACCGCACCGGCACCACCATTGAAACCAGCCCTGTCTCCGCCGCCGCCCTCGGCGGCCTGCTCGATCTGATGGCCGATAAAACCATCAATGGCCGTATCGCCAAGGATGTTTTCGAAGCCATGGTCGAAACCGGCGCCTCCGCCGCGGAGATCGTCGAGCAGCGCGGCCTGCGCCAGGTCACCGATACCGGGGCGATCGATGCGGCGGTGTCTGCGGTGCTCGCCGCCAATCCCGACAAGCTGGCGGAATATCTTGGCGGCAAGGAGAAGCTGTTCGGCTTCTTCGTCGGCCAGGTGATGAAGGCAACGGGCGGTAAGGCAAACCCGGCTTTGGTGAATGAAGCGGTGAAGGAGAAATTGGCCCAGGCGCGATGATCCGGCGTCAATGCCGATGAACTGCTTCCGCGCGTTGAGCTTGCGGGGCGGCAGATATTCGGCAGAGACGGATCATCAACGCCAGCACCAGGAGCGGCGTTATGACCGATATAATGAATATGAAGGGCGGGTTGACCGCGGTTGACGCCCAGACCAGCATCGCCAGCAGCGCTTCATGGCGCCTGAACGGTCGTTGCATCCCCTGCGCCAGAATGATGGTTGCGGCAATCCCGAGCAGAATAGCATCGTAATCCCCCACATGCGCCGCAGCCAGGATCATGGCGCAGAGCAGCACGGCCAACTTCTCCTGCCGGGGCATGGTGCTGCGGAACGCGACCCAGACAAGAAGTGCCGAGCATGCCACAGCCAAACTCTGCCCGGCATTGGCGAAGCTGTCGGGCAGACCGACGAGATGCAAACAGGTAAAAACGCTCTGGCCATGCAGGCGCCCCTGGGCAATCCATTCCCGGAAGGCCGGATCGCCACTGAGAAAAAGATGCAGCCAGCCCCGCCATAATGCGAGACCGGGGATGATCAGGCTCAGCAGAAGCAATGCAATTGCCGTGGCCGCCGCGGTGGCCAGAACGTGCCAGCGTCGTTCCGCGGCCAAAGCCAGCGGCACCATGATCGCCAGTTGCGGCTTGAACACCAGCAATCCCAGCAGCATGCCGGCAACCAGACGGCGACGCTCGAGGCAATACATGCCGCCCAGAACAAGCGACGCGGTGAGGAAGCTGTTTTGGCCGGCACCAAGGGTGAACGCGGTGGCTGGGCATAACACGACGCCGCCGACAATGAACCATGTGGCGCGTCCGGGCGGGCACCATTGTTTCAGGGCCCACACCATGCCTGCGAGGCTGAGGGCCTGGAAGCCGCAATAAGATACCAGCCAAGGCACATAAGCAAACGGCAAGGCCAGCAACAAGGTGTAGGGCGGGTAGAGCCATGGATGAAATGCCAGAGGTGCCATCAGCCAAGGCGCATGGGTCTGGTTCAATATCTGGGTAAATTTCGTTCCATCGAGCAGAAGCCCGGCGTCATTGTTCCGCCAGGCGTGCACCGCGGTATCGAACACCATCCAATCCTGGCCGGGTGTCACACGGAAGATCAGGGTGAAGAACACCCAGCCGAGCGGCCCGATAATCAGCGCCAGGCGTTGGGCGTTCCGCAGCGTGTTGGCAGAGTTGGGGTCATCGCTTAGCATGCGCTCCGTGTTAGCCGAGGGCGATGAAGGTGACCAGACATTGCCGCTCGCCCGGATCCGGAACACCGCGCCAGCGGATCTCATCATGCAGTATTCATGCGCCGTATAGCTGATACGCCGTTATGGGGCGCGGCTGCGGCCGTGATGATGTTGAGCTGCACCTGGGTGGGACAAGGCGAGGCGTCGGTCGCGCTGCGTCATTACGGATTGCCGCTCGGCATTATCGGCGCGGCGGTTCTGTTCGCGCCCCGGCTGCCTGGGCCGCGCATGCTGGCGGGCAAAGCGGCGGCCGGGCTGCCGGCTTTGTGTCTGTTCATTCTGCTGATCGGCGCAGGCGGCATGGTGAGTCATGGCAGCCATTTCGCTGCGATGGCGGATGATTTCTGGCACGCCGATCTGCTGCGTGCGCCGGATCGCCGGCCGTTCTTGTCCGCTATTGTCTATCTGCTGCCGCCATGGCCGGCGCCCTACTGGATTGTTTGGTATGTGGTGTTTTGCGCGTTTTTTCTGGTTGCCTGGACTCATCTGGGCGCGCGCGCTATCGCGCCATTGCAGCGCTTTGCCCTGCTCACCGCGAGCATCGCCGCTTACCTGCTGATTCTTCCTGGCTATACCGAGGTCCTCACGTTCCTCGTCGCTCTGCTGTGCTGGCGGGCGAAGTTGAGTGCCGGCGAGAAATGCATGGCCGGTGCCGCAATGATCGGCGGCCACGAGATTGCCGCTGGCTTCGCCTTGCTCTTCCTCGCCATAGAGGCGGAGGGAAAGGATCGAAAGGCCTGGCTGGCGGTGCTGGCGTTTCTCTACGCCGTCTATGCGGCAGGCTATGTGCTTGCAGCCGGCAGCGCATTTTCACATATGCTCAACGCGGCCGCACGTCCTGATGCGCGTTATCCATTAACCGCGTTTCAGCTTGTTCTGCTGCATCCATGGCGCTGCGTGCTGGGCATTGCGATCGCCTACAAAATAGCCTGGCTGCTGCTGCCGGCAGGCCTTTACGATACGCCACGGACTCGGCTGCATGCTGGCTGCGTGGTTCTGGCGCTGCCCTTGGTGCTGGTGGCCAGCGACACCAGCCGCATGGTGCAATTCGGCTCTCTCTCCATGCTTGCGGTGGCGAGCGCTGTCTGGCCCGGCCTGTCACGCTGGGCCGGGACGGCAATGACCTATGGGCTGCTGGTGATCCCGAGCATCTGTGTCGGCTCCAACGGCATACCGGCCTGGGGCAAGGGCCTCTACGCGGTGTATCTGCTGGCGGCACAAAGCTTTGGGCTGGTACTCGGCAGCATCGTATTTTAGAGCATGATCGCTTTAGGTTGACTTCAACCGCGATAAACATGCTCGCCAAAACAAAGACCTAGAGCATGATCCGGCACTATGCGGTCAGCTGCCGGATGAACATGCTCGCCAAAACAAAGAACGAGAGCGGGATGCGACACTCGACAACGATTCGATCAGATCGCATCCCGCTCTACGGCGCTATCGCTTCAAGCTTGGGCGGTTTGGCCAGGACAGGCGGCGCAACCGACGGTGCGGGGTCGATCCAGGCTCGCTGGACCCGGATTTCAACCGCGCGCTTAGGCTCGCCGCTCCAGCCCTCTCACCCTCCCTCCGCCTGCAGGAACGGGTTTGAGGCGGCGGCCTAACTCAACGACGATTTTTCTTGGCCACCGCCGTTGGATTTCAAGCGAAACAGTTCGTAAAGAAAAAAAACCATGCGCCCGCATGCGCAGACTATGATGGCTCTGCGCCCCTAGAAGGACGGATAGATGGCCGCGAGCACCCTCTCCACCCTGGTTTCTTCGACCGTCACTCTCGGCAGTAGCGCCTATGCGGTGCAGTTAACCATCACGACCGAAGGCGGGGTATATCCAAGAGGGAGCGGAGCGGTCGGGGTTTACAGCGATGTGGCGGGGGCAGGCCTTACAAACCAGGGAGTGGTTACTGGCGGACCTGGCTACTCTGTTGAGGCACCCCAAGCGGCAGGCATCTATTTCAAAGCGCGCGGCACAGTTCAGAACTCCGGGTACATCGCAGGCGGCCTCGGCACAAGCCAGAGCCTTGGCAGCCAATCCGGGCACGGAGGAGGTGTTGGCATTGATTTGGCGGGCGGCGGCACTTTGGTATCCTCAGGCTATCTGGCCGGCGGTCTGGGCGGCTACGGCAAGGACTACGGCGGTACAGGCGGCGTTGGAGTTACACTGGATGGAACAGGCGCAGTAACGAACGCCGGAACAATTCACGGGGGGAACGGAGGCGCCTCACAATACGACGTCGGCTTCGGCGGCAACGGCATTCAGACGGGCGCAGGAGTTTCGCTGACCAATAACGGCCTTATCACAGCCGGATATGGTCGATATGGCGGGATTGGTGTTGATCTCACAGGCGCAGGCGCCATCACCAACACAGGAACAATTATTGGTGGCGGGCGTGTTCTCGCGCCTGACTCACCAAGCTTTTCAGGCGCAGGCATCATTCTAGCCAGTGGTACTTTAGTTAATAGCGGCACGATTGCTGGGGGCTCATATTCAGGGACCTACGCCGACGCTGTCGGTCTTGGTGCGCAGTCAACGCTCGTTATCTATCCAAGCGCGATCTTCAAGGGCGGTGTCGTCGCCGACGGCAACACCGATTCTCTGGTTCTGGCGCCGGCGTCTGGCATCGGCACGATTTCAGGCCTCGGTACGCAGTTCACTGGTTTTACAAACATTACTGAGGAAAAGAGTGCGAATTGGGTGCTGTCGGGGCCGAATACACTCGGCACCACCACGTCATTGGCGGAGCAGGGCCGTGGCTTTGTCAGCGGCACCCTTGTCGATAGCGGCGCCGTCAGCGTTGCCGCTGGAGCCCTTCTGGAGACGATCAAAACGGGTGTCGTGGAACTATCCGATCTGACCTTGTCCGGCGGTACCGTTTCCGCTTCGTCCCACGGCATTTTTGTCGTTGGCGAGAATTTGACCGGCTCGGCTGCCGGAATTCTTTTGATCGATAATGGGTCAATGATCATCGGTGATGGCAAGATTGGTGGGAAAGATACCACGGCTATCGTCGATAACGGCGCCATTACGGCTACCGGTGGAACGCTCACGCTCGGCAGCGCGATTTCTGGCTCAGGCAGTGTCCTGATCGCAGATGCGACTGTTGTCGCAGACAATGCACTCAAAATTGCCCAGATCTCCTTCTCGCCGACTGGAAACGCCGAGTTGCTGGTGAAAAATACATCGCCGGTGACGAGCACTTTGTCGGGGTTCGGCCAGGGCGACACCATTGACCTGCGAGATATCCAGGCAAGCTCAGCTCTCTTCGCCGATGGCACGCTTACGCTCAAAAGCAGTTCCGGCCATTCTGTCGGTAGCCTGACGTTTCTGGGTGGCTATAGTACGGCTAATTTTGCGGTCGCGTCCGACGGGCATGGCGGCACGGATGTCAAGTTTGAGGCGTCTGGCGAAAACGGGTTACGGGACTTCACACAGAACGCCACATACCAAGGCGCCACGCAGTCCACGGCACTATACACCATCCATTTTGGCACGACCGACCTTAGCGCCGAACGATTTGCTGACCCGCATCCCATCAGCATGGCGTCGCTCTTGCTGGACCACTTCAACCACTGACGGCATGCGCATTCATCGGTGAGGATGGCGTCTTCACGCTCGGTATCCGGCTCCGGCATCGTGGTGCATTGGGTTAAAACCCAAGCTACGAGGAGGCTTGCCTTGAGCAGGCATCTTGCCGCCCCACCTTCAGCGATCTGGCGGTCTATCACCTGCTTCAGCTCATCAGGAAGCTGCACCACGCCCATCTATCGTCACCTGCGCCACAGCACCCTAACCCTAACGCAATAAAGCCTCCAGCAACGCCAGAAAACTCGCCTGATCCGGCGCGCATAACAGCCCGCCATCGAGATGCCCCGGCGCATAAGCCGACCCGTCGAAGCGCGCCGAATAACCGCCGGCTTCGCGATGCAGCAGCCAGCCGGGCAGATGGTCCCACGGCATCAGGCGGTTGAACATCTGAAAATGGCAATGCCCTGCTGCCAGCATGCGGTATTGATGGGCGGCGCAGCGGAAATCCGTCAGTTGCGCCAGCTTGGCCAGGTTGGGCAGAACCACGGCCCGCAGGCCGGGCGGCAGGAAGCGCCAGGAGACCGAACCCGTCATCTGCGCCACCGGCGCCGGAGGCGCCACGCGCACATCCCGCAGCACCCCATCCGCCGCCTTTTCCCAGGCGCCCTCGCCCCTCACCGCCAGGGAAGAGCTGTCGATGACGGGGTCGTGGATGACGCAACCCGCCACCTCGCCGCGCACCACCGCCGCCGCCATGCAGCCGAACAGCGGCAGGCCGGCGGCGTAATTCGATGTGCCGTCGATCGGATCGACCACGAAGGCCAGTTCCGCATCGGCCAGGCGCGGCAGCAGCGATGGATCGCGCGATGTCGCCTCCTCACCCACCACCACGCACCCAGGGAACAGGCGCCTCAAACCCTTCGTGATCATGGTTTCCGCTGCCTCGTCGGCATCGGTTACCAGATCGAGCGGGCCGGTTTTTTCGCGCGCCCCGGCGCCGCCCGGCTGGCGGAAGCGTGGCATGATTTCCGTCCGGGCGGCTGCGCGCAACAGCAGATCCAGCTCTTCGGCCTGGCCAGTCGTAAACCGGGGCAAGCGGGTCAGCCCGGCCGTTCGAAGCGGGCGCGGTCAGCGGGCAGCATGCGCACCGTCACATGCGCCGCATATTCGTCGTCCAGCCGGTCCAGCACTTCGCCATGCGCGTAGAGCCAGGCCAGTCGGGCGCCATCCTTATGATCGATCGCGTATTCCGCCTGTTCCAGCCCCGCGGAAATCCGCCCATCCAATGCCGCTTTCAGCACGTCCAGCCCGTCGCCGGTCATCGCCGACACCGCCACGCTGCCAGGTTTGGCGGGCAGCGCCTCCGTACCACCCAGAAGATCGGCCTTGTTCAGCACTTCCAGCGTATGCGCGGAAAAATCCTCGTCCAGCGTGCCGTCGCGTGCCATGGTTTCCAGCACGCCCATCACATCGGCGCGCTGGGCGGCGCTATCGGGGTGCGCGGCATCGCGCACATGCAGGATGATATCGGCCTCCGCCACCTCTTCCAGGGTGGCGCGAAATGCCGCCACCAGCTCGGTCGGCAGCTGGCTGATGAAACCCACCGTGTCAGACAGGATCACCCGGCGGCCGCTGGGCAGAACCAGGCCGCGCATGGTGGGATCCAGGGTGGCGAAAAGCTGGTCCTGCGCATGCACCTCGGCGCCGGTGAGGGCATTGAACAGGGTGGATTTGCCGGCATTGGTGTAGCCGACCAGGGCGACCACCGGAAACGGCACCCGCTTGCGCGCACTGCGATGCAGCCCGCGGGTGCGCCTCACCTGCTCCAGCTCGCGCTTCAATCGCACGATTCGGTCGGTGATCAGCCGCCTATCCGCCTCGATCTGCGTCTCGCCCGGGCCACCCAGGAAGCCGAAGCCGCCGCGTTGCCGTTCAAGATGGGTCCAGGACCGAACCAGCCGGCTGCGCTGATAGTCCAGATGCGCCAGTTCCACCTGCAGCGCGCCTTCGCGCGTCACCGCACGTTCGCCAAAAATATCCAGGATCAGGCCGGTGCGATCGATCACCTTCACCCCCCAGCCGCGCTCCAGATTGCGCTGCTGCACCGGGCTGAGCGCGGCGTCGATGATGGCCACCGTCACCTCCGCCTCGGTCAGCTGCGCCTTCTGCGCCTCCATCTGCCCCTCGCCCAGCAGGGTGGAGGGGCGGCGCGCGCGCAACGGCAGAATGGCGCTATGCACCACCACCAGGCCGATAGAGGCGGCAAGCCCTACGGCTTCGGCCAGACGTGCCTCGGCAGCACGCGACGGGTCGATGCCGTTGCGTTCAGCCGAATTTGGCCGCTCCCAGGGCAGAATGACGGCCGCACGGGTAGGTGGCGGCCCGGCATCGTGATGGCGCTTGCCGCGGTCGTCCGGCCGCGGCAAAGCGACATCGGTATCGAAATCGTCGTCAGTAATCGCTATCGGCAGAACCGCTCTCCTTGCCGGACAGGCCGGCGCCTTCCTTGGACGGGTCGAACAGCATGATCGGCGCGCCCGGCATCACCGTGCTGATCGCATGCTTGTACACCAATTGGGTATGGCCATCCCGCCGCAACAGCACCGAGAAATTATCGAACCAGGTGATGATGCCCTGCAGCTTGACGCCGTTGATCAGGAAGACGGTCACCGGGGTCTTGGCCTTGCGCACATGATTCAGGAACACGTCCTGAACGTTTTGCGGTTTTTCACTGGCCACGAGAGTTTGTCCTTCATTGTTAGTTGCGCGGCCCAGCGTTGGTGCGGGCCGTATCCGCCCATTTTGGGCGATGGTGTTTCTGCAAGCCGCATGCCGGAGTGACGGGCCGGCACGACGATGCATGCACGCCTACGGTGCCCGGCCTATGGGGCGAGATTAAGGCGACCGAGGACTCGTTATCCCGCCGAGACGTGGCAGGCAAAAATCTCGAACAGGCGCCGGGCGATCGGCCCCGCCTGCCCGCCGCCGACCGGATCGGCATCCAGCTTCACGATCGGCTTTACGAAACTGGTCGCCGAGGTGAGGAACACTTCGCGCGCCGCCCTGAGCTCGGCCACCGAAAAACCGCGCTCCTGGATCTCGATACCGGCTTGCCCAACCATGCCCAGCAACGCGGCACGTGTGCATCCTGGCAGGATGCGTTCGCTCAGCGCGCGGGTGCGCAGCACGCCATGCGCATCGACGATCCATACCGAGGTGCTCGCCCCCTCGGTGACCATGCCATCCGCATCATGCAGAATGGCTTCCACAGCGCCATGTTCGCGGGCCGCCTGCTTGGCCAGCACATTCGGCAGCAAAGACACCGACTTGATGTCGCATCTTGCCCAGCGCTGATCCGGCAGCAGGATGGCGCCGCCCGTCCATTGGGTGATGTCTGCGGGAAATGGCGGCGTCCGCCGCATCGTTATCACCAGCGCCGGCCGGGTGCCTGGCGGCGGAAACCCATGATCGCGCCGCGCCACGCCGCGGGTGACCTGGATATAGATCAGCCCGGTCTCCAGCCGGTTCAACACGCGCAGGCGATCGATGATCGCCAGCAACGCCAGGCGGCCGATGGGGGCTGCGATGCGCAGGGCGGCAAGGCTGCGATCCAGCCGATCCAGATGCATCCCGCTATCGATCAGCCGGCCTCGGGCAAGGTAGACAACCTCATAGACCCCATCGGCAAACTGATAGCCACGATCCTCGACATGCACGGTCGCGTGCCGATGCGGCAGATAGCGCCCGTTGACATAGGCAATGCGGCTCACATGGCTCCTCGATCGCCATAGCGACACGAGGCCAGGAGTCGCATCTTTTCAGCTCTCGGAAACAGGCGCGTCCAGGCCGGGCTGATCGCCATAGCCGGGTTGCGGCTGCGGTCCGTTCATCACCGGCTGCGGCTGCTCTTCCGCCTCCCCACCTTCCCGCTCATTGCGCCGATTGCCGTTATACTGGCCGTTCTGGGCACCCTGATACTGGCCGCCGCCTTGGCCATTCCCCTGCGTGGCATTCTGCTGCGAGGCCTGGTTGATGGCATTCAGGATGCGGAAATAATGCTCCGCATACTGGAAGTAGCTTTCCGCCATCACCCGATCGCCCGAGCCGGTGGCATCGCGCCCAAGCTGAAGGTATTTTTCGAACAATTGCTGGGCGGTACCGCGTATCCGCAGATCCGGCCCGCTGCTGTCGAAAACATGGTTCCTGTTGAGCGGGATATTCCCGCCATATTGGCGAGGACTTCCGCCACCGCCACCACCACCACCGCCGCCACCGTTACGATGGGTACGTCCGCGCATGCGTTTCATGTTCATCCGATTATTACAGTGCTTCCTTGTTCGAGGCGACCCGCCCTTGCCCGCAGCCTGAAAGGCGGCATGGGCAGGCAAAGGTCTGCGACGAGTTCCCCACGCCAACGGCTGCGATTATCCGCGCCGGTCTGGCCGACATGGCCAGCATAACCGCAGCGGGTCCGTGGCCATGGCACGTAAAAAAGCCAGACCAAACCCGCATTCTGCGGCGCAACCGGACCCTAGCTTCCCACGGGCGTACTGCCAAACAGTTTTTTTGGCCAAGGGCCCGTTCGACATCAAGCGAATCAGGTTACGGGGTCGAACGGGCCCTTGGCCTTTGTTTGAAGCGGCATCTCTGTCGGCGTGCCGACGCACTTATGTGCCGACGATGCCTAAGGACCGGCGTTGGCGCAGAGGATCAAGGCGCGCGGGATACCAGCCAAATCGTCTCGCTCGCCTCCATAGCGCAGAGAGGCGGCCTCCGCCAGGGCCAGAACGCCATCCCTTTGCCCAAATCCCAGTTCCAGGATCGCCACCCCCCCAGGCGCCAGCTTCTGCTGCAACACAGGCATTAGCTGCGCGTAGGCCCGCAATCCATCGGCCCCGCCATCGAGCGCCCGCGCAGGCTCATAGGCGGCCACCTCCGGCATCAGCGCGCCGATCTCGGCGCTACTGATATAAGGCGGGTTGCTCAGGATCAGATCGTACTGGCCAGACACCGAAGCCGCCCAATCGCCGGCCAGGAAGGCCGAGCGCGCCGCCAGGCCGTTGCTGACCGCGTTGCGTGCGGCCAGGGCAGCGGCGCGCCAGGAGAGATCGACCCCCACCCCGTAGGCCGCCGGAAATTCCGCCAGGGCCGCCAGCAACAGGCAGCCCGTGCCGGTGCCCAGATCGAGTATTCTGGCCACTGCCTGGCGATCCGGAAACACCGCCAGGGCGGCGTCGATCAGCGCCTCGCTATCGGCGCGGGGGATCAAGGTGTCTGGCGAGACCGCCAATTCCAGGGTCCAGAAACCGCACTGCCCGGTAATGAAGGCCAATGGCTCGCGCGCCGTGCGGCGGCCCACCACATCGTGCAGCGCGGCCGCATCGATGTCCCTGCCGTGGTCGAGCATCTGGCCAGGCCGCGCGCCCAGCACATAAGCAGCCAAGGCGCGCGCTTCGCGCCTGGGGTTATCGATCCCGGCCTGGGTCAGCCTCGCCGCCGCCGCCTGAACTGCTTCCGCAAGCTTCATCTTGCTGCACCTGCGCCATGGTCTTCGGCTATGATCCACTCATGTCATCTGAACAAGAGACCTCGGTGCGACCGGCCATGACGTTCCAAAGCTTTGTCTTGATGCTCGCCATTCTCTGCGGCGGCGCTGCCGCCAACGCGGCCACGATCAGCTTTCACATCGCCGACGCCACCGACCCCGCCGAGGTGACGGAGGCGACGACGGTTTTCATCAATGGCGCCCTGGTGGCGCATTTCGAGCTAAGCGCCACCCACCCTTTCGGCGATGTGGAGGTGACGGTGCCGGCGGCCGCGCGTTACGACTATGCGCTGTGCGGCCGCATCACCATACGCGCGGCGGATGGGCACAGCGAAACCCATGTGCTTGATGACGGCGCAACCCTGGTCGACCCGGCCGGACAGCATCTGGAGGCTTTGGCCACCGATGGGTTCACCACCTTCTATCTCGGCCAGCGCAATGGCGATGCCGGCGCTGCGGTGCCCAAAGATATTCATCGGACGAATGTATGCAGCATTCCCGTATCCTGATGCGGCAAGGCTGATATTCCTGCCCGCAGACGTTCGGCGAGATTGACCAGGATGCACGCCGTCGCCCCCCAGATATAGTGCTCCGGGTGCGGCCACACCCAGTATTCGCGCCACCGCCCGGCAAACTCCATCTTGTGCTTCACCGGTGCTTGCGGATCGAGCAGAACCGCCAATGGCAGCTGAAACACCGCCTCTACCTCATGCGGCGAGGCAGTTACCGCGAAGCCAGGGGCAAGCAAGGCGAGCACCGGGGTGATCCGGAACCCGGTTCCGGTGGAAAAATCCCGCAGCCTGCCAAGCAGTTCGACATGACCAGGCTCTAGCCCGACTTCCTCCTGTGCCTCGCGCAGGGCAGCCGCCTCGGGGCTCGAATCGTCCGGATCGATGCGGCCGCCAGGAAAACTGACCTGGCCCGAATGCTGACGCAGATGCGCGGTTCGCTTGGTGAGCAAAACCCCGGGCGCCGGGCCGATGGTAATGCCCACCAGCACCGCGGCTGGGATCAGTTCGGCCGCCGGCGCCCAGCCATCATCGCCGGATGGATCGCCAGGGTCTGGCCCGCGCAACAGGGCCCGCAACGCGTCGGCATCGAGAACATGCAGGCTCACTTGGCGCTAAGGGCCCGTTCGACATTAACCGAATCGGGTTGCTGGGTCGAACGGGCCCTTAGCCTTTGTTTGAAGCGGCATCTTTGTCGGCGTGCCGACGCACTTGTTTGCCGACGATGCCTAAGGGCCCATTCGACATTAACCGAATCGGGTTGCTGGGTCGAACGGGCCCTTAGCCTTTGTTTGAAGCGGCATCTTTGTCGGCGTGCCGACGCACTTATGTGCCGACGATGCCTAAAAACCCGAAAAACACTCAATCTTCGGCGCCGCACGCCAGGTCGCCAAGCGGGAAAAACACGCCGCAACTCCACACACCCAATTTCTTCTGCCCGCCGACGCAGCCAGCCACCGCAATGGCAACCAGCTCATAATAGACCGGCCGGGAAATGCGCGCCTCCAGCGGCTGCAAGCCCTGGCCGGCGCGCACCTGGATATAGGGCATCGGCTCGCAGGTCAGCGCGTTATGCGCCACCCGTATCGGGTGGTCCGGTCCGGCGGTGACCACCTGGTCGACATTGGTGCGGAAGGAGAGGCACTGGTCACGGCCACTGCCGCACCGCTTCCAATCCATTTCCACCGCGATCCAGGGTGTGTCTTCCACCTGGATACGCCCGCGCTCCACCGGCGTTTCCAGCCAGTACTCGCCGCCGGGGTCGCGGGTGAGCACGCTGGAGAACAGGCACACCAGTTCCTTGCGGCCGATCGGGCTGCCGCGGAACATCCAGGTTCCGTCGCGCTTGATCAGAAACGGCATGTCACCGCATTCGGTGCGCTGGCGCGGCGGCCTGGACGGTGCGTCCGCCAATCCGGACAGACCGGACAGGCCGGAAAAATCACCCTGCATGGCGGTGGCCCGGTTCATGTCGTTGGCCGCGTATCTGCGGCGCGTTGGCAAATCCTTCGCATCACCCGCATATAGGGAGCCGGGGCCCGCGTATGTAATCCCGAGCTGAAACTTTCTGGCTATAGGCGGGGCTGGACGGCCCGATCCCCAGGGTTGCAGAGTGCTGAATGGCGCCATGTCTGCCCGCGCCGGGAACGGATACGGAAAACAGGGATTTTTGGGGTTGCAGGATAGTTTGACCGCTGACGCCGACCAGGTTGCCGCCTCGATCGCCGCCGCCCGCACCGAAATCGGACGGGTGATTTTCGGCCAGGCCGAGGTGGTGGAACAAACCCTGGTGGCCCTGCTCTCCGGCGGCCATGCGCTGCTGGTTGGGGTTCCCGGCCTCGGCAAGACGCTACTGGTCGAAACGCTCGGCACGGTGCGGGGCCTTGATCGGCGCCGGGTGCAGTTTACCCCCGACTTGATGCCCGCCGATATCACCGGCAGCGAGGTGCTGGAGGAAGAAGAGGGCGGCCGCCGGTCCTTCCGCTTCGTGCCAGGCCCGATCTTTTGCCAGTTGCTGATGGCCGACGAGATCAACCGCGCCAGCCCGCGCACCCAAAGCGCCCTGCTGCAAGCGATGCAGGAAAGGCAGGTGGCGGTCAGCGGCACCAACCACCGGCTGCCAAGACCATTCCATGTGCTGGCCACGCAAAACCCGATCGAGCAGGAGGGCACCTATCCGCTGCCGGAAGCGCAGCTGGACCGGTTCCTGCTGCAAGTGGATATCCGCTACCCGGACGAAGCCGCCGAGCGGACCATGCTGATCGCCACCACCGGCGCGGACGAAGCCCAGGCCCGCCCGATCTTGACGGCGGACGGCCTGATGCACGCCCAGGCTTTGGTGCGCAAACTGCCGGTGGGGGAGCAGGTGGTGGATGCCATCCTCGCTCTGGTGCGCGGCGCCCGCCCGGAAACCGCGCAGGATGACGCGGTGCGGCGCCACGTAGCCTGGGGGCCGGGTCCGCGGGCGGCGCAGGCGCTGATGCTGGCATCGCGGGCGCGGGCGCTGCTGGATGGCAGGTTGTCACCAAGCCTGGACGATGTCGCGGCGCTGGCCCAGCCGGTGATGCGGCACCGTATGGCGCTCGGGTTTTCGGCCCGCGCCGAGGGCGTGGTGCTGTCCGACATCATCCTTCGCCTCGTCGAGCGTCTTGGTTGAGTTGACCCGGGCCGCCGCGGAAACGCTCGCCTCCCGCCTGCCACCCCTGATGGTGGCGGCGGAGCGCGTGGCCTCCACTGTGGCGCAGGGGGTGCATGGCCGCCGCCGGATTGGCACCGGCGACAGTTTTTGGCAGTTCCGTCCGTTTGTCACCGGCGACGCGGCAACCCGCATCGATTGGCGGCAATCGGCCAAATCCGACCGCGCCTATATACGGGATATGGAATGGGAGGCGGCGCAGACCGTGTGCCTTTGGCGGGATGCATCGCCGAGCATGGCCTGGCGCTCCGCCGGCGCCTTGCCGGAAAAACGCGAACGCGCGGAATTGCTCGCCCTGGCGCTGGCGTCGCTGTTGATCCGGGCCGGCGAGCAGATCAGGCTCATTGGCCTGCCCGGCCGGGTATTTTCCGGCCGCTCGGCGCTGGAGCCGTTGTGCCAGGCGCTGCCGGCCCGCACCGAGGGGCTGCCGGTGCCGGCCAGCCTGCCGCGCCACGCGACCGCGGTGCTGATCGGGGATTTTCTCTCGCCGCTGGCCGAGTTCAAGGCCTGCCTCTCACGCCTGGCGGAGACGCCGCTGAGCGGCCAGGTGCTGATGGTGCTCGACCCGGCGGAACTCAGCCTGCCCTATGATGGCCGGGTACGGTTTCGCGGCCTGGAAGGCGAGGCCGACACGCTGATCCCCCGAGTCAGCAGCGTGCGCGATGCCTATGCCGATGCCTTGGCCGCCCAGCAATCCGGGCTCGCCGCCATCTGCGCGGCCGCCGGGTTCGGCTTTGCCACCCATCGCACCGACCATCCGCCCGAAGCCGCCCTGCTGGCTCTGTGGATGGCGCTGGACGCCAATCCGGGCCGGGCAGCGGGATCGAGACGATGATATTTGCAGCACCCGCTATCCTGTTGGCCCTTCTGCTGCTGCCGGTGCTGTGGTGGCTGTTGCGCGCCACGCCGCCTGCGCCAAAAGCGCAAAACTTTCCCGCCATCCGGCTGCTGGCCGCCCTGCGGCCGAAAGAGGAGACCCCCGCCAGAACGCCGTGGTGGCTGCTGGCGCTGCGTCTGGCCGCCTGCGCGCTGATCATACTGGGCCTGGCCCGCCCGGTATTGAATGCCGGGCATGTCAAGATCGGCGGTACCGGCCCGGCGCTGCTGGTGATCGACGACGGTTGGGCGTCCGGACCCGATTTCGCCGCCCGTCTGGAGGCGGCCGGCGCCGTCCTGGATCGGCTCGAACGCGCCGGCCGGCCGGTTTCCTTGCTCACCACCGCGCCGACCCAGAACGGCACCGCCGCCATTGCAACCGACGCGGCGCCGGCTGCCTTGCTGCGGCCGGGTGTGCAGGCGTTACGGCCAAAACCCTGGCCGACCGATCGCGCACATGCGGCCTTGGCCATTCAGGGCAACGGGCCGGTGTTTTATGTCAGCGACAATCTGGCCACCCCGGCTGACGCCGCGTTCAGCCGGGCCATGGCAGCGCGCGGCGCGGTGACGGTGTTTTCAGGCGACCAGCCCGCCCGCCTGCTGATGGCCACGGCAACACCGGAGCGGCTGACCGCGCGGCTGCGCCTGACCGCGTCACCGGTGCCGCACACGGAAAACGTGCTGGCGGAGACCAATGACGGACGGGTGCTCTCCAGCTTCAGCCTGAAGGTGCCCGCCGGCGCCAGCGAGGCCAGCATCGCCCTGCCGCTGCCACCCGAATTGCGCAACCAATTGGGCGCGCTTCGCCTGGCGGGTGTCGCAGGCGCAGGGTCGGTCGCCCTTCTCGATGAGGCAGCCCGCAGGCGGCCAGTGGGGTTGGTTGGTGGCGGCACCGGGGCGGAGACGCCGCTCTTGGGCGATCTGTTCTATCTCGACCGTGCGCTCTCACCGACCACTGAGCTGCGCCATGGGGATATCCCAACGCTGCTGTCGCGGCAGATCTCCATGCTGGTGATCGCCGGCGGCGCAGTGTCGGCGCCCGACTCCGAACGGGTGCAGGATTTCGTCAAACATGGCGGCCTTCTGGTGCGCTTCGCCAGCCCCAGCCTGGCGCCGACCGATGACGGCGCCAGCCAGGACCCCTTGCTGCCGGAAAAGCTGCTGGTAGGTGACCGCCAGCTCGGTGGTGCCATGTCATGGAGCCAGCCCGCGCATCTGGCGCCGTTCCCCGACGACTCGCCGTTTGCCGGGCTGACGATTCCCGCCGAAGTCACCGTCAATCGCCAGGTGCTGGACGATCCCGCGGGGAGCGCCGCCCTCTCCGGCACGGTGCATGACTGGGCGAGATTGACCGACGGCACGCCGCTGGTGACCGCCTCCCGCCTTGGCGCCGGCGAGATCGTGCTGTTCCACGTGACCGCCAATGCCGACTGGTCGAACCTGCCGCTCTCCGGCCTGTTCGTCGACATGCTCGGCCGGCTGGTGCAGCGCTCCGCGGGGGTTGCGGTCGCCGACGATGCGCGGCTGCTCTCGCCCGCGCTGTCGCTTGACGGCGCCGGGCTGCTCGGCACCCCGCCACCTTCGGCCAGGGCGATGGGCGCGCGCGATTTTGCCACCACCCTGCCCTCGCCGGTCCATCCGCCGGGGTTTTACGGCCCGGAACGCGACCGCCACGCGTTCAATCTGGGCTCGGACAAGATTGCCCTCGCAACGATGGCGCCGATCGCCGGTGCCACGCGCCTGGCCTTGGACTCCGCACCGCGTGAACAAAAACTGGGCCCCTGGCTGATCGCGCTGGCGCTGCTGCTGCTCTGCGCCGACATGGTGCTTACCCTGCGCGTTCGTGGCCTGCTGGAAGGCTTGTTGCGGCCGGCCAGCATCGCCGTGCTGCTGGTGATCGCAGCCTCCGCCCATGCGGAAAGCCCGGCCTTGGCGACCCATCTGGCCTATATCGTCACCGGCGACGCGCAGGTCGATTCCGTCTCCCGCGCCGGCCTGGCTGGGCTATCGGACTACGTGAACAGCCGCACCGCGGCGGTTCTGGCCGACCCCGCCCCCATCGTGCCGGGCCGTGACGATCTCAGCTTTTATCCGCTGATCTACTATCCAATCACCGCGGACACCTCGGCTTCGCCCGCCGCCGTCGCGGCGCTGAACGATTACATGCACCATGGCGGCATTATCGTGATCGACCTGCGCGGCGGCGGCATGGACAGTTCGGGATCGGGCGCCGGGTTCGCACCCGATACCGCATCGGCCCTGCGCCGGCTTGGCCAAAGGCTGGATATCCCCAGGCTGGCGCCGCTGACCTCCTCGCATGTGCTGGCGCACGCCTTCTATCTGCTGTCGGATTTCCCCGGCCGCTTCGATGGCGACACCGTATGGGTGCAGCAGGACCAGGACCGCTCGAATGACAGCGTCAGCCCGGTGATCGTGGGCTCGAATGACTGGGCGGCCGCCTGGGCGCAGGATGAGGATGGGCGGCCGATGTTCGCGGTGATCCCGGGCGGGCAGCGCCAGCGCACGCTGGCGTTCCGCTTCGGCGTCAACCTGGTGATGTACGCCCTTACTGGCAATTACAAAGGCGACCAGGTGCACGTGCCCGCTATTCTGGAGCGGCTCGGCCAATGATGCAGCATGCCATCGCCGCCCTGCGCTTCGAACCGGCCTTGCCGGCCTGGCTGCTGGGTCTGCTGGCGCTGTTCTGTGCCATTGCCGCTGGCCTGGGCCTGGTGCGCGGCGCGCGCGGCAGCATCTTGCGCGCCTGCGCCTACGCGGTTCTGCTGGCCTGGCTCGCCGGCCCCACCCTGGTGCAGGAAACCCGCCAGGGACTCGCCGATATCGGGCTGCTGGTGATCGACCGCTCCGCCTCCATGCACGTGGGTGACCGCACCGCCCTGGCGGACCGGGCGGCGCGCGAGATTGCCGCCGAAGCGGCCAAAATGCCTGGGCTCGACCTGCGCACGGTGATTGTCCCGGAAAGCGGACATGACGGCACGTTGCTCTGGTCGGCAACCACCCGCGCGCTCGCCGATATTCCGGAAAACCGCCTTGCCGGCATCGTCGCCATCACCGACGGGCAAGTGCATGATCTGCCCGCCCTTGCGCCAAACGCCCCGCTGCATGCGCTGATCCCGGCCAAAGGCGAGGAATGGGACAGGCGGGTGCGGGTGATCGAAGCACCGAGTTATGGCATTGTCGGCCACACGCTCGATCTGCGTGTGGTGGTGGAAGATCTCGGGCCCGAAAATGCGGCGCCTTCAGGGCCCGCCAACCTCACCATTCAGCGCGACGGCGCCCCGCCAGTCACCACCCAGGTGCCGGTGGGCGAGGTGCAGACGGTGCCGGTGGACATTACCCGCGCCGGGCTCTCATTGGTGAAAATCTCCACCGATACGGTCCCTGGCGAGGCCTCACCGCTGAACAACCAGACGGTGATCCAGATCAACGGCGTGCGCGATCGCCTGCGCGTTCTTCTGGTGTCTGGCGAGCCGAACCAGGGCGAGCGCACCTGGCGGCGGCTGCTGAAATCCGACCCGGCGGTCGATCTGGTGCATTTCACCATCCTGCGCCCACCGGAAAAGGACGACACCACGCCGCTGAACGAGCTGGCGCTGATCGCCTTCCCGACCCGCGAATTGTTTCAGGACAAGCTCTCCGGCTTCGACCTGATCATTCTGGACCGCTTCACCGATCGGGGCATCCTGCCCCACGTGTATCTGCGCAATATCGCCGATTACGTGCGCAATGGCGGCGCCCTGCTGCTGACCGTCGGGCCGGAATTCGCCGGCCCGCGCAGCCTGGATCAGACGCCGCTCGGCGCGGTTCTTCCTGCCCACGCCCCTGCGGGTGACGAGGGCGTGCTGGAAGGCGCCTTCGTGCCGAAGATCACCGAGCTGGGCGGCCGCCATCCGGTGACCGAGGGGTTATCCGGCGCCGACCCCGGCGCACCTGCCTGGGGCCCTTGGTATCGGGCAATCGCCGCCGAGGACGTGCAAGGCCAGGTGCTGATGACTGGCCCGGACGAGCACCCGCTGCTGGTGCTGAACCATGTGGAGAAAGGCCGCGCGGCCCTGCTGATGTCGGACCAGATCTGGCTGTGGTCGCGCGGGCATAAAGGCGGTGGCCCGCAGGCCGAGCTGCTGCGCCGGGTGGCGCATTGGCTGATGAAAGAGCCGGAACTGGATGAGGAGAGGCTCTCGGCCCGCATCGATGCAGGAAAACTGTCGATCGAGCGCCGCTCTATGGCCGGCGACGCCAGCACGGATGTGTCGGTGACGCCGCCTTCGGGCGCCAGCAAGACGGTGCTGTTGAAAAGCTCGGGGCCTGGCCGGGCAACGGCCAGCCTTGACGCGCCGGCGCCGGGAGTGTGGCAGGTGAGCGACGGCACCCATTTGGCGTTCACCGCCGTCGGGCTGGACAACCCGCTGGAATATGCCGATCTGCGCGCCACCGCCGATCGGCTGCGCAAACTCACCACGTCATCCGGCGGCGGGGTAGCCTGGCTCGCCGACGGCACACCTGCCTTGCGGTTTGTCAATGAACGCGACGTCGCTTCCGGTCCGGGCTGGATCGGCTTGGCGCGCCGTGGCGCCCATCTGGTGACCGGCGTGGCGACGGTGCCGCTGCTACCGCCATGGCTGGCGCTGCCGATTTTGCTCGGCCTTGTTGTCGGTGCGTGGCGACGGGAAGCGGCTTAATCTTTGTCGGCGGGCCGACGCACTTATTTGCCGACGATGCCTTAGGGCATTCAGCCTGACTGGAATCGCCACGGGCGCCCAAGGTGGCCAGGGGCTGATAAAAACGCCCGCCAAAACAAATATCTAGAACAGCGTGGCGGATACTGGGCGGTTTCCAATCAGGCTGAAGCCGCTGCTGGCAGTGTGTGGCGTGGGTTCGGCGCGTGGGGGGATCAGACGTTGCGGAGATAGGTGAGCACCGAGCCGTCGGCGACTGTGGCGCGCAACGCTGTCCATATGCCGTGATCGTCATACCAGTCGTCGATCTGGGTCTTGCCGTCCAGGGAATAGCGCGTTGCTTTTACCTGGCTGCCATTGGCCAATTTGACCGTATCGGGTCCGCGCGGAACCGTGGTTTCCGGCAGCATCTTGCCGTTTTGCGGGTTGAACAGCCGGCAATGCATGCAGGCGATATTCCAATGCGTCAGTGGCAGACTATCGCCCGGAAATGTCTGCGGTGGTAATCCCGTCGCAGCGACACGCACCTGATCTCCCACGCGCTGCGCCTGCACATGCAGCGCCTCCCCATCATTGTCGGTGTGTGTCTCCAGGCTGACGAACCGGTCGGCATGCCAGCGCTCCTCGCCCAGGTGGCGATAGCGAAAAAAGGTAATCGGGCCAAAGCCGACGCGCATATCAACGTTGATATGCACGATCATGTCGTCGTCGGTTCGTTCAAACCGCAGATTATGGCTGCCGATCACACAGCCTTTGCGCATGATGGTAAAGCCCAGCTGCCCGGGCGGTGCCTCGGCCAGCGGCGCGGCCGTGGCCCTGCCAGCGGCCAGCATCAAGCCGCCGGCCAGGCCGAAGCCACCCAGCGCGCGCCTGGTGAGAGGCCGCGCGGCCATCACCCCGCCGCCTCCGCATGGCAAAGCTCGTACAACCCGACATCGATCGAGTGCGCACGGAAACCGGCCTCGCAATACGCCAGATAATATTCCCATTTGCGGCGGAAACGTTCATCGAATCCCTGCGCGCGCAGCCTGGGCCAGGCGAGTTGGAAACGCCGCTGCCATTCGCCCAAGGTGGCAGCATAGCTTTCGCCGAATTTCTCCACCGAGCGAAGCACCAGGCCGGCCCGCTCGATCTGCGCCCGCAATACGCCATCGGAGGGCAGCATGCCGCCCGGAAAGATGTGGCGCTGGATGAAATCCGGCTCGCTGCGATAGCCCTCATAATATCTCTCGGCAATCGTGATCACTTGCAGCACGGCACGGCCACGATCGGCCAGGCAAGCACGCAGGCGGCTGAAATAAGCGGGCCAGTACTCGGCGCCCACCGCCTCCAGCATCTCGATGGAGACGATGCGGTCGAACACCCCTTCCACGTCGCGATAATCCTGCAGCCGCAAATCATGCTGCCCATCCAGCCCGCCGGCGCTGAGCCGCGCCTGTGCGTGCCCGAGTTGGGACGGCGACAAGGTAAGCCCGGTCACATGGCACCCGACCTCACGTATCAGCCGCTCCGCCAGGCCGCCCCAGCCAAAGCCGATTTCCAGCACCCGTTCGCCGCCGCGCATATCCAGCACATCGATCACTCTGGCCTGCTTGGCATCCTGCGCCGCCTCCAATGACAAACCCGGCCGGGTAAACAGGGCCGAGGAATAGGTCATGCCGCGATCCAGCCAAGCTGCATAAAACTCGTTACCAAGATCGTAATGAGCGACGATATTGCGCTTGCTGCCGCGCTTGGTATTGGCCTTTGCGAAATGGGCAATGCGATTGGCAATCCGCGCGAAGCGGCTGCCGGCGATGGCGTGCATCATCGCATCCTGATTCAAGGCGACGCATTCGATCAGGGCAGCCAGATCAGGGCTTGCCCATGCGCCATCGATATAGGCCTCGGCAAAGCCGACATGGCCGCCGATCAGCAGCCGGCGGATAGCGCGCCAGCTGCGCAGAACCAGAACGCCATGCGGGCCAGGTGTGCTGCCGGCATGCTCCACCAGCGCACCATTCGGCAGATGGATCGTCACCCGGCCGATATCGAAAGCCGGCAGCAGCCGGCGGAGAAACCGGCCGGACAAACCGACAGGCCCTTTGCCGCGTTTGGTGAGCGTATCTGAAAATGGGGCAGCCGACATATCAGGCGACATCAAAACGACCTCTGAAGGGTGATGGTAACGGGATCGGCGGGCGGCGCCGGGCGGGGCAGGAGCTTCAGGCCGCGCCACCACAGCCTGGCCGCTTCGAAATGAATGCCGGCGAGAACCTTGAGGCCCAGAAACGGCATGGTCAGAAACGCGGCCAGCAACGCCCGGTCGGTCAGCGCCCCGCGCGTGCCGGCAAACGCCGTTGCAATCATCACCCCTTCCGAATCCGAAGCGTTGATCGCCATCGACATCTGCGCGCCGGGGCGGGTCACCCGGAAGCGATAGCGCATGTCCATCGGCATGAACGGCGAGACGTAAAAATTCTTGCGGCAATCCTGCCGGATCAGGCGCGCCTGACCAATCACCGGCATGAGATAGGAATGACGCTCGCCAAAGGTATTGTTCACCTCGTAGAGCATCGCAGCCAGGCGCCCATCAAGCCCATAGCAGAAAAACGCGCTGATCGGATTGAATGCGTGGCCGAGTATCCGCGGCATGCAAAGCACGCGAATGGCGCCCCCCTCGATCGGCAATCCCGCTGATTCCAGCTGCGTTTCGATCCAGCGCCGCAGCCCGCCGGGCGCGCCGGCGCCATGATCGGCGTCGTGAAACGCGAACAGATTGAACCGGGCATGGGAGAACAGGAACAGACGCCTGCTGAGGCTGGGCAATTCATCCAGATCGACCAGCATCATGAAAATGCTGTAGCGCAGCCGATGTTTGACCGGCCGCATCCGCTGATGCGTCACCGCGCCAGTATAGAGTGCGGACTCCATCATTCGGCTGCCAATGGCAGCGTTTCATCCACGGCCGGCCCGGGATGAATGCGGCCGGATTCGTTTGCCACCGTCCAGGGCCGGCGCATCCCGCCCAAAGCCTCGGCCACCGCCAGGCCGGATTGCACACCATCCTCGTGGAATCCGGCGCCGAACCAGGCGCCGCAAAACCAGGTGCGCCGCCCCCCTTGAATGGACCAGAGCTTGCGCTGTGCCTGCATGGCGGCCACATCGAATAACGGATGCTCATAGCTTTGCGTATGCAGCATCGTGCCTGGCCGGGGCGGACGCAGCGGATTGAGGGTTACGAAAACCTCTGTTCCAGACGGCAGGGTTTGCAGATTATTCATCCAGTAGGTGACACAAGGCGGCGCCTCTGGGGTGGCGCCGCCGAGGAAATTCCAGCTTGCCCAGACTGCCCGGCGTTTCGGCATCAGCGAGGCGTCGGTATGCAGCACGGCCACGTTGCGGCTATCGGCGAAGGCACCAAGCAAGGCGCGTTCCCCGGCGTCTGGATCTTCCAGCATGGCTAGCGCCTGGCTGGCATGGGTGGCGAGCACCACATCGTCGTAGCGCCGAGTCTGGCCATTCACATCGCGCAACCAAACCCCTTCATCGGTGCGGCGCAGGGCGGCAACCCCGCAATTCAGCCGGATCCGCCCGGCATAGTCACGGGTGAGACGCTCGACATAGCTGCGGCTGCCGCCGGTGACGGTGCGCCAGAGCGGCCGGTTATTCAGCCGCAACAGACCATGATTATCGCAAAACCTGAAAAACGCCGCCGCCGGATAATCGCGCACCGCGGCCGCGCGGCTGGACCAGATAGCGGCGGCCATCGGCAGCAAATGGAGGCACTGCACCGCCTCGCCATAGCCTTCACGATCCAGCCATTCGCCCAGAGTGATCAGATCGGGGTCTTGCAGCACCGTGTCGGTGGGCGCTTGTGCATAGAGCCGGCGCAAATCAGCCAGCATAGACCAGAATCGCGGGCGCAGCAGGTTGCGCCTCTGCGCGAACAGCCCGCGCAACCCGGTGCCGGCATATTCCAGACCGCCCCCCTCCAGCGAGGCGGCGAAGGACATGTCGGAAGCCTCGGTCGGCACCTCGAGCGCGCGGAACAAAGCGGTCAGGTTGGGATAGGTCGGCTCGTTATAGACAATGAATCCGGTATCCACCGGAAACGGCCCGTCCGGGCCAGGTATCTCGACGGTGTGGGCATGGCCGCCGAGGCGGCCGGCCGCCTCATATACCGTGATGTCATGGCGCTGATTGAGCAGCCACGCGCAGGCCATGCCGGCGATGCCGGTGCCGATCACCGCGATCTCGCGCCCAGGCTGGGTCGGTGGTGGCCTCATATTCGTCATCATCGGTCCGTCTTCTCCCAAACTACGAGGCACGCACGCGCATGGATGCGGAACAAACCGCTTTTCACCCTGCACCATGTAGCCTGGGATGACGTTCCTGCATCCAGCCCCACCTCCCCGCCGTTACGTTCTATGTCCGGCCATGGCCGAAATGCTGCGCAAACCGGCATACGGTGTGGCTTTGATTTGGGAAACAACGCTTTATGGCGGTTTTGGCGGTTTATGTCGCACTGGGCCTGATCGGTGTGATGGCGCTGGCCTGGCTGGTTCAGCGCTGGCTGGGCAATGCCGGATGGGTGGATGTGCTCTGGTCGTTCGGCACCGGGCTGGGGTCCGCCGCTTCCGCCTTGGCGCCCTTGCCTGGGGCGGAAGCGGCCTGGCCCTCATGGCGCGCTCTGGCCGTGGGCGGGCTAGCACTGGCCTGGGGCTGCCGGCTCGGGCTGTATCTGGCGATCCGCACATCCAAGGCCAGGCGCGAGGATGTGCGCTATGCCCGCTTCCGCCAGGAATGGGGCGACCGGTTCGAACCACGCCTGTTCTGGTTCCTGATGATTCAGGCGCTGGTTGCCACGCTGCTCGCCCTCTGTGTGATGCTCGCGGCCCACAACCCGGCACCTGGCCTGCGCTGGCTGGATGCCGCCGGCGCCGTGGTGCTGGTGGTGGCGGTGGCGGGTGAGGGGCTGGCCGACCGGCAGATGCATGTTTTCCGGGCCGACCCGGCCAATCGCGGCGGCGTCTGCGCCACCGGCCTGTGGGGGCTCTCCCGCCACCCGAATTATTTTTTCGAGTGCCTCGCCTGGTGCGCCTATCCGCTATTTGCCATCGGGCCCCATTGGCCCTGGGGCTATGCCGCCTTGCTTGGGCCGGCGGCGATGGTCTGGCTGCTCACCAGCGTCTCCGGCATCCCGCCGCTGGAGCGGGAAATGCTGCTGGAGCGCGGCGACGCCTATCGCGCCTATCAGGCGCGGGTCAGCCCGTTCCTTCCCCTGCCACCGAGAAAGAGCTTGCCATGATCAGCCTCGCCACCCGCGCCGTAGAGCGCCTGAATTTGCCCGATGGCCTGACCCGGTTTGGCATCTCGATGCTGGTCGGCCGCACCGCCGCCCAGCTCGCCGCCGCAAGCAGCGCGACCGAAACCGCCTTCGCCGAAGGCTTCAAGAATTTCCCGATCGCCACCCATGTCCAGGATGCCAATGCGCAGCATTACGAGTTGCCGCCGGAATTTTTTGGCCTGGTGCTCGGCCCGCGCCGGAAATACTCGTGCTGCCTCTATGACGGCCCCGCCGATACGCTGGAGGCGGCGGAAATCAGGGCGCTGGAGGAAACCTGCCGCCATGCGCAGCTGCAGGACGGCCAATCGATCCTGGAACTGGGCTGCGGCTGGGGTTCGCTCAGCCTGTTTATGGCAGAGCGTTTTCCGCGCGCGCGGATCGTCGCCGTCTCCAACTCGGCGCCGCAGCGTGGCTATATCGAACAGCAGGCGCGGGCACGCGGGCTGGATAACCTGACGGTGCTGACCGCCGACATGAACGGGTTCGCGCCAGATTATGTGTTCGACCGCGTCGTCTCGGTGGAAATGTTCGAGCATATGGCCAATTGGCAGGCCCTGCTCACCCGCATCCATGGCTGGCTGGCACCGGATGGGCGGGTTTTTGTGCATGTCTTCGCCCACCGCACCACGCCTTACCGGTTTGACCACACGGATAATGGCGACTGGATCGCCAGGCATTTTTTCACCGGCGGCATCATGCCGAGCCACGGGCTGATGCGGCATGTGGATGCGCCGTTCGAATTGGTGGAGACATGGCGCTGGAGCGGCGCGCATTATCGCCGTACCGCCAATGACTGGCTGGCGAATTTCGATCGCAACCAGGCCCGCATAGCCGAGGTTCTGCGCGATGTCTATGCCGGCGACGCGGAGTTATGGCAGCGGCGCTGGCGGCTTTTCTTCCTGGCAACCGCTGGGCTATTCGGCTATCGCAACGGCGCGGAATGGGGCATCAGCCATTATCTGCTGAAACCGGAATGACCGCCCCCGTTCATTTCAACGCGCGCAAAATCGCCCCGGCGATGATCACGCCGAGTGCGGTTGAAACCCCACTCACGAACGCGCCCCAGGCGATGTCGGTCAGCGTCAGCCGCAGCGTCCATGCCCGCAGTGTAGCGTAATTCGTCAGATCGTAGGTGGCATAGGTGAAGATGCCATACAGCGCGCCGAATAGCAGCGCCTGCCGCCAGCTGCCTTGAACCGGCGATGCGGGCACGGCGAACACCATCAGCCCGGCGATGTTCAACAGATAAAACACAATGGCCGGTGCGACACGAAATTTTTCCAGCAGGATGTCGCCCAGCGTATGCCGGTACATCGACCCGGCGACTACACCCAACCAGACCGAATCGATGGCGCCGAAGATCACCAGGGTGGCGACGTAGGTAATGGCGTAACGCAGCATGAGATGTGCCCAAAACAGAAATCTTCACCGGGGTAACGCGCCGGTCAACGGCCTGTCGCATGTCCTGGCACGGAGTGCGAGATGAAAATGAACGGCCGACCGGATAAGCCTCAGCTCAACAGGCTCATGTCGCGATTTGCAATTTCTGCAAGGCTTCTTCCAATTCCTGGAAGCTCGGCATGAATTCGTTCGGCACCATTTTCCGGCCTGTCTCCACGCTCACCTGTGGGGCGTTGCCATGCAGATGCGCCACCAAGACGGCCCGGATCACGTCGCTATACCTGAAATCGCCCTCGACAATACCCTTGATCCGTACGGCGCAGGGTGCCGCGATGCCATAGGCCAGCAACACCCCCAGGAACGTGCCGACTAAAGCGCCGCCGATCATCTCGCCCAACACCGCGGGCGGTTCGTTGATATGACCCATTGTCTTGATAACGCCCAGAACGGCGGCGACAATGCCGAGTGCGGGCAGGGCGTCGGCCATTGTCTGGATGGCGTGGCTGCCGTGCAACTCCTCATGCAGGGTCTTTTTCAGTTCGCGGCCCATCAGATCTTCGATCTGATGCGGATCGTCGGCGTTCATGCCGATCATCCGCATGTAATCGCAGATCAGCGCAGTGGTGTGGTGGTCTTTCATGATCTTCGGAAAATGCTTGAAAGCGGCACTTTCCTCCGGCTTTTCGATATGCGGTTCCAGCGCCATAGCGCCGCGCTGGTTCGCCAGGCGGGTAAAGAAGTACAGCAATGAGAGCAGTTCCACGTAATCGGCTTTCTTGTAGCGCTCGCCTTTCAGGATCATGCCGAAGCCGGCCAGCGTGTGTTTCACGCCGGTCATCGAGTTGGCCATGATGAAGGTGCCGATCGCCGCACCCAGAATGGTCAGCAGCTCGAATGGCATGGAGGCGATCAACGGGCCGATCGCCCCGCCGCTGGCCACGAAACTGCCAAACACGCAGGCCAGCAGAAAGCCCAGCCCGCCAATCGTCAGCATGCGGAAATCTTCAGAGCGTTTTCAGCCTGACTGGAATGGGCCCTTAGCGTTTGTTTGAAGCGGCATCTTTGTCGGCGTGCCGACGCACTTATGTGCCGACGATGCCTAACCTTTGTTTTAGCGAGCAATTTTATCACCGGGCTGGCGCCACTCGTGGTGATATTGCTCTAGTGGGCGGCGCCAGGTGGCGGCACAGGCGGCGCGGACCGTACCAGGAGGATAGCGATACGGCGATTGGCCGCTGCCTGTGGCGTTGCTGGCACCAGCAGATCGCGTTCGCCATGGCCGGTCACGTCCCGTATCCGCGCATCCGGCAGCCCAGCCTCGGTCAGGATACGGCGTGTGGCATTGGCGCGATCGGCGGAGAGGTCCCAATTGGTGCGGCCCGGTCCGGCATAGGGTGTGGTATCGGTATAGCCGGCAATCGCCACCGGCTCGTGCAGCCCCATCAGCATCGGCGCCAGACGCTGCAGCACGGCTTTTGCGCGCTCATTCGGTTCGGCCGAGCCGGTGGCGAACATCGGCAGCCCCTCGGAATCGCGTATCTGCACCCGCAACCCCTCCGGCGTCAGATCGATGGAAAGCTGCCGCGCGATCGGGGCAAGGGCGGGGTCTGCCGCGATCGCCTTCTGCATCTCCGCGGCCGCCTTGGCAAAGCCGGCTTGCTCGGCGCGCCGCGCCGCGTCGCCCGCGCGCCGTTCGGCCGCAAGAGCGGCCTGGGTTTTCGCCTGACCGCCCTGCCCCGCCCCCTGGCCCACTTCCTCATGCACCGACCTGGTGGCCAGCGTGTCACTGCCGTCATCCTCCAGATCGACCGGCGGGGCATTGGCGTTCATCACCGCGACGGTGCCGCGGTCGGAAATCGCCTCGCCATCCTCGAAGGGCGATCTGCCGCCGAGCGGCTGGCCGGTGCCGGAGCGCTGCACGCTGACGGACGCGCTGGGGCTGAAATAATCGGCCAGCCCGCGTCGTTGTGCCTCGGTCGTTGCATTCAGCAGCCACATCAGCAGGAAAAACGCCATCATCGCGGTGACGAAATCGGCGTAGGCCACCTTCCAGGCGCCGCCATGGTGGCCACCCTCCACCACCTCCTCGCGCCGGATGATCGTGGTCATTTTCGGGTCGCGCTTCGCCATACCATCCACCAAACTCTGCCAGCCCCGGCAGATTGGCGAACACGGCTTAATCCGGCGCTAAGGGCCCATTCGACATTACCCGAATCAGGTTACGGGGTCGAACGGGCCCTTAGCCTTTGTTTGAAGCGGCATCTTTGTCGGCGTGCCGACGCACTTATGTGCCGACGATGCCTAAGGGCCCATTGGACATTAACCGAATCAGGTTACGGGGTCGAACGGGCCCTTAGCCTTTGTTTAGAGCGGCATCTTTGTCGGCGTGCCGACGCACTTATTTGCCGACGACGCCTAACCCACGCACCGCGTTGTGCGGACGCGGCAAAAACACCGCAAAATTGCCTGGCCGACCGCCAGCGCCGGTCACCCGGTAAAGCTGGTAGGTCTCCGCCACCACGCCGGCCCGCTGGCGCACCACCCGCCCCAAGGGCAGGATGGAAGACCAGCGTTTTGGGTCGGGGCCGCCATACTCCCGGTCACTTCGCAGCAGCAAACCAGTCCGGCCGGCAAGGTCCGCCGGCGGCAGGCGGAACAAGGCCCAGCGCGGCTCCACGCCCACCACCGGTGCGCGCAGCCGAAACGCAAGTTCAGCCGCCAGGCCGTATTCCCCCGCGGCGACGAAATCGGGGTGTTCCCGCGTCTCGGCGACAAAAACCTGGCCGGCCAGATCGGACCAGCCGGCCAGCCGAATCAGGGTGAAATCGAACTTGCGTGGCAGCACCAAGGGCGCGGCGGCCGCCTGGATATAGACGCCGGCGGCCAGCAAAAAGCCGAAGGCCGCCGACGGGCGCCACAGCCGCACCACGGCGCCGGAGGCCGCCAGCGCCGCGCCGGGATAGATCACCGCGGGCCAGTTGGCCTGAACCCGATCGCCCAGCGCATGCACGATGAACACGCAGGCCGGCAGCATGGTGACGCAGGCCAGCAGCCCCGCGCCCTCCACCCGACGCCAAAAACCGCGTGCGACAAAAACCATTCCGGCCACGAACATGCAGGCCACCCCAGGCGTTGCCAGCCCGATCTGCCCGCCAAGCAATTCGGCCAGAAACCGGGCCGCCTGGCCCGGCTGCCAATCGGCATTGCGCCCAGCTTGCTTGGCGAAGCTGGCAAACCCATGGGCGGCGTTCCATGCCAGCACCGGCGAAAACAGCGCCAGCGCCAGCAATCCGCCCAGCCAGAACTGCCAGTAGCGCAGCCAGCGCCGCGCCCCCGGCACCGCCAGCACCCACAGCAGCATTGCAACGCCGAGCAAAGCGGCAGTGTATTTGCTGTCCAAAGCCAGGCCCGACATCGCGCCCACCACCAGCCAATAGCCGGGCCGGCCGCTGCGCAGCAGCCGCGCCAATGCGGCCAGGCACGCGGTCCAGAAGAACAGCAAGGGCGTGTCAGGCGTCATCACCACCGCCCCGACATTGAGCGCCAGGGTGGCATTCAGCAGGCAGGCGGCGATGACCCCGGCGCGCCTGCCCGGCCAAAAATCCTCCGCCGCCCGGATCAACAGCAGCGAGCCGAGCAGCGCCGAGACCGGCCCCAGCAGCCGCACGCCCAAATTGGTGTCGCCGGCCACCAGCGTGCCCGCGCGTATCCACAGCGCCACCATCGGCGGATGATCCAGATAGCCGGGCGCGAGCGCCTTCGACCACACCCAGTAATACGCCTCATCCGCCGAAAGCGGCGCCCGCACCGCGACGGCAAGACGGATCGCGGTAAGAACCAGCAAGGCCACGCGCAGCCAGTACGGCACAACCTGGGGTGTCACCGCCCGGCCAGAGTCACCAGCTAGGCCGCGCCTGGCCGTGCCTAAACCACGAACATAAACCATCCGGCGCCGCTACGCAGCCTTACGGTTGCACACGGCGTGCATCAGGCAGCGAGGGTCAGCCAGACTCCCGTAAAAAGCTGCATCACGCCATTGTGATACAACCTTTAGGCGTGACAATCCTCTTTTTTCTGTTACTTTCATTGCGTTACGCCAAGAACGGTGAGGCCATGGTGGACGCGACACTCCGCGACGAGATTGACAGGCAGCGAACGGACCGTTCGCCCGCGGATTTTTCGCCAAACCTCGCATCTCTCTACGAGGAACGCCGGGGCCGCGGCCGCAAGCGGCATCTGGCGGTGGCCCTGACACTGACAGCTGCGGTGGTGATCGTTGCGGCCATTCTCGACCTTATCAACGTGCCGGCCCAGTTTGTCCAAATGCTGCCGCTGCGCATGGCGGTGATCATCATCCTGATCGGCGGCGCGGTGGCTGTTCTGCGCCTGCCCCCTGGAAAGTGGGAAGCCGCCGCGTTCGGGCTGCCTCTGGCGGGGCAGGCGGTTCTGGGCGCCTGGGTTGGGGCGGCCGCGCCGCCTTATCTGCTCGACCGGAACATACTGGCTTTCCTGATCCTGTTCGGGGTGCTCTGCAGTGTGCCGCCGATACCACCACGGCTCAGCCGTGTGCTGGCGATGCTGTGGTTCTGCTCTTTCGTGGTCACGCTTTGGGCGGCCGAGGGAATGCAGAAATTGTTACACAATCTGATAGCCCTGGCAGTGGGTGCCATCGCGCTGGCGGTCGGTGCCTGTTTGGCGGGCTACCGCGAAAGGTCCCGCCGGCGCGATTTCGTGCAGACCCTGCATTCGGAACTCACCTCGGTCGAGCTGCGCCGCCTGAATGGTGAGCTGGAACGGCTGATGAACACCGATGTGCTGACCGGGGTGGCTAACCGGCGGCGTTTCGACAGCGATATGGGCAAGGTCTGGCAGGCCCGTGCGGGCAGCGTCCGGCAGCGCGGCATCGGGCTGATCATGGCCGATGTCGATCACTTCAAAGCGTTCAACGATTGCGCCGGCCATGCGGAAGGCGATGCCTGCCTGCGGGCAATCGCCGCCGCGATCGGCGATGTGGTGCGAAGCGGCAGCTTTGATGTCGCCCGCTGGGGCGGCGAGGAGTTCGTGGTGCTGGCGCCGGAGATCGCACAGCAGGATATGGACAGCCTGGCCGAGCGCGTGCGGTCCACCGTCGAGGGGCTGTCGATTCCGCATCCTGCCGCGCCCGGCGGCTTCGTGACCGTGAGTGTGGGCTGGGCCTGGTGCGGCGCGGACGAGGCGTGTGAAACCCCCGACACGCTGCTGCGTAACGCCGACCACGCGCTCTACGCCGCAAAAAGCGCCGGCCGAAACCGCGTGGTTATGGCAGCCGACACGCTGGCACCGCCCCTTCTTGAGTCGGCCATCGGGTGAGCTCTCTACGCCCTGGTCCGCCGATGCGGGCGGAGAAGTGCTGGGGGACCTCATCGGCATCCATAGAACCGGCATTGCGTATGCGAATTGAGAGGTCGATGCCGCCATCGGTGGCGTTTGCAACCTTCAAGGCGGAACAGGCGAAGCCGGAAAGCCTCTGCTATTGCCAGATCTCACTGACCGATAACGAAAAAGCTGTGGGGCGTGTCATACCCCAAGCCCCATCATGCTGACTTGATCCGCAAGCTGTCCGCGAGCGCCGACAATGTGTTGGCAAGCACGCGCGCGGTTTCCGGCGGCGGCAGTGGCATCTTCAGAGTCCGCGTGCCGGTGGCGAGGTCGCGCTCGATCCATGGGTGGGCCGGTGCCTCGGGATCGTTGGCAGCCGCCAGAGCGGCGACGAACTGCGCGCCGACCTGCACCAAGGCCTGCCACGGATCGCGGCTTGGGTCGTAAGGCGCTGCGATCGATGTGAGCTTCGCATCCGCATCGTCGACCTGGCTCGTGCTGGCATCGCCTTCGGCTTCGACGCTCGCCGCTTCTTCCGCTTGCGTCACGGCCTCGGCTTCGCCCATCTGTCCGGTGACGCTTTCCACGTCTTTCATGAAGCGGTTGAGGCGCGAGCCGCCCAGCGAAATCTCGCTGCTGCCGCCATCGAGTATGCCGGCCGACAATGAGCGTTTGAACGCCAGCACCGACAACATGCCTTCCTCTATC
>Ga0116229_10000940_pt1 | contig 43348 bp, 37 predicted proteins | sample S1TSphgellanicum_3_FD_87313 | JGI IMG/M metagenome (GOLD analysis project Ga0116229, IMG submission 87313) | Host-associated microbial communities from peat moss isolated from Minnesota, USA - S1T2_Fc - Sphagnum magellanicum MG | ecosystem: Host-associated > Plants > Peat moss > Unclassified...
CTTGAATTGATCCATGGCAAAGTCGATGTCCATGTAAGAATCCATCAAACAACTCGTCCCAAAGAGCAGCAGGCCGAATCCGGCGAGCAATCGAGCGTCGATGAGACTCATCAACTTGGGGATAAAGGGAATGATAAAAAGCTGGGGAATGCCGACCCAAATCAAGGTTTCGCCGATTTCCAAGGCGCTATAATGCTGCACCTGGGTCAGGTAAAGGGGCAGCAAGTAGACGGTCCCGTATAAGCCGAATCCGAGACAGGTCATGACCAGAGAAGCAAACGTAAAGTTTCGATGTCGGAGAACCGCCAGCTTAAGGAAGGGATTTTTGGCCGTTAACTCACGGATTAGGAAAAGCGTGATAAAGATTCCTGCTATCCATGCGAACCGGACAATGATGGGGTTCCCGAACCAGTCCTTCCGTTCGCCCTCTTCCAGGACATAGACAAATGATCCCAAGCCAACGGCCATCGTAATAATCCCAAAATAATCGAGTCCTCTGAGCAGGGATAAATCCATCGGGTCTTCATCAAGGCAAAACCAAATGATTCCAATCATGAGCAAGCCGGGAATGATATTAATGAAAAATATCCACTCCCATCCGTAATTGTCCGTGAGCCAGCCGCCGATGGTCGGACCGATGGAAGGCCCGAACGTCGCGGTCAGGCCGAAGAGTGCCAGGCCGATGGGTTGCTTCGACGGCGGCAGGAGGGTCAGGATGACGTTAAACGCCAGAGGAATCAGCGCACCTCCGGTGATGCCCTGGCAAGCGCGATACAAAATCATCTGGCTCAAGTCCGTGGAAAAAGCGCAAAGCACCGAGAAAATCAGGAAGCCGATCGCGCTGAAGACAAGGTAACGCTTGAGCGAAAAAATCTCGGCCATGATGCCGCTGATACCAATCGCCACGATTTCTGCCACGAGATAGGCGGTGGAAATCCAGGAGCCTTCATCAACCGATGAACCCAATGCACCCGCGATGTCGTTCAAAGACGAATTCGTAATCTGGATATCGAGGACCGCCATGAAGGCACCGAGCATAACGCCCGAGAGCGCGAGCCAGTTCCGGCAACTGACTTTTTTCTCCGACGTTGGGTTCGCGGCCTCGGCCATGGTGACACCTTTCCCGATGGACTAGGGTTGCTGCGGCGTGTCGGTTTGGAGAAGGGACTTCTGATCGTCGTGAATTTGCTGGTTCTGGGGTAACGCCTGGCCCTTCAGCACACTTTTCAAATCGACCGAGACTTCGACCGAAAGGCCCGCCACCAGCCGGCCTTCGTAACCCCGGGTGCTTTCCCGGTCAAAGACGATTTTAACCGGAACGCGCTGCACGATCTTCGTGAAGTTTCCGGTGGCGTTGTCCGAGGGCAGTAGAGCGAACACGGTCCCGGATCCTGGAGAGAAACTATCGATCCAGCCGTAAAACTGGTGGCTGGGAACAGCATCTACAGTTATCGCCGCCCGCTGACCGGGGAGCATCAAGCCAAGCTGCGTTTCCTTGTAGTTGGCCACCACCCAGGCGTCCTGGATGACGTCCATGAGCTGGCCACCGACGTCAACCCGGTTACCAAGTTCCACCGCTTTGGATCCGATATAGCCATCGGTCGGCGCACAAATGGTGCAATAACTTAACTGGTCCAGGGCGTCATCCAATGCCGCCTTATCGCTCGTGATGGAAGCTTGAGATTGATCGTAAATGTCCTGAGAAATGGCCCCGTCGCCCTTGACGATGTTCTGCCGGTCATAAGCGGCCTTGTCTTTTATGTAGCTGGAACGAGCCTCATCGACCTTGACCTGATAATCGCGCGGATCGAGTTGCACCAGCACCTGTCCTTGCCGGACGAATTGGTTGTCATCGACCAGTACGGCAATCACCGTTCCCGTCACGCGAGAACTGATGTTGTGGATATGACCGGTGGTATAGGCGTCGTCCGTGGTCTCGTGATGGCTGGAGTAGATGTAATAGATCGTCCCCAACGCGATCACGATTGTGGCAATGATGACCAGCCCCCAAATCTTGAAGGGCGTCCAGACAAAGGGCTTTTTGGGTTTGTTTTCCTTATCGGCAGCCTTGTCGCCTGTAGCCTTGCCGGCTTTTTCTTTTCCGTCCGCGTTGTCAAGATCAGGGGTGGCCCCATTTCGCCCTTGCGGAGGTGGGCTTTCGGTGGGTCTTTCCTGCTCGGGTTGCGTTTCTGCCATAGATCAGACCCGGAGGTCACACAACTTTACCTCGTGAAATTGGACGGAGCTATGGGGTGAGTACCCCATTGGAGTTGTCCCGCTTTGCGTTCACCTTAACTTCGCGGCCAGTTCATCGATACCCGGACGACCCGCCAGAGGAAACGCGAGATAATCGTCCTGGTCCGGCGTGCGAGTTGGCAGGACAGCGAGGAAATCGATGATCTCCTGCGCTGCTTCAAGTTCGCTACCGTCATGAATCTTCCGGTGCAGGAGAACCTCGCAAAGGTCCCGGTACGTTTTCGGAAGCGATGTCATGGTGCTTACGCCAACCCCGCATTCTCCAGCCACGTCTCGGCGATAAGGCCATGGCCCGCGGCGGTCGGGTGCACGCCATCCGCGGCCCAGTAGGCGGCGGGCGCTTGCGTGGCGGCCTGCGCGAAAAGGCCGTCGAGCGGCAGCAGTTCCGCCCCGAATTCGACGGCGAGTTTGCGCGTCACGTCAATCTTCGGGTTCAGGTCCTCACGCCAGGCATGGCGGTCTTCCGGTACGTGCAGGAGGAACGGCTCGAGCAGAACAACGCGGGCCTTGAGGTGCAGGGCGATCTTTTCCAGCAGGGTGCGGTAATCGCGCTCAAAGGCGGTGGCATCGGTCGCGTCATTTCTGTCGTACCGGCGCCAGGTGTCGTTGATGCCGATAAGGATCGAGACGACGGTGGGTTGCAGCGCCAGCACGTCGGCGTCGAAACGCTGGAGCAGGTCGCAAACGCGGTTGCCGCTGATGCCGCGATTAAAAATCTTCAGTTGCGGCGCGGCGAGTCGGGCCTGGACATGCGCCGCGGCGAAGGCGGCGTAGCCGAACCCGAGATGGCCGGCATCCTCCCGAATGCGTCCGCAATCTGTAATGCTGTCGCCGGTGAAAAGAATCGTGTCGGTGGCTTCGATGAACATGAAGGTAGTCTTTAAACGGCTTTGCGCGATTGTCAAACCGTGGCGGATGACGTTTCGGAGAACGAAGAATCGCCATTGGCAGATGCAAAGATTTAGCGCAATGTGCGGTTTTGTTGCATGAGCGCGAATGTCTTGATTGTTCAACCTGATGCCGCTCTGGGGCAACGCCTCGGGCAGTTGGTTCTGGCGGGCACGCCGGATGCGTCGGTCGGGCTGGTTGCGAATCCGGAAGAGGCAATCGCGGCGCTGGCCAGCTACGCTGATCTCGATCTTTGCATCTGCGAACTTTATTTTGAGAGTGGGGACGGCCTGGGCCTTGTTTCCGCCATTCGCGCCCGGTTTCGACACGCTCGCGTCATCATTGTCTCAAGTTATAACCTCCAGAATTTCAGCGATTACATCCAGGGCATATCCGTCTTTCGCACGCCGCTGGACGAGTCGCTTTTCATGTCCACCTGTCAGGACGCGCTTGCCACCCTGGAGGGTCATGAGTTCCCGCCCTTCCGTCTGGGCAAGAAGCAGCCGCCGGATCGCTGGGGCGATTGCTACGCGGCCTATGACACCGGCGTTAAGCGCGACATTTTCATCACTGTCTGCCATGCCTGGGCGACTCCGCAGGACGCCGAGCGCTTTCGCCAATCGGCGGCGTTGATGGCTCGTTCCGTACATCCGAATGTGCAGGCCGTTTATCAAGCCGGCGCTTATCAGGGGCGTCATTTCTTCTGTCGCGAGAAATGGGAGATGCCGAATTTGTCCGAGATGGCCACCGCGGGCCAGTACATCGAGGCCCGGCTCGCCGCGCAGATTATTCACATCGTCGGTGCCGTGGTGATTTTTTGGGATGCGAACAATTTCCCGCATGCCGCGGTCGGTGCGACTGACGTGACGATTTCGCCCCAAGGTGTGATCAAGCTGGCCAATTGCGTCGACCCCGCCCAGCCGGTCACGCCGCCCGGCATGTCGGATCTTTCGGCCCTGGGCCATGCCGTTGAGGCGCTGCTGCCGCCGGGCGAGGAAATTCCCGAAAACCTGCGCCAGCTTCTCTTTCGTCTCCGTTCCGGCCCGGTTCCGCTGGCCCAGGTCGTGAGCGAAGCCCAGGCCATCGACAATAATCTGGCGCCGGAGCGAGCGATTGCCGTCACTGAGGAGCACAAGGTCGCGCGCCAGGCCATCCAGGTCGAGCGCCGCAAGCAAAAGAGGAGCCTCTACTTAATGGCGGGGGGGTTTGTGGTTATCGTGCTGCTGGTTGGCGCCGTGCTTTATTCGAGGCTTGATCCTCCCTCGCATGACTACAACGAAATGATCGAGATTCCGGCCGGTCCTTATGTCTATCAGGCGGGGCCCGCCACGATCGACAAGACTTTCTATATCGATAAGTACGAGGTGACCTTCGGCGAGTACCTGAAGTTCCTGCGAGCGGTCAAAAAGGCCGGATCGGATGCCAACTGGAAGAACCCCACCCAACCCGCCAGCAAGTCGACGGATCACGAGCCGAAGGATTGGTTCACGATTTTCCAATGCATCAGGTATCACCAGCCTTATAACAAGGTCATGCTGACCCTCGACGATCCGGTTTTCAACGTCGACTGGTACGACGCGGAGGCCTATGCCAACTGGGCGGGCAAGCGGCTGCCCACCGAACAGGAATGGGAGAAAGCCGCGCGTGGTCCGGACGGATTTCTCTATCCCTGGGGAAACACGTTCCAGCAATTTGCCAACAACTCCGTGCCCATGCCGGGGCAGGGTCGCTTCAGCGTGCCCGAGCACGTCTACGCTACGGTGGATCAGATGCCCCGGGATAAAAGTCCCTACGGCGTCTACGGCATGGCGGGCAACGTCAGCGAATGGACCGATACCGTCGTGCCGAGCACCCGGATGGAATCGGAAATGGCGGCCGTCATTCGCGGCGCGAATTTCAAGACCAACTCCCAGGAGCACGCCGTGCTGACTTATCGCGATACACTCTACTCGCAGGCAACGCGCGACTTCTGGATCGGCTTTCGCTGCGCCAGCGATACGCCGCCCGTGGCGAAGTAGGGTAGGGTTCTCTCTACACACGCTTGTGTGAGAGTCTTATTTCGGATAGGCTAAAACCATGACAGCGAAGAAAATCATGGCCGAAATCAAGTTGATGACCGCTGAAGAACGCCAGCAGGTGGCTGAGTTACTGCGCCGGCTTGAGGTTACTCAGGCAGGTGGTCCTGTCGACGATCGCAAGTTCGAGGAAATCGCTGATCGCATTTTTGATCGCCATGCGCCGCTCATGCGGAAACTCGCCTCGTGAGCGAACCGAATTTTCTCTCGATCTCCCGGGTGCTATTGCTCCATCAAAAGTCCATCGACCGATTTGGTGGTACGCAGGGGATTCGCGATCCTGGGCTTTTTGAAAGCGCTGTAAATCAACCGAAGCACACGTTCCACTATGCCCACGGAGATTGTTCGACATTGTCGCAGCCTGCGCTCTCCATGTTGCCGAGGCCCAAGCCCGTTTGGACGGCAATAAGCGTACAGGTGTTGCTGCTGCGTTGGCATTTCTCGAACTTAACGGCGTGTCGAGCGACTTCGATTCACTTCCGCTGTACGGGGCCATGATTGCGGTCGCCAAAAAGGAAATAGGCAAGGCTGAACTTGCGGCGAAGTTGCGTAAATTGTGTTCATCGGGTTGATTGCGCAGGGCGCGTCGTGCCTCTTGGCATCCGGTACAGAACCCGCTAGAGTTCGAGGCTGCCATGCCCCGTAAATCCTCCGCATCCGATTCTCCCGACGCGCCGCCCAAGGTCAAAGTCACGCGCGAAACGCTTGGGCAGATGTTCGGGCTTTATACCTACCTGCGCCCTTACCGAAGCCGGCTCGTCGTGGGCCTTTTCATGCTGGTCGCCTCGACACTGCTCGGTCTTTTCTTTCCGCTTCTGGCCGGCGTGATGATTAACAGCAAGTCGCACGACGAGGCTTTCCACACCGCATTGCTCATGGTGGGCATCCTCTTCGCGCAGGGAATCATGTCCTATTTCCAATCGTTTCTCTTCAATACGGTCGGTGAATACGGCCTTTCCGACCTGCGCAAGCGCCTGTTCAATCACCTGACCGAAATGCCGATGACGTTTTTCAATCAGCGGCAGGTGGGCGAATTGACCAGCCGCATGTTTGCCGACCTGACCCAATTGCAGGACGCGTTTGTCATGGCCGTCCCCCAGTTCCTGCGACAAAGCATCATCATGCTCGGGAGCATGGGCATGATGTTCTACATCTCGCCGAAACTCACCGGTGTCATGCTCGCCTGTTTTCCGCCGACCATCATCGGGGCTATCCTCATCGGACGGCTGGTGGGCCGCCGCTCGCGCACGACGCAGGACGAACTCGCGCTGGCCGCCAATGTGGTGTCGGAGGCATTCCAGGGCATCGCCAACGTCAAGGCCTTCTGCAACGAGCTCTTCGAGCAAAAGCGTTATGAGTCGCGCATCACGGAATTCCTCAAGTCCGTCCGACACGGCGCCATCGTCCGCGCGATGCTGGTGGCATTCATTATCTTCGCGATCTTCAGCGCCATCACGGTCGTGCTTTGGTTTGGCACGGAACAACTTCTCGATGGCCGCCTCCAGTCGGGCAATCTGCTCCAATTCACCTTCTATACCATCTTCATCGGCGGCTCCATCGGCAGCTTCGCCGATCTCTACAGCAATCTCCAGCGCTCCATTGGCGCGACCCAGCGCGTGCGCGAATTGCTCAACGAACCCGCCGAGCCGCTCGAAGTCGTCACTCGCGTCGCGCGCTTCCGGGGTGATGTTGGTTTCGATCACGTCACCTTCTTTTATCCCTCGCGGCCCGAAGTCACGGTCTTGAAGCAACTGAGCTTCTCGGTAGCGGCGGGAAAAATCGTCGCCCTCGTCGGGCCGAGCGGCGCGGGCAAGTCCACCATCGCCTCGCTGCTGCTCCGTTTTTACGACCCGCAGCAGGGCCGGATTCTTTTCGACGGAAAACCTGCCACTGATTACGGCCTGCACGAATTGCGCGGCCAGATGGCGCTCGTGCCGCAGGAAGTGCTCCTCTTCGGCGGCTCGATAGCGGAAAACATCGCCTACGGAAAGCCGGGCGCGACGCAGCCGGAAATCGAAGCCGCCGCGCGCCGCGCCAACGCGCATGAGTTCATCGTCGGCTTCCCCGACGGCTATAAAACGCTCGTCGGCGAACGGGGCGTCAAAGTCTCCGGCGGCCAGCGCCAGCGCATCGCCATCGCCCGCGCGTTGTTGAAAGACCCCTCCATCCTCATCCTCGACGAAGCGACCAGCGCGCTCGACGCCGAAAGCGAGCGGCTCGTGCAGGAGGCGCTCGAGGAGCTCATGAAAGGCCGCACCTGCTTCGTCATTGCCCACCGGCTCTCCACCATCCGCAATGCCGATACCATCGTCATGCTTCGCGACGGCGCGGTCCGCGAAGCCGGCTCGCACGATGAACTGATGCTCATCCCCGACGGCGCGTATCGCCGCATGGTCGAGCTCCAGCACGGCGCGAACATCCTCACCGAAGAAGCCGAAGTCGCCGCCGTTAAGTAATACAGTATCTGCTGTCCTGCTTGGGCGGCTGTTGTCGCTTTCTTAATTTAACTTTAACCGACTCCTTCGGCGTCTGAAGCAACCCTGCAAGAGACCTCTGCAAAACCCCTTCTCAAAGCAATCCGTCATCCTGAGCTTGTCGAAGGATCAGTTCAGTCTGCCTTTTTTCAGAGGAGCGGAACTGATCCTTCGACTTCGCTGCGCTCAGGATGACAGAATCCTCAAAGTAAGACTTTTGCAGAGGTCTCGTGCAGGGTTGGTCTGAATCGGCGTTTACCCAGGGTAGGCCCTGCTGGGCCAACCCTGGGCTGAGTGCTCGCAACCCTTGCAGGGTTGCTGGGGGAGCCGAAGTGGCCGTGTTTTGATGAACGTTCTGTTTGAGATTGAGCCACACCTTGCGGGGTTGCCGGTTGCGCTTCGGCAATCGCCGCCGTGAAGTAGCCGCCCACTTTTCGGATAGCCTCGGGGCGGCTGACCTGCGCTAATTAACGCCGTGGTCAAAGATTTCATGGTGCCAACCCTCATCCGCGCCGTGGTCATTATCATCGCCGGGTTGCTGGTTTTTTATCCGGCGCTGAGTGGCGACTGGCTCTGGGATGACGGCCTCTACATCACCGGAAATCCCCTGCTGCACGAGCCCGGGCGCCTCTGGAAAGCCTGGTTCGTGCCGGGCAGCTTTTTGGAATATTATCCGATCGAACAAACCGCGCAGTGGATCGAGTGGAAACTCTGGGGCGGCGAGACCTTCGGCTACCATCTCACCAATGTCATCCTCCATCTCATCAGCGCGCTTCTGGTCTGGCGACTCCTCGACAAATTCGGCCTGCGCTGGGCTTGGCTCGGAGGCCTTCTGTTCGTCGTCCACCCCATGAACGTCGAGTCAGTCGCCTACATCTCCGAGTTTAAGAACGCGCTTTGCCTGCCCCCTTTTCTCCTCGCCCTCTGCGCCTATATCGACTTCGAGGAAAACAAACGCCCGCGCGATTATCTCCTGGCCCTCGCGCTCTTTCTCGTGGCGATGCTTTGCAAAATCACCATGATGACGTTCCCTTTCGTGATCCTCCTCTACGCCTGGTGGAAGCGGAAACGCATCGGCTGGGCTGACCTATGCCATGCCGCTCCTTTCCTGCTGATCTCCCTCGTTTTGGGCGCGACCACGCTTTGGGCGGGCCGGCATTTCGAGCAACTTTATCCCTCTCACCCCGCGGCGCTGCCTACGGGGGATTTCTTTTCGCGTCTCGCGCTCTCCGCCCAGGTGATCTCGTATTACTTCGGCAATTGCCTCTGGCCGGTACAACCGCTGCCGATGTATCCGCGCTGGAGCGCCGAGCCGCTCTCGCTTCTCTCTTTCTTGCCGTGGTTCATCTGGATCGGCGTGGCGGTCGCACTCTGGCGCGCGCGCGCGAATGGGAGCCGCGCGGCCTTGCTTGGGCTCGGCTTTTTCTGGATCACGCTGCTTCCTTTCAGCGGTCTGGTCATCATCTCTTATATGAATTTCACCTGGGTCATGGATCACTTTCTCTATATCCCGATGATCGGGTTGATCGGTCTGGTCATCGCGGCCCTCGAACAAATCCGCAACCGGCTCCCCGTTCGTTTTCGTCCTGCGCTCATCGCCGTCATCAGTGTGGTCATGCTGCTTCTGGCCAACCGCAGCCAGGATTATGCGGCGGTATGGACGGACCGCGCCTCGCTCTGGACGTATACCCTGGCGCATAATCCGCAAGCGTGGCTCGCGCACTACAATCTGGGCAACGATCTCCAGTCGCAAGGGAACTATGACGAAGCAATCGACCAGTACCAGCAGGCAATCAAGTTAAACCCCGGCTACAACTGGGCCTATAACAACCTCGGCCTGGCCCTGGGTCATTTTCCCGACCGTCTGCCCGAAGCGATTTCGGAATACCGGATCGCCCTGCAACTCCAGCCTGATTCGGCCGAGGCGCACAACAATCTCGCGACCGCTTTACTCCAGCTTCCCGATCACGAACCGGAAGCGATCTCGGAATATCAGGCTGCGTTGCAGGCCAAGCCCGATTTCATCGAGGCAAAATATAATCTCGGTCTTGTGCTGGCAAAAATCGGTCATGCGTCCGAGGCGCGAACCCAGTTTGAGGAGATATTGCGCCTCGATCCCGGTTTTGCGCCAGCCCAGACGATGCTGGATAAATTGTCCACGGAACCTTAACCACAACTGGCTATCCGTCGACTTGTCTGCTACATCCACGCCCCTGCCTTCGTACGCAAGCAGGAACGTGAAGCGGCAATAAATTACTGCCCTGCGCAGCAGTTATGCTTCCGCGAGCCAGTCTCCGAGGCGGAGGAAGGCGCGTATTTTCCGGCGTTCATACCGGCTTTGTTGGACCTTGGTAACACGCTGATCCGTGAGACGGAACGCGTTTTTGTGAGTTCGAACGAAGTCGACCATCGTGTCGGCTGTTTTCATCAGGACGTATTTCCTTTCTGGTTATTTGTTCGAGCCTTCTCTCAGCCTAAACAATGCCAATTGTGTGGCGGCCGACGAACGAGTCCGGCCCGCGGGTCGACACATTCTTGTGCATTTTTGTCGGCAAAGTGCCTATTTTAGGACGGTTGCGGCTTGAAGCATGCTACTTCCGCGTCATAGTAACATTACACAAATTTTATGGCACTCCACACGCAATTCAACTCCCTCCGTTCCACAACCACCCAGTCTGGTCAAAAAGTAACATACTATTCGCTTCCCGCGCTGGAAGAGGCCGGGGTCGGGCCGATCTCCAAATTGCCCGTCAGCATCCGAATTGTCCTCGAGGCGGTGCTGCGTAATTTCGACGGAAAACGGGTCAGCGAACACGATATTCGCACCCTGGCCAACTGGAACGCAAAGGCGCCGGTCTCCGAGGAAATTCCCTTCGTCGTCGCGCGTATCGTGCTGCAGGATTTCACCGGCGTTCCGCTTCTCGTCGATCTCGCCGCGATGCGCCACGCGGTGGAGAAGCTCAAGAAAAATCCGAAGCTGATCGAGCCGCTCGTGCCGGTCGATCTCGTCGTCGATCACTCCGTGCAGGTCGATGTCGCCGGTACCGCCGACGCGATGATCCGCAATCTCGAATTCGAGTTCGCCCGCAATCGCGAGCGCTACGAATTCCTCAAGTGGGGCCAGCAGGCGTTCGAGACCTTCAAGGTCGTCCCGCCCGGCATCGGCATCGTCCACCAGGTCAATCTCGAATACCTCGCCAAGGGCGTTTTGTCGGCGACATTCGACGGTGAGACCGTCTATTACCCCGACACGCTCGTCGGCACCGATTCCCACACGACTATGATCAACGGCCTCGGCATCGTCGGCTGGGGCGTCGGCGGCATCGAGGCAGAGGCGGGCATGCTCGGCCAGCCGGTTTATTTCCTCACGCCCGAAGTCGTCGGCGTCCACATGACCGGCGCACTCAAGGAAGGCGTCACCGCGACCGATCTCGCGTTGCACGTCACCGAGATGCTTCGCAAGCAGAAGGTCGTGGGAAAATTCGTCGAGTTTTACGGCCCCGGCGCGGCTTCACTTTCGCTGCCCGACCGCGCGACCATCGCCAACATGGCGCCGGAATATGGCGCAACCATGGGTTACTTCCCCGTCGATGCCGAATCGGTCAATTACCTCAAGGCGACCGGCCGCACGCAGGCGCAGCTCGAGGCCTTCGAGACCTACTTCAAGGCGCAGAAGCTGTTTGGCATTCCGACCAAGGCCGACGGCATCGTCTACAGCACGGACCTCGAGCTCAACCTCGCCGATGTCTCGCCGAGCGTGGCAGGCCCCAAGCGTCCGCAGGACCGCATCCGCTTGCCCGACCTCAAGTCCACCTTCCTCACCTCGCTCGACAAGCCGGTGAAGGAAAATGGATTCGGCAAAAAGGAAGCGAAGGACGCGCACACGGTCGTGACGTTGAACGGCTCCGCGCCCAAGACCGACGTTGATATCAAGCACGGCAGCGTGCTCATCGCCGCGATCACCAGTTGTACCAACACCAGCAATCCCTCGGTTATGATCGCCGCCGGTCTCGTCGCTAAGAAGGCGGTTGAGCGTGGACTCAAAGTGAATGCCGCCGTGAAGACCTCGCTCGCGCCCGGCTCACGCGTGGTCAAAGATTATTTCGACAAGACCGGCCTCACGCCTTACCTCGACAAGCTTGGTTTCCAGATCGTCGGCTACGGCTGCACCACCTGCATCGGCAACTCCGGCCCGCTTAATCCCGTCATCGACGAGGCGATCACCAAATCCGATCTCGTCGCCGCCAGCGTGCTCTCCGGTAATCGCAACTTCGAGGCGCGCGTCCATCCCAGCATCAAGGCGAACTTCCTCATGTCGCCGCCGCTGGTCGTCGCGTTCGCGCTCGCCGGTCGCGTCGACATCGACCTCGACACCGAGCCGCTCGGCACCGACAAGGACGGCAAGCCGGTTTACCTCAAGGAAATCTGGCCCACCACCGAGGAAGTCAAGGCGCTCGCCGGTTCGTCGATCATGCCCGACGTCTTCAAGAAGAATTACACCAACTTCGCCGCGCAGAATCCGGCTTGGAACAACATCCCCGGCTCGACCGGCGAGACCTACGCCTGGAACGAGAAGAGCACCTACATCCAGGAGCCGCCCTTCTTCGAGAATTTCTCGATGGAGCCCGGCCACATCACCGAAATCGTCGACGCGCGTCCGCTCGGCATCTTCGGCGATTCGGTCACCACCGACCACATCTCGCCCGCCGGCAGCTTCAAGGGGACCTCGCCCGCTGGCGCGTACCTGCTCGAAAACGGCGTGCCGAAGGAAGAATTCAACAGCTACGGCGCGCGCCGCGGCAACGACCGCGTCATGACCCGCGGCACCTTCGCCAACGTCCGCATCAAGAATCTCATGGTTCCTGGTGTCGAGGGCGGTGTGACCAAATTCCAGCCCTCCGGCGAGCAAATGAGCATCTATGACGCCTCGATCAAATACCAAAAAGCGGGCACGCCACTGGTCATTATCGCGGGCCAGGAATACGGCACCGGCAGCTCACGCGACTGGGCGGCGAAAGGGACGCGTCTGCTTGGCGTCAAGGCGGTCATCGCGCAGAGCTTCGAGCGCATTCACCGCAGCAATCTCGTTGGCATGGGCGTCCTGCCGCTCTGCTTCCAGGAGGGCACCAACGCGCAGACGCTGAAACTCGATGGCACCGAGGTCTACTCGCTCAAGGGCATCGATGACAACATCAAGCCCCGCCAGATCGTCAACCTCGAGATCAAGCGCGCCGACGGCAAGGTCGAGCTCGTTCCGCTCGTCCTGCGCATCGACACGCCCATCGAGGTCGATTACTACCAGCATGGCGGCATTCTTCCCTACGTCCTGCGCCAGATCATCCGCAAAGCGGCGTAAGGCGGTCGGCCTCGGTAAGGTAGCCGGCGCAGGCTCTGCCATCCGCTGGACCGCCGGTTCCTCCCTCGTTCCCAAATTTCATTTGGGAACGCTACTGGCGAAATTTCATTTCACGCTGACTTGAAATCAGTATCATCGCAGCCGGATCGGCAATGAAATTGCCTCAGCAAGTGCGTTCCCAAGTAAAACTTGGGAACGAGGGAAGCTGGCCTCCACCCAAAGCTTCGCTACAATTAACCCCATGCCCTTCACCCCGCGCCTTGTCTATGTCACCGCTCCCAGCCTCGACGAGGCCCGCAAGCTCGCGCAGGGCATTCTGGAGGAACGCTTCGCCGCCTGCGTCAACATCATCCCCGGTGTCGAGTCGCGTTACTGGTGGCAAGGCAAACTTGAGACCGCGTCGGAAGTCACCCTTCTCATCAAAAGCTCGGCAGAACAATTCGAGACGCTGGCCGGTTATGTCCGCAAGCACCATTCCTACGAATGCCCGGAAATCGTTTCCGTCGCCGCGCACGAAATTTCGCCCGGCTACCGCTCGTGGTGGGACGAAGCGATGATGAAGCCGTCGGATTAGGCCGGCCTCGTAGCCACCGTCGTGAGACGGCGGACGCATCATGTTGACGCTCCCTGCTCTCACGAGCGCGGCTGCGGAAACAAATACGTTTGACCCCTGCTTCCGCAAGCTTTACCGTCATTAGCCCTTATGGCAGAAGAACTCAGTTACGTGATTATCAATCCGTACACGATCTATAAATCGCGTACGGGCGGTGTCCTCGCCCGGTTGTTAACGCGGACTTCCCTCGACCTCGTCGGCGCCCAAATGTTCGCCCCCAGCCAGGCGCTGATCGATGAGTACGCCCAGAATATCGTCACGGAAGCCGACCCGCAGGACCGCAAGATCCAGGTGCTGATTCGCGACTACGTGAAGGAAAACCTCGCTCCCGACCCGGTCACCGGCATGCGCGAGCGCGTCATGATGCTCCTTTTCCGCGGGGAAAACGCGGTGCGCCGCATCCGCGAGACGGTCGGTACGTTCAAGGAGAACTTCCTCGGCGGTGAGTCGATCCGCGACACTTACGGCGACATCGTTTTCAATCGCGACGGCACGGTCAAGTACTTCGAGCCCGCCGTCCTCGCCTCGCCCAATCTCCAGGAAGCGCGCACCAAGCTCAAGATTTGGGCCAAGTACAGCGATTCTGACGGCGGTCTGCTGGACAAGGCCGTCTCCACGGTGACCGATCCCCGTCACGAGCGCACGCTGGTCATGATCAAGCCGGACAACTTCAAGTTCCCCAGCGGACGCCCCGGCAACATCCTCGATATCTTTTCCCGCACCGGCCTGGCCATCACCGGCATCAAGGTGCACCGCATGTCGGTCGCCGAGGCCGAGGAATTTTACAGCCCGGTGCGCGATGTCTTGAAAAAAGCGCTCGCGGGAACCATCGGCGAACGCGCCAGGGACATCCTCAGTTCCGCCCTCAACCTGCCCGTCACGCCGGAGTTGCAGCAGCAGATCGGCAGCCTGCTCGGGCCCATGGCGGGCGACCAGCAGTTCAACAACATCGTCCGCTTCATGACCGGCCACACCACCGCCGAAACCAAGGGCGAGTCGCGCACCGAGCCGGGCACGGAAAAATGCATCATCCTCATTTACGAGGGCATCGACGCCGTGCGCAAAATCCGCGAGGTCCTCGGCCCGACCGACCCGGCCAAGGCGCCTCCCGGCTCGATCCGTCGCGAATTCGGCTCGACCATCATGGTCAACGCCGCGCACGCCTCTGATTCCGTCGATAATGCCCGCCGGGAAATGGGCATCGTCAAGATTCGCGAAAACAACTTTAAATCCCTGATCGAAAGTTTTTACCAAGATTAATGCGCAGAACGCTGGCTTGTGCCCGCCAGTCGTGCTTTAATTACCTTTCACCCGTTGCACTGAAAAATACTATTTATGGAACCCTCCACCCGCGTCCAAGAACTCACCCCGTCACTCACCCTTTCCATCGATAGCAAGGCCAAGGCCATGAAGGCCGAAGGCCAGGACGTCATCGGCTTCGGCGCCGGCGAGCCCGACTTCGATACGCCCGAGCACATCAAGGCCGCGGCCATGGGATCGCTCGACGCCGGCTTCACCAAGTACACGCCTTCCTCCGGCATCCCCGAGTTGCGCGCCGCCATCAGCGAAAAGCTCAAGGCCGACAACGGTCTCGATTACAAGCCCTCGCAGGTCATCGTCACCTGCGGCGCGAAGCACGCCTGCTTCAACGCCATGCTCGCCACGCTCGATCCCGGCGACGAAGTCATCATCCCCGCGCCATACTGGCTCAGCTATCCCGAGATGGCCAGGCTCGTCGGCGCGGAGCCTGTCATCGTCCCGACCAGGGCCGAGAACAATTACAAGATCACGCCCGACCAATTCCGCGATGCGATGACCCCGAAGACGAAGATGATCATCATCAACACGCCGGGCAACCCCACCGGCTCCGTCTACACCGAGAACGAACTGGCCGGCCTGGCCGACGTCGCGCTCGACGAGGACATCCTCATCCTTTCCGACGAAATCTACGAAAAGCTCATCTATGATGGAGCCAGGCACGTCAGCATCGCGACCCTCAGCAAGGACGTCTACAACCTGACCCTCACCGTCAACGGCTTCAGCAAGCCCTACGCGATGACCGGTTGGCGCCTCGGCTACGTCGCCGCCCCCGAAGGCGTGGCCAAGTCGATCGACTCGCTCCAGAGCCACTCGACCTCGAACCCGACCTCGTTCGCGCAGAAGGGCGCGCTCGCCGCCTACAAGGGCCCGCAGGATTGCGTGCAGCAGATGCTCACCGAATACACCAAGCGCCGCAACCTGATCTGCGGCCTGCTCGATGACATTCCCCAGCTCAAGTACGTCAAGCCTCAGGGCGCGTTCTACGTCCTGGTCGACATCTCCGCCACCGGCCAGAACTCGACCCAGTTCGCCGAGCGCCTGCTCGACAAGCAAAAGGTCGCCGTCGTGCCCGGCATCGCTTTCGGTGACGACAAGACCGTCCGCATCTCCTACGCCACCAGCACGGAGAACATCACCAACGGCCTCAAGCGCATCGCCACCTTCGTCGCCGCTTAGTCCTGGAGGGTCGGACTCCGTCCCGACCCGGATTGGTTCGCTTCGGTTGGTAGTCGGCGCAGGCCCTTGCGCCGGTCAGTGGTAGCCGCCGCACGCTGGGCGGCGGTGCCTCCCTCGTTCCCAAGTTGCACTTGGGAACGCCCCCTGATCCTCGCGAAGTTTCACTTCGCGCTAACTTCTACCCTTGCCCGGATCCGTCATATCAAAAATCTGATCCAGCCCCGTCCCCAGCAGCAGTTTTCGGACGATCTCATTCGGCTTGATCACATGAATATGACCCGGCCCCAAATGCCGGACCTTCAGCGCCAGCCCCAGCAGCGTCCCAAGAAACGTGCTGTCCAGGATTTCGCACTCGCCCAGGTCGATCGTGAAGTCGGTCACCCCGTCGCCGATCAAGTCGTTGTAGGTGGCCTTGAAACCCACCGCCCCCTGATACGTGCCGATGCCAATAATCTTGAACGTCGCGTGCTTCCCGTCGCGTTTCAGCAAGATTTTCGCCTCAGGCATACGCTAGCTTAAGCATCCTGCATTCCCGCACAATCAAAGAGGTCGATTTCTCCTCTAAAAGCTCACCGCAAAATGCACGGCAGGTAGCCGTCGACCTCCGGGCGACGGTGCAGCGGTAGCCGCCGCACGCTGGGCGGCGGTGCCTTAGGTAGCTGCCGCTGTCCCAGCGGCAGTGCAGTTGTAGCGGCGGTCTATGACCGTCGCTTGTCTTCTATGCTGTTGCCACTCTATCTCTACCAATCTCGCTATCCGACCTCCGGTCGTTCTGAAACGTGGGTAATTCAGGGCGACGATCTACTGTTGACGAAATATATTCGTTCCGAGGAATACGGTAGGCTCTTTGGAAGTCGTATTCAGTCAAGAGCCCAAACCCCCAGCGGGCAAGTAACTGGCGTTTGGGGCGTAAAAACGATCAAAAGATTTCGCAGAGTTCTGCGTGAAAGAGGTGCCATTTTTCAGCAACTGCTCCAAGAGCCGCCTGAGGTCAAAATTAAGTCGATTAGTAAGAGTGGACCGAGACCGAGAGGGCTCGGGAATTGAGCATGTAAGCGCGAAATGAAATTTCGCGGGGAACAGGCGACGTTCCCAAGTGAAACTTGGGAACGAGGGAAGACAGGACGAACGACGGTCATAGACCGCCGCTACATCAGAGATACTCTCTCGGATCCGTAATATGCCCCGTCAGCGCGCTTGCCGCCACCGTATAGGGCGAAGCCAGGAACACTTTCGACTCCTTATGCCCCATGCGACCCGGAAAATTCCGGTTCGTCGCCGAGATGCAATTCATCGGCTTGTTCATCCGGCCAAAGGTATCCACGGGACCGCCGAGACAGGCCGCGCACGACGCGTTTTCCGTCATCTGCACGCCGGCCGATTCCAGGAGACTCCACACCGTTGAGTCGCCCATCTTTATCGTCTGCAGCTCGAACACCACATCGGGCGTGGCGGGCACGCCGAACGTATCGATCTTCACGCTGCGCCCCTTCAGCACCTCCGCAAACGCCAGGAAGTCCGACGTCTTGCCGCCCGTGCACGAGCCGATGTAGGCGCGGTCGAGCTGAATCTTGCCCAGCTCCTTCGCCAGCGCGCGATGGCCCGGATCGGGATGCTGCGCGACGGTCGGCTCCAGCTTGTCGAGCTCCACCACGTCGTCGTAAACGAAAGTCTGGTCCTTATCAAGATCAACGGGCGTGTAGGTCGACTTCGTTCCGTTGCGCTTCGTTCGTTCGTCCACGTAGGCGAACGTCTTTTCGTCCGCCGGGAAAACGCCGTTCTTGCCGCCCGCCTCGATCGCCATGTTCGCGATCGTCATGCGGTCGTCCATCGTCAGTTCGTTCGCGCCGGGGCCGTCGTATTGCAACGCGCGATAAGTCGCGCCGTCGGACCCGATCTCGCCGATCACGTGCAGCACGACATCCTTCGCCATCACGCCCTTCGGCAGCTTGCCTTCGAGCCGGAAATGCATCGTCGGGGGCACCTTGATCAACAATTTGCCTGTGCCCATGATGAACCCCGCGTCGGTATTGCCGATGCCCGTCGCGAACATGTTGAACGCGCCCGCCATGCAGGTGTGGCTGTCCGTGCCGAACAGGATTTCGCCGGGCCGCGTGTGACCCTTGGCCGGCAGCGCCGTGTGGCACACGCCCGCGTAACGCTCGCCGAACTGGCGTTTCAGTTGTCCGCGCGAGGAGTCGAAAATCCAATGCCCGTTCGGGTCATCGATCACGTCATAGAAATAAGGCAGGCCCTGCTCCTGCACGAAGGCGCGCAGGATGTCGACGTTGCGGTTGGAGAGCGAATCGGCGGTGAAAATATAGTGGTCGGGAATGATCACGATCTTGTTCTTGTCCCAGACCTTCGCGGTCTTGCCGAACTCGCGCTTGAACACCCCGATCGTGCCCGGCCCGCACACGTCGTGCGTCAGGAGCACATCGGTCTCCACCCAAACATTTTCGCCCGGGGCCACATGGGCCTTGCCACTGGCGCGTGCGAGCAGTTTTTCAGTCAACGTCATAAGAGCAGCAGCCTAGCGCACTTTTCCGCTCTCCACAATCGGAAGAATTTGGTAGCCGCCGCACGCCGGGCGGCGTGAGCCGCTCCACAAAATCCATCATCCTGAGCAAGTCCCACCGCGGCGGGACGCCGTCGAAGGACCTCTAACTATTTTGCCTTCCAACTTTACAGCAGACAGTGCGAGCCCTTGCGAGCGACCGCCGCTGGGACAGCGGCAGCTACCTACGGAACATCCTCGCGTCCTGTATCGATTCTGATTAAATGGTTCGGATATGACTGAGGCTGAACGTGACCAAAAATATCCGCTCCCGCTGCACCGTATCGTGCGTGTCGAATTGGGGGTGAAATCCTACAATATTCTGATAGGACGCGGCTTAATGCCATATCTTGGACGATTCATCGGAAAGCATGTGATTGGAGGCGATGAAAGCCCGGTCGTGCTTATAAGCGATCGGAATGTTCTATCGTTGAAATGGAGCGAAGATATCCGCAACCCTTGGCATTCCTGGGGGCTGCTCGACGGCGTCATCCCCGGTGAGGAAAGCAAGTCGATGAAGACTGCCTCAGAGCTCCTTTCGGCCCTTGCGAAATTTCGTCTTCCCCGTTCCGGCACCCTTATCGCCCTCGGCGGCGGGGTGATCGGCGACCTCGCGGGTTTCGTTGCGGCGACTTATTTGCGCGGAATTAATTTCGTCCAAGTGCCGACGACTTTGCTGGCCATGGTCGATAGCTCGGTCGGCGGCAAGACGGGCGTGAATTTGCCCGAGGGCAAGAACCTCGTCGGCGCATTTCATCAACCGAAGCTGGTCGTGGCCGATCTCGATACGCTCGCGACGCTGCCCGCAAAAGAATTTTCTGCGGGCATGGCCGAGGTGATCAAGTATGGCGCGATCCGCGACAAGGCGCTCTTCGACCGCGTCTCCAGGCCGGTGAAACCCGACGACGCCGACCTCGACGAAATCGTGGAGAAATGCGTTTCGATCAAGGCGCGCATCGTCGAGCGCGACGAGTTCGAGACCAAGGGCGAACGCGCGCTGCTCAACTTCGGCCACACCATCGGCCACGCCATTGAGAAGGCGACCGAGTACAAATCCTATCTCCACGGTGAAGCGATTTCCCTCGGCATGCGCGCCGCAGCGTGGCTCTCGCGCCGCGACGCCGGCCTGTCGCAGGAGGACGCCCGCGATCTCGACCTCGCCCTGATCGCCAACAACCTGCCGGTCGTGCTTGACAAGGAGGTCGATTCGCAGTCGATCCTCGCCGCGCTCGGCAACGACAAGAAAGTCGCCGCCGACGGCGTGAACCGCTGGGTCCTGCTCACCAAGCTAGGCCAAGCCGAAAGCGGCCGCGTGGTTTCTCCCGCGCTGGTCGAGCAGGCCGTCGAGTATCTGCGGACACACCCCGACGATCTATGACCAACGTCGAAGCTCACTCTTCCTCGTTCCCAAACTCCATTTGGGAACGCGCTTGCCCGCCCAACTCCATTGGGCTCCCCCGCCGAGGCAACAGAGTTGCGCCGACAATAGCGTTCCCAAATGGAGTTTGGGAACGAGGAAACCGGGGAACTTTCCGATTTCGTTGGGCTATTCTTGCGTTCTTCGCGGGTATACTTTTACAGCGGTCCGAGGCAATGGATGTGTTGCCAGAGGCGACAATAAAACAGACCGCGCTCGCCGCTTATTTTGACGAGGTGCACTTTGATGGCAACAAGGTGTTTCTCAAAATGCCGGCCTCTGGAACGCGCTATTTGATCTCTGGTAGGGTGACGGACTACGGCGAAGTCCTTACCATTTTACCGGCAACATCAGTGGAACTAGTTGAGAAACATGGTGGCATTAAAATCACATCACGAAAGGAAATGACTGATCAAGTTGTCGAGATTGACGCTTACTCCGACGGCGGCGATTTTGGTCAAGGTAAGAGCACTCAAAAATTTATTCTCACGCACTTCGTTTTCCCCACAGGTCAGCAACGAGAAATGACCGTACTTGAGGAACCTTCCAAATCGGTATCTTTAAAATGACCGAATCCGAAGCCTACTTCATCCTCAACCTGCTCCCCGGCATCGGGCCGGTGCGGGCGAGGCGGCTGCGCGAGCGGTTCGGGTCGCTGGACCTGGCGTTAACGGCGCGCGGGGTGGATTTACGCTCCGTCGAGGGCATCGGACCGGAAATGGTTCAGGCGCTCGTCTCGTGGAAGGAGACGACGGACCACGAAAAGGAGCGCAAGTGGGCCGGGGAGCTGGGCCTGACCATCGTCACGCCGGCCGACAAGGCTTACCCGGTCAGCTTGGGCGAAATCTACGATCCGCCGCTTTGCCTCTATATTAAGGGCAAGGTGCCGGAGACCTGGCCGCGCGGCGTGGCGGTGGTGGGCTCGCGCGAGACGAGTCACTACGGCCTCGAGACGGCGAAGAAGCTCGGCTATCAACTGGCCTACGCGGGCGTGCTGGTGATTTCCGGCCTGGCGCGCGGGATCGACACGGCGGCGCATCTCGGCGCGCTGGCGGCGAAGGGGACGACGTGGGCGGTGCTCGGGTGCGGGCTCGACAAGATGTATCCGCCGGAGAACGACGCGCTGGCGGCGAAGATCGTCGAATCGGGCGGCTGTCTCATCAGCGAGTTGCCGCTCGGCACGTCGCCCGACAAGCGGACCTTCCCCATGCGCAACCGGATCGTCAGCGGCCTGAGCTTCGGCGTGCTCGTAATCGAGGCGGGCCGGCAAAGCGGGGCGCTGATCACGGCGCGGCAGGCGCTCGATCAAGGTCGGCAGGTCTTCGCCGTGCCGGGCCGGATCGATAATCCGCTGGCGCAGGGATGCCATCAACTGATCAAGGACGGCGCGAAGCTGGTCGAGGGCGTGGAGGACATCCTCGGCGAATTGGAGTTCCTGAACCTGCGCGAGGAAGCGCCCAAACCGCGTCCCTTGCCCGAAAACCTGACCGGCGACGAGGAAAAGGTTTACGCCGCCATCGAGCTGGACGAGACGCCCATCGACGCGATCACGCAAGCGACGGGCCTGCCTTCGGGCACGGTTTCGTCTACGTTGTTGCGCCTGGAGATGAGGAAATTGGTGCGGCAATTGCCGGGCAAGGTGTTCGTGAGGACGTCGTAATGCGCTGAAGGGGAAGTTTCGCACAGAGGGCCGAAGAGGAGGAAGGCAGAAGGGATTAAAGAATCTTGGGAAAATGCCGATAAGCCGGATATGACGAGCCATGCAGTCAATCGCTGCGGCAGAAACTTTCGCCCAGTTAAGCATAGACGGGGTCAGGCCTTGGTCGAATACGCGCTTGTCCTGACTTTTATTTCCGTGCTTTCGATCGCGATGTTGGGCGGATTTGGCGAACATATTCGCGGCGTCTTTCTGTCGATTATGGCCTCGCTCGCCGCAGCGGGGAGCGGCTTCTGAGCATCGGTTCGTTACATCATGCCCCAAAAATGTAAGTTGCCATCGGGGGGCGCGTCTTCTAGGTTGCACGGCTTGGAAACGAAGCGGCTGGTGCGCCAGCCGGGGGGCACATGGTTGGCCCTTGGGTCGTAAGTCGTTATGTCAAAATCTCTTATCATAGCAGAAAAGCCCAGCGTCGCTGGCGACATCGCCAAGGCTATCGGTGGCTTTAAGAAGGTCACGGACGGCAACGAGTCGTATTACGAGAGCGACGCCTACGTCCTTTCCTCCGCCGTCGGGCACCTGGTCGAGCTCTGTCTGCCGGGCGACATGGACAAGAAAAAGGGCAAGTGGACCTTTGCCGCGCTGCCGGTGATTCCCGAAGAATTTGCGCTGAAACCGATCGAGCGGAGCGAAGGGCGGCTGCGGCTGCTCAAGAAGCTGATGAAGCGGGCGGACGTGACGAACCTGATCAATGCGTGCGACGCGGGCCGCGAGGGCGAACTGATTTTCCGTTATATCGTGAAGCTGGCGGCGTGCAAAAAGCCGATCGAGCGGTTGTGGCTGCAGTCGATGACGCCGGCGTCGATCCGCGACGGCTTCGCGCATTTGCGGCCGGGCTCGGAACTGGAATCGCTGGCCAGCGCGGCGGTGTGCCGTTCGGAAAGCGACTGGCTGGTCGGGATCAATGGCACGCGCGCGCTGACGGCTTTCAATTCGCGCAACGGTGGGTTTCAACTTACGCCGGTGGGTCGCGTGCAGACGCCGACGCTGGCCATCGTGGTCGAGCGCGACCAGAAGATTAAGAGCTTCGTGCCGAAGGGCTATTGGGAAGTTCACGCGACCTTCGCGGCCATGGCGGGCACCTATCCGGGCCGTTGGTTCAAGGAGGATTTTGCCAAGGACGAAGCGAATCTCGATGCCAAGCCGGAGCGGCTCTGGACCGAGGCCGAGGCGCGCGCGCTGGAGACGAAATGCCGCGGCAAGAGCGGCGTCGTCACGGAGGAAAAAAAGCCCGCGACGCAACTTTCGCCCCTGCTTTACGATCTGACCACGCTGCAGCGCGAGGCGAACGGACGGCTCGGTCTTTCCGCCAAGCGCACGCTGCAAGTTGCGCAGAGGCTTTACGAGCATCACAAGGTGCTGACTTATCCGCGAACCGATTCGCGCGCGTTGCCGGAAGATTATATCGACACGGTGAAGCAGGTTTTGCGTAATCTGCAGAGCAGTCATCTCGGCCCGTTTGCCTCGAAGATTTTGCAGGAAGGCTGGGTCAAGCCGAGCAAGCGCATTTTCAATAACGCGAAAGTGTCGGACCACTTCGCGATCACGCCGACGCTCGAATTGCCGGACAAGCTCGATGACATCGAGCGCAAAGTTTACGACATGGTGGCGAAGCGGTTCCTGTCGGTCTTTTATCCGGCGGCGCAATTTGAAGTGACCACGCGCATCACGCGGGTCGAGGGCGAACCGTTCCGGACGGACGGCAAAATCCTGGTTTTCCCGGGCTGGCTCGAAATTTATGGCCGCGAAGAACAGGACGCAGATGACCAGGCCGCGCTGGTGGCGGTGCAGGAAAACGAGACGGTGAAGACGCAGGAGATCGAGGTCAAGGGACTGGAGACGCGGCCTCCGGCGCGATTCACGGAAGCGACGCTGCTCAGCGCGATGGAAGGCGCGGGCAAGCTGATCGAGGACGAGGAATTGCGCGAGGCAATGGCGGCGAAGGGACTCGGCACGCCGGCGACGCGCGCCGCGACGATCGAAGGCTTGCTTGCCGAGGAATATCTGCGGCGCGAGGGCCGCGAAATCAGCTCGACGCCCAAGGCTTCCGCGTTGATGGAGCTATTGCACGCCGTCGACATCCCGGCTCTGGCTTCACCCGAAATGACGGGTGAGTGGGAGTACAAGCTCAAGCAGATGGAGCACGGCGAATTGGCGCGCAGCCATTTCATGAAAGAGATCGTCGGGCTGACGCAGACGATTGTGGAGAAGGCGAAGAATTTCGAGGAGTCGGGCTTCGAGGCGAAACCGCTCGGTTTCAACGGCCCGAACGGCAAGCCGATGGTGGAGACGCTGCGCAATTACCAGACCGACGATGGCTCCTTCACGTTGAGGAAAGTCGTGGCGGGACGCCTGCTCGAGCCGCACGAAGCGAAGGAGCTGATCGAGAAGAAGCTGATCGGGCCGCTGCAGGGCTTTCGCAGCAAGGCGGGCTGGCCCTTCGCCGCGGCGCTGAAATTGAACGACGCGGGCGAGACGGAATTTGTCTTCGATAACGCGCCGGTGAATGCCGACGGAACGGCGCTGGACGTTAACACGCAGCAGCCGATCGGGAAATGTCCCGTCTGCGGCGGACGCGTGTTCGAAGCGATGATGTCGTATGCCTGCGAAAACACTTTTGGCGATGCGCCGACCTGCAAGATGAAGATCGGGAAGAAGATTTTGCTGCAGGACATCGACCGCGCGCAGGTGGAGAAATTGCTCACGCAGAAGAAGACCGATCTGCTGCGGGGCTTTGTTTCGCAGCGGACGCGACGCAAGTTTTCGGCCTATCTCGTCATGGGCGACGACGGCAAAACGACGTTCGAGTTCGAGCCGCGCGCGGAAGGCGCGAAGGGCAAGAAGCCGTATGTGAAGAAGGAAGCCGCGGCGGAATCCAACGGCCACGCGGAGGGCCGGTCGGTCATCCCGAAGAATATCGTCAAGGCGAAGGGCGCTGCTCGCAAGCGGGCGGCAAAGAAGGCGGAGTAGGATTTCTTCGTAGCCGCGCTCGTGAGAGCGCGGATGGAGAGAGGAGGCGCTTCGTATGTGCTTCCGCCGTCTCACGACGGCGGCTACGGGGACAAGCAGAGCTACTGACTCATCGGCGCGGCGTTCGTGCTGGTATCCGGCGCATTCGTGCTGGGTGGAGCGGCGTTCGTATCGGCGCTATTCGTCGACTGGTCGGGCGTGATCGGGGTTGCTGTGGGACTATTGGTCGATTGATCCGGCGTATTAATCGGAGTCGCGGTCGGCGTGTTCTGGTCCGGCGTGCTTGGTGTTGCTGTCGTCGTATCGGATGGCGCGGGCGCGGCAGTTTGAGGAGTTTGATCGGCGCTATTGGTCATTTGAGACATCTCGATGGCTTGCTGGTTTTTGACCATTTTCATGATCTGCGGTAAAAACATGACGTAGCAAACGAGCACAAAAACATTCAGAACCGTCATGATGTAGCCGATGATCAATCCCGCGATGGCCAAGCCGCGACCCGAGCGGCCCGGAGTTTTCTTGATGTCGCCGAGGGCGAGATGGCCGAGAACGATCGCGGGAATGGAGGAGAGAAGTCCGCAAAACAGAGTGAAGCAGGCGCAGACCAGGGACCAGATCGCGAGCTTGGAGGTTTGCGTGCCGGTCGAAGTCGTTTGGATGTCGACGGGCATACCGGAAAGGGGTGTCGGCACCGCCGGGGCGGCAAGGGGAGAGACGGTCGCGAATGGCGTCTGCGCCAGCGGCACCCAGTTGGCCTGGCCCTGCCACCACGCGTGGTCCTGCGGCGTGATGGTGCCGGCGGCGAGTTGCGCCTTGATCTCGGCTTCGGTGAAAGGTCCGATCTGCTGATTGTTTTTATGGACGTAGATTTGCATGTAGGTCTCCTCGTTTGCTCTTTAGCTCATTCCCAGCTTGGCGGCGCGAAGTCAATTGCTAAAGCGAGGAGTGGTAATGCGGCGCGGGGGCATTATCGTGGAAGAGAAGACCGTTTATGACTCAAAATCCGTTTGCCCTTTTTGAATTGGAACCGGCCCCGGCGCTCGATTCCGCCGCGCTGAAGGAGCGGTTTGCGCGCGCGACATCGGAGTCTCATCCCGACAAATTTGCGCAGTCGGCGGAGGCGGAGAAGCTCGAAGCCGAGGCGCGCTACACGGCGCTGAACCAGGCCTACCAGACGCTGATCGATCCGCGCGCGCGGTTGCTGGCGCTCTATGAATGGACGAAGGGCCAGAAGCCGCCGGATATCCAGCGCATCCCGCCGGGCACGATGGATTTGTTCAAGGAAGTGGGCGAGATGTGCCGCAGCCTGGACGAATTTCTGGAGCGCAAAACGGCGACGACGGGACGCTTGGAGAAAGCCGGGCTGATGAGCGAGGAGCTGACGCTGCAGGACACGCTGACCGATTTGCGGATGAAGCTGGAACAGTTTGCCTCGACTGTTGAGGCGGAGCTGGCGGCGCTCGATGTGCGCTGGCGCGCGGGCGACAAGGACCTCAACGCGCTGGAGTCGATCTACCGGAAGTATTCGTATATCACGCGCTGGCGGCAGCAGCTCGAGGAGCGGGAAATCGCACTGCTGACAGGGGAATGAAGATTTTTACACAGGATTAACCAGATTGAAGGCAGGCTGAATTTTAGACAGCAGAGACATGAACTTTGAGAGAAGAATCTAACTTTTCTCAAGTCTGCTTTCATGTCCTTCATGTAACTCCTGTCAAAATCCCTCCCCATAATCCTGTAAATCTTGTTAATCCCGCCTAAATTCGGTCATTGATCCAATCCCTTAAGTTCGTAGCTGGCGAGGGCGTGGCGGAGATCGACGTCGGGGCGGAGATGGATGGTTTGCCAGCCGAGCTTGACGGCGCCGAGAATGTTGGCTTCAAGGTCATCGATGAAAAGCGTTTCGAGCGGGTCGATGCCGCCGAGGGCCGCCAACGCGGCGCGGTAAATCGCGGGCTCGGGTTTCATGGTTTTGACCTGGTGCGAATAGATGCGGACGCGGAAGAGCGAGAAAAAGGAATAGGTGGCCTCGGCGTACTTGATGTGCGCTTCGTTGGTGTTGGAGATGATGGCGAGCGGATAGTGAGGAGCGAGGAGCGCAGCGAGAGCGATGTGTTCGGGCAGGGGCGTGAAAATCTCGTTGTAGCAGGCGACGAGCTCTTTGGTGGTGCCTTTGTAGCGAATCAGCTTTTTCAGTTGCGCGAAAAATTTGGCGGAGGTGATTTGGCCGGTTTCGTAGGCGATATTGAACGGGGTGGGCAGCGTTGCCTCGGTCATCTCGGCGGGAGAAAGCGAGGATTTCTCCGCCATGCGGACGAGCATGGCTTCCTTGTCGAAATCGAGAAGGACTTTGCCGAGGTCGAAGCAGACGGCGCTGATTTTCATGGGGATGGCAGAGGGACTTTAGACAGGATTAACAAGATTTACACGATTGGGGGAAGGCAGCTTGGACAGGAGGAACATGAAGGACATGAGAGGGAAATGTCCTGGCAGAATTTTCCCTCAGAAATCATGTTAATCCTGTCTGAAATTCCGTTGATTACGTCAAAAAAACCGGCGCCTCCACTACAACTCGCGGCGGCCGGAGAGGGCGTAGCCGAGGGTGACGCTGTCGGCGTATTCGAGTCCGCCGCCGGCGGGCAGGCCCATGGCAAGTCGCGAGACTTTGACGCCGGCTTTCTTGAGGATGGGCGCGAGGTAGAGCGCGGTGGTTTCGCCCTCGGCATCGGCGGCGAGGGCGAGGACGGCTTCCTTGGGCGGCGCGGTGGCGAGGCGCTGCTCCATCTTGGCGATGGAAAGGTCTTCCGGTCCGACTTTGTCGAGGGGCGAGAGGCGTCCGCCGAGGACGTGGTAGAGGCCGCGGAAGAAGTTGGATTTTTCAAGCTTGATGACGTCGCTGGCCTGCTCGACGACGCACCAGAGCGTCTGGTCGCGCTGTGGATTGGCGCAGATGGAGCAGAGCGCGTCGAGCCCCTGCGCGTAGAAGCCGCAATGCTTGCACGGATGGATTTCCGCGCGCGCGGCGGTAAGCGCGGCGGCGAGGCGTTCGCTGACTTTGGCGTCGGCGTGAAGGAGAAAGAGGGCGTGCCGCTCCGCGCTGCGCGGGCCGACGCTGGGGAGCTGGCGCAGGGCTTCGACGAGTCCGTTGAAGGCCGGGGGGTATTCGGTCATTTTAAATTATAATATGTCATCCTGAGCAAGCCGAGCTTGTCTCGGCGCGGTCGAAGGATCTCTAACTATTCCGCTCAGCGCACGCTGACGAGCAAAATAGTTAGAGGTCCTTCGACTCCGCTGCGCTTCGCTCAGGATGACAGGCTTTTTTGTAAAGTCGCTTTCGCGACGGGGAACAGATCGCGCCACAAGCCCTGTGGACTTCGGCGAAGTTCGGGCGGACGCCGTCATGGATGCTGGCCAGTAATTACCAAGGGCGCCGTTATCGGCCTGGTGTGATTCGGGTATTCCTTCAAATACACACGCCACGCGACAGTCATGGCGGTCACGCAGGCGAGAGCTGTGCACACAATAACGGTCATTCGCGCGTCTCTCCAAACCCCAAAGGCATGGAGCGTGAGATAGACGAATAGAAAAAACAAAATTCCACCTACAATCAGTCCAAAGTTTCGCGGTTCCGATACCGAAGACACAACGTAGGAAAGGAGAAAGCACCCCCAGCAGAGAATCCCCAAGTGAATAAAGACTAGAGTGAGCGACTTGGCGTTAACGCTCATTGACGTCACACCTTTAGCAACTCGGCTTCTTTTTGGGTGACGCCTTTTTCGATTTCGGCGACGTATTGGTCGGTGAGTTTTTGGACTTCCTTTTCGGCGCCTTCGAGTTCGTCCTCGGTGATTTCGCCGGCCTTCTGGATTTTCTTGATTTCGTCGATGGCGTGGCGGCGATTGGCGCGGATGCTGACGCGGCCTTCCTCGGCGATCTTGCGCACGGCTTTGACGAGGTCCTGGCGGCGTTCTTCGGAGAGGGGTGGGATGGGCAGGCGGATGATCTTGCCGTCGACCAGGGGCGTGATGCCGAGCTTCGATTCCTCCAGCGCCTTGCGGATGGCGTCGACGGTGGTGCCGTCCCACGGCTGGATGAGGATGAGGCGCGAATCGGGCGTGGTGATGGCGGCCATTTCTTTCAGGCGCATGTGGGTGCCGTAGGCCTCAACCATGAGGTTGGTGACGAGGTCCGGCGAGGCTTTGCCGGTGCGAATCCCGCCGAATTCGGCTTGGATCACCTCCGTGCTTTTGATCATCTTTTCTTCCGCTTCGAGGAGAATGTCATCAAGGGCCATGGTAGGAAGATAAAGGGTTAAAGGTAAAAGGCAAAAGGGAAAAGTTGAGGAGGCGAACGTAGAGCGTAGAACTTAGAACGAAGAACTGGGAACGCTGGAGTGTATTTCTGCGGTTCTAAGTTCTGCGTTCTAGGTTATCAGGCTCGGATACGCCTCCATCCACGCTTTCGGCACGCGTTGCGGACGACCGCCGGGAAGTTGGACGGTGACCATGGTCTGGATGCAGCGGACGAAGATGAGGTCGGGCTGGTCGGCGAGGGCGATGGTGAAGCTCATGAACATGCGGACTTTTTCGAGGCGCGAGAGTTCGGCGGTGACGAGGAGTTTGTCGCCGAGGCGGGCGGGCTTGAGGTAATCGATTTCGGTGCGGGCGACGACGGCGACGAGGCCGGTGCGGTTCATTTCCTCGAGCGTCCAGCCGAGGGAGGCGGCGAGCTGGGAGCGGGCGATCTCGACCATGCGTAGATAGGCGATGTTGTGGACAACGCCGCCGGCGTCGGTGTCGAAGTAGTAGACTTCGAGCGGGATGGTGAGGCGGGGGGCTTCGGGCAGCGGTTGGGTCATGCGGGGAATTATTCCAAATCAGCCCTGACTAAGGAAGCACCTGAAATGCGAAAAGAGGAACTGAGTTGATAGGAGAGCCCTGCTCCGCCGTGACTTTCTGTTACGGTGATGACAACGCCTTCAGGATCGAGGGCGCGATCCGAGTCCGCTCCGGCGGTGAGCTTGCCGTCGACCGAAGCGAACCTGCCGGCCGCGGTGAACTTTTTCTCGTCAACGATCCTCCACTTCTTGTCGTAGGAATGAAGGAGAAAAAGTACCCCGACGGTGGAGCGTGTGGCCGAGGTTGGCGGCTCCGCGGTGGCAAAAACGACCGCGGTATCCTCGTTATTCCAGAGGGTAGCGCACGATAGCACATGGGGCGCGCGGACGATGCTGCCCGTGCTTTCCTCTTCGGGCTGCCCCAGTTCCACCGCGCTGAACTGGTAGGCCATCCAGCTGCTTGCCTGCGCCGGCTCGAAGGCCTTGATCGCGTCCACGAAGCCAGCGATGGAATCAAAACGGGACTCTCGATCAAGCGCAGCCGAGGTGGTGGCTCCGGCTTGCGCCGCCAGCATTTGAGACAGAACAAGGCCGACAAGGAAAAGACTGGTTCGCATGACAAAACTATCGCAGGACGGCGCGGCGCTGTTACACCGCGCTTTGATTCAGGGTGAGGACCGAATTCAGGGTCAGGCCAGGAGTCTGACCCTCCAGGATTACTCCCCGAATTCCTGGGTGAATTTTTTGACGACGGCCTTGAGCACCTTGAGGCGCGCGTAGTATTTGAATTCGCTTTCGACGAGGGTCCATGGCGCGCTTTTGGTGTTGGTGCGCTCGAACATCTCCTCGGCGGCTTCGATGTGTTCCTTCCACTTTTTGCGGTTGCGCCAGTCTTCCTCGCTGATCTTCCAGTGCTTGTAGGGATCGGCGGCGCGCTGCTCGAAGCGGCGAAGCTGTTCCTCCTTGCTGATGTGGAGGTAAAATTTCATCAGCACGGCGCCACCGTCGACGAGCGTTTCTTCCATGGCGTTGAGTTCCCCGTAGGCGCGCTTCCATTCCTTTTCGGTACAGAAGCCCTCGACGCGCTCGACAAGCACGCGGCCGTACCAGGAGCGGTCGAAAATGGCAATTTCGCCCTGCGGCGGCATTTTGGTCCAGAAGCGCCAGAGGTAATGGCGGCGGTATTCCTCCTCGGTCGGCTTGACGATGGAGTAGACGCGTAGGACGCGGGGATCGAGCTTTTCGGTGATGCGTTTGATGACCCCGCCCTTGCCGGCGGCGTCGGGGCCCTCGAAGACGAGGATGACGCTGCGTTTGCTGTCGAGGATCTTGCGCTGGAAGTGGAGCAAATCCAGCTGGAGGTCCTGAACGCGTTCGCGGTAATCGGATTTGTCGTCGATCTGTTTGGTAAGGTCGAGTTCGCTGAGCAAGCCGGGCATACGACTCGTTAGGTTGGCGGCTTGCAGCCGGGAGGCGAGAAGATTTCGCGCCAGGGCCTGTTATCACTAAATGGCAGGAACGGTGCGAGGAAGCACCGGGCGTCGGGGCAAGGCGCGAGTGAGGAGCATAGCCAAAGCTAGTGACGAGTGAGCAACGCTGCTCCGGCGCCCGGCGAACCTCGCCCTTCGGGTTGCAGTTCTTTGTCTCTCTGGCTTCGTGGCTCGTCGGTCGCAGAGCTACGGCTATACTCCCTCCTCGACGCCTCGCCAGAGAGACAAAGCCCAAGCAACACCGTCCTGCCATTTAGTGATAACAGGCCCCAGAATAAGTCGCGAGCAAGATTGCCTTTTTTGGCGGGGAACTTACCGTAGTTAACGAGTGCCGAGCTGTGAGTTGGTCGTTTGACCCGCGGACGCGCACCAATTGCCCAAGTTTCATGGATCACGGTCAACAACTTTTCTCGGCGGGTTCCCGCGTCGGCCCTTACCTGGTTTTGGAGAAGCTGGGCGAAGGCGGCATGAGCGAAGTGTTCAAGGCGATCGAGCCGACGCTGGAGCGCTACGTGGCGATCAAGATCATGCATCGCGCGAACATGAGCAGCCCCGACGTGATGGCGAACTTCCTCGAGGAAGCGCGGGCCGTGGCCAGCCTGCGCCATACGAACATCGTGCCGCTGTATTCGGCGGGCGAGGAACAGGGCGTGCCGTACCTGGCGATGGGCTACATCGAGGGGCAGACGCTCGAGGATTGGATCCTCGCCGGTCGCATCCTGAACATGGAGGATGCGATGTGGTTCATGCGGCAGGCCGTGGCGGCGCTGGAGTACGCGGCGCGGTCGAACATCATCCATCTTGATGTGAAGCCGGCGAACTTCATGGTCGATAATGAGAACACGGTCATGTTGACCGATTTTGGCCTGGCGCGAAAGCAGACCGAAGTGGCCAGCGGCGCGCGCGATGATGAGCTCCAGGGCACGCCGGCTTATGCGTCTCCGGAACATGTGCTGCAGGAAAAGCCCGATTTGCGCACCGATATTTATTGCCTCGGCGCGAGCCTCTATCATTTGATCACGGGCGAATTTCCCTATCCCGGCGACAGCACGGAGGAGGTTTGCCGGGCGCACGTTTTCGCGCCGTTCCCGATCGAGACGCTGCAGGCGCACGAAATCCCGAACGGCTGGTGCGCGCTGATTCGCAAGATGATGGAGAAGAGTCCCGCCGACCGGTTCCAGAATTACCAGGAGATCACGTTCGCGCTGGATAACATCAATCATTTCCAGTACGGGAAAAAGATGCTGACGATCGTCGAGACGGTCGAGCGGCGCGCGCTGCCGCGCAGCGAGGGGCCGGCGGAGAGCCTGTTCGACCTGGTGCCGGACGACATGTCGACGCAGGGCGAGCATCTCTTCACGCTTCAGGATTCGTATGACGCGCAGGAGGTTTATCACAGTCTCGATACGCGCTGGCCGGTGCTGGCGCTCAATGAAATGGCGCCCGATTTGCGCGCGATGCAGAAGGGATCGGCGGAGGATTTACGCTCGCTGATCGAGGCGCTGTTGCTCGTACCGAGTTACAAGGAGACGCTGGAGGTGCTGAGCACGTTCATGGCGAACGCCTCGGACGCGCGGCCGCAGAGCGATGCGGAAAAGATCGAGCTGGTGGGGCTGGAACGCTCGCGCAACATTGCGCTGACGGCCATTTCCCTCTACCGGCCGTGGCAGGGCGAGCGGCCCTTGAACTGGCACGGCCTCTGGCAGCACCAAGTCTACACGGGTCTGCTGGCGGAATTCATCGTCGATATGCTCGGGTTGCCCGCGACCGGCATGGAGTTCCTCTGCGGTGCGGTGCATGACATCGGCAAGCTGGTGCTGGCGGAACTTTACCCGGCGAAGACGATCGGCGTCTGGATGCATGCCTACGAGCAGAATTTACCGCTGACGCACGTCGAGCAGCAATTTTTTGGCGTGGATCACGCGCAAATCGGTCAGGAATGGCTGAACCGGCACAAGTTCCAGCGCACGGTGCGGTATGTCACGGCCTACCACGAGGAGCCGGAGAATTGCAGCGAAGCCCTGGCCAAGTCGGGGAAGATGGCTTTTGTCACCGCGATGATCACCTCGAACAAAGATGATGAGATCAATTTGCTGACACATCTGATTTACTGCGCCAATACGCTGGCGAAGGAGCTGGGGCTCGGTTACTCCGGCAACCCGCGTTTGGACCAGGCGGCGTGGATCGATCAGCCGACGACGCAGTTGATTTTCGATTCGCGGTCCAAGGAAGAGGTGACGCTGGAGGAATTCGAGGAATTTTTCATGGGGACTTGCAAAGGTCTGCCCGATTTGCCTTTCTCCCAGCTCGCCCATGCCAGCGAAGCCAAGCAGCGCGCGTGGGAAAGAGCGCAGCGCGACGAAAAGAAGAAGAAGTAGGGCCTGGTCGCGGTAGATCGTCTCTCTCTCCGGAGATTCCTCCTCGTTCCCAAATTTCATTTGGGAACGTCCTATTGATCACCGCGAAATTTCATTTCGCGCTGATCTAGCTTCGACCCCGATTGGATCGGCCATGAAATGGCCTCAGCAAGTGCGTTCCCAAGTAAAACTTGGGAACGAGGAGAAGTGCCTTATGGTTTTGCGCCGGTTGGCGCGGGTATGGTATCGGAGTTTGTGGCGGCCGGCGGGGGCGAGATCAAGGGCGCTGGCGTGATGTCGGTGTTTACGGCATTGGTCGATGAGGAGAAAAATTCGAGATACGTTTTGAGATAGCGATCGGTGACGGTGATGCCGTAAAAGGTGCGGGCGGCTTCAATGTCGTCGTCCGCGTCCTGGCTTTTACCGGTGGCCTGGGCGAGGGCGGCCTTGGCGAAGTAGTAGGAGGCGTGGGCGTCGTAGGGATTCTTGGGATCGAACGGCATCAGATGGCTGGCCAGTTCCCCGGCGGTGACGAGATCGGCGGAGCCGATTTTGGTGTAGATGAGCTTCAGCGTGATGTCGGGATCGTTCGGCTTGGCCTGGAGCGCGAGGCCATAGTATTTCCCCGCGCGATCGAAGCTGCGTTTGCGCAGGAGGAGATCGCCGAGAGCCAACTGAACTTCGAGCGGGCCGGTGGGGGTAAGCAGGCTATGGAGAAGCTTTTCTCCCTCGTCATACCGTTTGAGTTCCGTGAGAATTTTGGACTTCAGGATCGGAACACGGTCATCGCCGGTCGGGGTACTTGCGCCCGTCTGGTCAATGGCGGCGAGTGCTTCCTGATATTTGCCCGCTTTGTAATCGAGCAGGGCGACGTGGTAGGGCGACGTGTCGTTGTCTTCAATAATCTCAGGCGCATCTTGCGCGCGGGCAACGCCGATCACGCCCAGCATCATCAAACCGAACGCCGACCACCTGGACATCACTAGGACAATTCCTTGGGACGCACCCAATAGCGCCCGGTTTTTTCGAGCAGGAGATCAGATTCGACCGGCCCCATCGAGCCGCAGGCGTAGAGCGGGAGATCGCGCACACTTTGCTTGGCCCAGGCCCCCTTGACGGCATCGATCAGGCGCCAGGCTTCCTCGACCTCATCGGAGCGGGTGAACAGCGTCGATTCCCCGACGATCGCGTCGACGATCAGTCTTTCGTAGGCCTCGGGTAAATAGTGATCGAATCCGCCGCGGTAGGAGAACGCCATGTCGACCGGCTCGGCTTCAGCCTTGCCGGGGACTTTGGCGTTGAACTTGATGCTGATGCCTTCGCTGGGCTGAATGCGGATGCGAAGGGTATTGCGGCGCAGGCGGTCGTCGCTCGAAGCGGCGAAGAGCGCGCTGGGCGGGCGCTTGAAGATGATGTTGATTTCCGTGAAGGAGGCGGCCATCGCCTTGCCGGTGCGGAGATAAAACGGAACGCCGTGCCAGCGCCAGTTATCGACCTCGAATCGGGCGGCGGCAAAGGTTTCCGTCAACGAATCCTGCGCCACTTTATCTTCCTGGCGGTAGGAGGGAATCGCTTTCTTGTTGATGAAGCCGCCACCGTACTGGGCGCGGACCGTGTTCGCTTGCAGAAAATCGAACGAGGGCGTGGGAATCGAGCGCAGGACCTTGACCTTCTCGTCGCGGATCGACTCGGCGTCGAGCGACGCGGGGGGTTCCATGGCCGTGAGGGTGAAGAGCTGGAACATGTGGTTCTGCATCATGTCGCGCGCGGCGCCGGCATGGTCGTAATAGCCGCCACGGCTTTCGACGCCGACCTGCTCGGCCACGGTGATCTGGACGTGGTCGATGAAGAGGCGGTTCCAGAGCGGCTCGTAAATCGAGTTGGCGAACCGGAAATAAATCAGGTTCTGGACGGTTTCCTTGCCGAGGTAATGGTCGATGCGGAAGATGTCCCGCTCGGCGAAGGCGGCTTGCAGCGTCTTGTTAAGATCGCATGCGCTGTTGAGGTCCTCGCCAAAGGGCTTTTCCACAATAAGACGGCGGCGCACGCCGTCCTGCTGGCTGGAGAGGCCGGCGGCGGCAAGGTTCTTCGCAGCTGGTCCGAAATATTCGGGCGAGGTCGCGAGATAGAAGAGGAAGTTTCCGCCGATCCTGGCGCTTTCGGGGATCTCATTCAATTTCTGCGAAAGAAGCTTGTAGGATTCGACCTGGTCAAGCTCGCCCTGGAAATAATAGATGTGACTGGCGAGTTTGCTCCAGACTTCTTCGTCGACCGGCTTGGTGTGGGAATATTTCCTGAGCGCTTCGCCCAGGTCCCGCCGAAATTCGTCGTCGGTTTTTGGGCGGCGGGCGAACCCGATGATCGCAAAGTCATCGGGCAGCAGATTATTCTTTGCCAGGTGGTAGAAGGCCGGGACGATTTTGCGATGGGTGAGATCACCGGTGGCACCGAAGATCACCGCTGCGGTGGGCGGCAGTTGTTTCGGCGCGCTGGCAATCATGGCAGGGCAGTTGGGATCAGGGATGACGATGGACATAGGATTGGGGAGGGTTAAAAGGTGAAGGTGAAAAGGTAAAAGTAGGGAAGAGAAACGCTGTCGGTATTTGAGCCTTTTTCCTTGATCCCTTTACCTTTGACCTTTCTTGTTAGGCGTTATAGGTCGAGGAGGCCGTGGTGCCGCCCTGCCCGGTCCAATTGGTGTGGGAGAACTGGCCGCGCGGTTTGTCGACCCGCTCGTAGGTGTGCGCGCCGAAGTAATCGCGCTGGGCCTGGAGCAAATTCGCCGGCAGCCGCGCCGAGCGATAGGAATCGTAAAACGCGAGCGCGTTCGAGAAGGTCGGCGTGGCGATGCCGAGCGTGGCGGCGAGGCCGATCGTGCGCCGCCAGCCGTCCTGAGCCTTCTTGAGCGCTTCGGTGAAGAAGGGATCGAGCGTCAGGTTGGTGAGCGTCGGATTGCGGTCGTACGCGGCCTTGATGTCCCCCAGGAATCGGCTGCGGATGATGCAGCCGCCGCGCCACATCAGGGCGATGCCGCCCAGGTTGAGCTTCCACTTGTTATGATCCGAGACGTTCTTCATGAGCATGTAGCCCTGGGCGTAGGAGATGATCTTCGAGGCGTAGAGCGCGAGGCGGATGTCCTCGATGGTCTTTTTCGCGTCGCCGGTGAATTTTGCGTTGTTCGGCCCGGCGAGCACGGTGGACGCCGCGACCCGCTCTTCCTTGAGCGACGAGATGAGTCGGGCGAAGACGGCTTCGGCGATGAGCGTAACGGGCGCGCCATTGTCGAGACCGGAAAGGACGGTCCATTTGCCGGTGCCTTTTTGGCCGGCGGCATCGAGGATTTTGTCGACCAGATAGTCGCCGTTGGGTTCCTTGAACTTGAAGATGTGGGAGGTGATCTCGATCAGGTAGGAATCGAGCTCGGTCTTGTTCCACTCGGTGAACGTCGCGGCGATTTGCTCGTTGTTTAGGCCAAGCCCACCCGACAGCAGGCTGTAGGCTTCGGAAATGAGCTGCATGTCGCCGTACTCGATGCCGTTGTGGACCATCTTGACGAAGTGGCCCGCGCCGCTATCGCCGACCCAATCGCAACAGGGCACGCCGTTGTCGACCTTGGCCGCGATGGATTGGAAGATGGCCTTGATGTGGGGCCACGCTTCGGCATTGCCGCCGGGCATGAGCGACGGGCCATGGCGCGCGCCTTCCTCGCCGCCCGAAACGCCGGAGCCGACAAAGAGGATGCCTTTTTCCTTGAGTGCGTTGTAGCGGCGCACGGTGTCCTCGTAGAAGGAATTGCCGCCGTCGATGATGATGTCGCCTTTTTCCAGCAGCGGCACAAGCAGGTCGATGAATTCGTCGACGGGAGCGCCCGCCTTCACCAGCATCATGATGCGGCGCGGCTTCTTGAGCAGGCCAACCAGTTCCTCGAGGCTGTGCGCTCCGACGACCTTGGTGCCCTTGGCTTCGTTGCCGAGGAATTCGTCCACCTTCTTGGTGGTGCGATTGTAGACGGCGACCACGTAGCCGTGATCATTCATGTTGAGGACGATGTTCTGGCCCATGACGGCCAGTCCGATGAGGGCGATATCAGCAGTTTGAGGCATAGGTGTAGCTGGTTGGGGGTTGATTGAGACGCAAAGAGAGCCTTTCCAAATTAACGAGCGAAACTGCCGGGGCAACCTTAAATCAACCGATTTGTGAAAGAGTGCAACACACATCGCTAAATAAACTAGAGCCATAAACTAGCCCCATCGACTAAAGCCATTGCTTTCGGAGCGATAGAATTCGATTTTGGAACGGAATCTGATATAGTTCACCCTCGCATGACCGCCCCCCATCTCACCCTGGCCGGACAGCAAATTCGTGATCTTTGCGTGGAAGCCCGCGCCGCCGCGCGGACGCTGGCGACTTTGCCGACGGCCCGGCTTGACGAGATGCTCGACGAGATTGCCGCCGAGCTGGAAAAGGAAGCGCCCGCGATTTTTGCCGCCAACGCGAAGGACATCGCCGCGGGCGAGGAGGCCGGATTAAGCAAGGCGCTGATCGACCGCCTGCGCATCACGGAAAAATCGCTGGCCGCGATGGTTGCGGGCGTGCGCCAGGTGCGCGCGCTGCCGCAGCCGCTTGGGCAAAAGATGACCGAATGGCAGCGACCCAACGGCATTACGATTTCCAAGATTCGCGTGCCGATTGGCGTCATCGCCATCATATTCGAGTCGCGTCCCAACGTGACCATCGACGCCGCCGTGCTTTGTCTCAAGACCGGCAACGCCACCGTCCTGCGCGGCGGCAAGGAGGCGATTCATTCCAACCGCGCGCTGATTACGACGCTGCAAAATTGCAAGTTGCTGCCCAAGGGCGCGGTGCAACTGGTCGACAACACGGACCGCGCGCTGGTTCCCTTTCTCTGCCGCCAAAGCGATTTCATCGACCTGATCATTCCGCGCGGCGGCCACAGCCTGATCGAAACGGTGGTGGCCGAATCGCGCGTTCCGGTGATCAAGCACGCGCACGGGGTCTGCTCGGTTTTCGTCCACGCGAAGGCCGATTTCGCGATGGCGGAAAAGATCGTCATGAACGCGAAGACGCAACGGCCCGGTGTTTGCAACGCGATCGAAACCCTGCTGATCGATCTCGCCATTGCGGATCAATTCGTGCCGCAGATCGCCGCCGCGCTGACAAAAGCGGGCGTGGAAATCCGCGGCGATGAGACGGTGCGGAAGCTCGTCTCCGGCGGGAAGATCGTGGCGGCGAGCGAGGAGGATTGGACCACGGAATATCTCGACCTGATTCTCGCCGCCCGCGTGGTGGATGGCCTCGACGGCGCGCTGGCGCACCTGGCGAAGTACAGCTCGCATCATTCAGACTCGATCATCACGGAGGATGCGGCGGCGGCGGAACGCTTCCTGAACGAGGTCGACTCGGCCACGGTTTACTGGAACGCCTCGACGCGCTTTACCGACGGTGGTGAATTCGGTTTCGGCGCGGAAATCGGCATCAGCACGGACAAGCTGCACGCGCGCGGGCCGATGGGCCTGGATGAATTGACGTCGTATAAGTACGTCATTCGCGGCAAGGGGCAGATCAGGACTTGAGGATGACTTCCCCAAACCCCAACGGGGTTGTGTCATTCAGCCCAGGGTTGGCGTAGCAACGCCTACCTTGGGTCTATTTTAGCTCAGACCAACCCTGAAAGAGACCTCTGCGAAAGTCGGCCTTTAAAGATTCCGCCAGTTTTTGCACGACCCGGAGGGTTGGAAGATATTAGTACATTTGCGATGCAAATAGACGTAGGGCTTAAGCAAGCCGGAGGCTTGCCCGCACCGTAGCCGGTGGTTGAGCCCGCAGGGCGATACCACCGGTGCGATAAAAGGGACTCGACTCCGGCAGGGGTCGCAGCACTCTGGTACCCTTTCAGAGACCTCTGCAAAAGTCTTACTTTGAGGATTCTGTCATCCTGATCGGAGCGCAGCGAAGTCGAAGGATCAGTTCCGCTCCTCTGAAAAAAGACCGGCCGAACTGATCCTTCGACAAGCTCAGGATGACGGATTGCTTTGAGAAGGGGTTTTGCAGAGGTCTCTGAAAGGGTTGGCAAAAATACCTGGCTTGAGCGGATTGGCTTCAACTCTTTCAGAGTTGGGAACCTAGATAAACCTGCCCAGGGTAGTTCGTTCCTCGCAATCCTGGGCTGAGTGATTCCAATCCTTTCAGGATTGGCAGGTGGCAGCGCTGAAAGATAGAACCTTGGCCGCACGCCTACGACACCTTGTGCGCAAAGAGGAGGATGAGGACCAGCGGAACGATCACGCCGCCGGCGAGACTGGCCAGGGCGAGTGTGCCGCGTCCGAATTTGAAGGCCATGATGATGCCGAGAATGATGCTGATGACGAGGCTCGCCGCCATGAGCACGACAAAGAATTCAAGATAGGATGAGCTAAGCGAATAGGCCTTGGTCGGATCCTTCCAGAAAAGCTGATGACCCATGTGGATGGTCGAGAGATAAGTGAACCAGTTTGGGGCGCTGCCCCACTGAAGCCCGTAAACCTGCCAGATGCCGGAGATAGAAAAGAAAAGAAGCATGGGCGCAAAGAAGCAGCCCAGGTAGAGATGAAGTCGGCGCAGAAATTTCATTCAGGGCTGCCTCTTGCGGCTAGTGGTCGTCGATGGAAACTCCGAGTATGACGATTGTCCCGTTTCCCGGCGGAATGGCAAGGGTAATGGTTTGTTCGTCGAGGGGACTGAGGTTGCGGACATTGAAGTGAAAGGTCTGGGGTCGCTTGAACCGAGCTTCGGCTTGAACATGTAATAGTTGCCCTTGGTATCCCATGCTCTACGGGGCGCAATCGAACGGCTGAATTTTCCACGAAAGAAGTTTAGTCAACGCGATTGTGGCCAGATGCCTCTGCGCGTGTGTTCCATGTTCATAGAGATAGTGAGCCTCAAGAAGAACTGTCGGCCCCACTTCGAGAGAATAGCCCTTTTGTTGAAATGCTTGCCGAAAACTGTGGGCAACATCCGACCCGGAGGCCAGATCGAAGAGCAGGTTAGTGTCGAGAACCAGCCGCTTCTTTAGTTTTGCCATAAATCATGACCATGGCTTTTTTGAAGTGATCTTCTCGCTCGGTTTTGGTCAGATGATTAGCTTTGGCGCGCGTTTGTTCTGCGAGCCTGCTTCCCTTGGTTTTGAGCGGGTATTCGGCGGGCTTGGGGCTGGCTTTGGACGTGCGTGCCATACAAAGCAAGATACTTCTACGAACCGGAGCGCAAGTCAAATCTTGCGTTTGTAAGATTGGTAGTGAAATTGCCTCAGCAAGCGCGTTCCCAAGTGCAACTAGTGCAACTTGGGAACGAGGGAAGGCGCAGAAGTTGGTGAAATGACTTTGCTTTTTTGGCAGAAGGGCGTTTGAGGTCGCAGTGTCCGTGCCCCTTTTTCTGAGAATTAACCTACGTCAATTCTATTGGCTGAAATGTCCACTTGACCGGATAACAATGAACGTCATCAATCTCGATGCCCATCTCTTCCGCCCATTCTCGAGCACTCTCGTGGGAGAAGAATTTAATCCATTTGCTGCGAAAATCAGAGGCGGAGCCATCTTCGCAATAACAGATACGAGGCACACCTGTAGCTGAGGCCACAGAAGAGGTCAAAACCCAACAATCATTATTTGTTCTTGCGGGGCATAAAAAGAATTTTGCTGTTGTTGAGAGCAGAAGTCAGATTTGCTTTTATCCGACGACAATCGCTTAACAAATAATTGCTTTTGATCTACGACCGTTCGGATGATGTCCGTTCCCGTGATAGATGCAATGTCTTCACCGATTACCTTTCCCATTTTATCCATACCGCAAGACGAAACGAAATGATCTATTAACCCTCCCTTGTTACCATAGCTCTGCCTTACCTGTCCCAAAGTGTCCCTATCAACGTTGTCGTGCACTAAGGTTTCGTCAATAAGTAGATCTTTAAGCTTACTCGTAACTGCCCATGATAAAGCATAGCCAACTTGGATGTGCGCGTCGTTATAGGTCGGAGTGACTTGGCAATTAACCGTTAGCAAATTGCTATCGTCTTTACCACTTCCACCAAATCTTTGCTTTGAAGTTCGCGAGCGATTAGTGCTTTGGCCATGGCATTAGCTCCCGAGTCTACTCCGTTAACAGTAATACGAACGTGTACAGCCTTTATCATCTTCGCTTCCCTTATGTCGCTTGAATCGTAAAGCGGAGAATTCGGTGTCGGTTCTGCAATGGGTACGCGTTGAGCCAATACGTTACCCGCAAGAAAAAGCAACAGCATAAGAGCAAGCTCAATTCTCATGTTCTCTAGTTAGCCGTCGTCGGCGGGAAGAACAGTATTATCTAGTTCCGGCTTAGGAAAAAGGCGACTGGAATATCGACAAGCTCAAGATGACGGAATCAACGAATCTCACGAGGTGCTGATGAGGGCGGCGCAGCTTTTGCATTACGGCGCCAGATAAACATCATTGCCCTTTTCGGCGAACTCCTGCGATTTCTCGGCGAGGCCGGCCTTCAGCGCGTCCTGCTCGGCGACACCCTTTTCGGCGGCGTATTTACGGACGTCCTCCGTGATTTTCATCGAACAGAAATGCGGACCGCACATGGAGCAAAAGTGGGCCGACTTCGCGCCTTCCTGCGGGAGTGTTTCGTCGTGGAAGGAGCGCGCCTTTTCGGGATCGAGGCCGAGGTTGAACTGGTCCTCCCAGCGGAACTCGAAGCGGGCTTTGCTCAGCGCGTTGTCGCGTTCGGACGCACCGGGGAACCCCTTGGCGAGATCGGCGGCGTGGGCGGCGATCTTGTAGGCGATCACGCCCTCGCGCACGTCGTCCTTGTTCGGCAGGCCGAGATGTTCCTTGGGCGTGACGTAGCAAAGCATCGCGCAGCCAAACCAGCCGATCATTGCCGCGCCGATCGCGCTGGTGATGTGGTCGTAGCCGGGCGCGATGTCGGTCGTCAGTGGCCCGAGCGTGTAGAACGGAGCCTCGGCGCACTGCTTCAATTCGAGCTCCATGTTTTCCTGGATGAGCTGCATCGGCACATGGCCGGGGCCTTCGATCATAACCTGGCAATCGTGCTTCCACGCCTTTTGCGTCAGCTCCCCGAGCGTGGCGAGTTCGGCCAGTTGCGCCTCGTCGTTGGCGTCCGCGCCCGCGCCGGGTCGGAGTCCGTCGCCGAGCGAGAACGAGACGTCATACGCGCGCATGATTTCGCAAATCTCGTCGAAGTGCGTGTAGAGAAAATTCTCCTGGTGATGCGCGAGGCACCACTTGGCGAGGATCGATCCGCCGCGGCTGACGATGCCGCAGGCGCGACGCGCCGTCATCGGGACGTAGCGCAGCAGCACGCCCGCGTGAATGGTGAAGTAGTCGACGCCCTGCTCGGCCTGCTCGATGAGAGTATCGCGGTAGAGGTCCCACGTCAGTTCTTCGGCGCGGCCGCCGACTTTTTCCAGCGCCTGGTAAATCGGCACGGTGCCGATTTACCAGGCGCTGGAGAAGGTCGGCGGCCGCGCCGAGGAGCTGACGTGGGAACTGTACCGCGACACGCTCATCGAGCAAGCCGAGCAGGGCGTCGACTACTTCACCATCCACGCCGGGGTGCTGCTGCGCTACGTGCCGATGACGGCGCGGCGCATGTGCGGGATCGTCAGCCGCGGCGGCTCGATCCTGGCCAAGTGGTGCCTGGCGCATCACCGGGAAAATTTTCTCTACACCCATTTCGAGGAGATCTGCGAGATCATGCAGGCCTACGACGTCTCCTTTTCGCTCGGCGACGGCCTGCGGCCCGGCGCGGGCGCCGACGCCAATGACGAGGCGCAGCTGGCGGAACTC
>Ga0116229_10000941_pt1 | contig 43328 bp, 24 predicted proteins | sample S1TSphgellanicum_3_FD_87313 | JGI IMG/M metagenome (GOLD analysis project Ga0116229, IMG submission 87313) | Host-associated microbial communities from peat moss isolated from Minnesota, USA - S1T2_Fc - Sphagnum magellanicum MG | ecosystem: Host-associated > Plants > Peat moss > Unclassified...
GGGTCAAAAAGCCAATTTTTAAAAAAAATGGTTTTTTTGTGCAAGAAAAATTTCATTTTCTTCATTAATAACCCCATTCAAAAAGTTAAAACAAAAAAAAAAAAAAAAAACTAAAAGGTGGAAGCATGGTAAAGTGAACATAGGTGTACTTATTTTCACTTTTACGTGTCATGCACATAAAAGCATGCAAGTAGCATCAAAATGAATGGAAGTACAATAAAGAATCACCATGTATCTCTATTGAATTTCTGAGAATCTACTTGCAAAAAAGTAAAAGCAAATGAATTTAAATAGTACATCAAAAGTAGATTCATTCAAGAAGAAAACAAATTTAGGTTTGGGGGTACTTTAAACAAAATATACTCAATTGAATGTGTGTTTTAAAATTTAGGATATAAATATCATTACATTTTAAATCTTAAGATCAAAAAATAATTTTTGCTTTCTATTTGTTGGCACTTACTTCCCCCTTACTTTGCATGTACTTGACAATAGACCACATTACAAAAGGTAGACTACAAAATTATTTGCATTTAAAACAAGTAAATAATTTGAAAACTGAAGTTGAATGAAAAATAATGAAAAATAATCTTGTCTTTGGTTATTCAAGTCAAAACATTCAATGTAAAACAATTTTATGATGGGTTTTACACTGTTTTCAATTGATTGCACTAGAAGTAGACAAGGTGAATTTGGGGTATAATTTATCTTACCTAGCTTGACCTTACACAATTTTTTGTATTTTTGTCTAGTTTTTTTTGTGACGACAATCGTTCTAACATCTCCATTGCTTTTGAATCGATTTTGTACCCCAATTGTGTGAAACTGTGGCATCTCTCAACCATGGTCTTTTTAACAACATAGGGTAGATAACAACCAATACCATATTCTAAATGATAATAAAGATTTATGTAAGGGATCCCATGGATATGAGTTTTAATATTCTTGATCAATCATACATGGTTAGTTATGGTTTGGTTTACCATCCTAAGGTTGCCAGGATTAGGTTTAGTACTTGGTAGTCCTAATTTATTTTATAATTCCTCAATATTGATATACCTTATCGAAACCCACTTGGAGGACCATTGCTTGATCCACATGTTGGATTTTACAGATGGTAGGCACTTGATCCAAGAATGTCCATGCCACCATGGTACCCACCAGGTGCAGTTTGATTTGAACCAACCAGTAAACTACCATATTGGAAACTTCAATATCCAACATATGTGAAGGATATTGATCATGATTCTCACATCAAAATTTTCAAAAAAATAATCAAAATTAAAGGGGAGACTATGGAAATTGATATCATCAACCTGTTTGGTTTCATTTTATGAAACAATATATCAAAGTGGGGCAAAAACTTTATGCAATATCATCCCAATCGCACCTTCAAGGAGTTGGAACAAACATTCTGTAAACATTTTCGAATTGTGAAAAACGACAAAAAAATTTATATGTAGTTGAAGAACCTCCAACAACAAGTTGGTGAATGAGTAGAGGTCTATTATGAATGCTTGTTGAAACTAACAAACTATCTACATGTTAAAACAACAGATGTTCTCTTCACTACTATTTTTAAAATAGGTTTATTACCTTACTTAACATTAACAACAGGAGGTGTGAAAAGAGATACCTTGATGGAGCATAAGGAAGCCACTATAATATGTGAAGAAAGTGGACCTATTAGTTTGAATTACAATGATCTATTAACCACATCATAGATTAATATAGTAGTTAAACATGTAGTACCTATTGCTATAACAAAACTTAACATTATGCCAATAATTGTTAATGAAATGGTTGAATTAACACATCAACTAACATGTTGCAAAAGAAAAGGTCAAGATAAAATCTTAGAGCTAACATTTTGAGGATGAAATGTAGTTTTGGGAAGGAGATAATGTTAACCAGATTTTTCCTTAAACCGACACTTTAACTAGTGTGATGAACCAATACTAATAATATAACCAATAGTAACTTAACCGGTGACACAAGTTGAACCGGTAGTTTGTAGAACAAGTAGTTAGTAGAATAGGTAGTTAACATAACATGTAGTAGATTTTGAAATTTTGGATTGTTTATAATAGTTTTAGTGGCTAATTTTGATTAGTTGATTAGAACAAAGAGTTTTATCAACAATTATGATTATTTCTTATAGTTTTACTAGCTAGTTTATATTAGTTGATTAGAATACAATGTTTTATCAACTAGTTACTATTTAGGTGATTTGCACAAGGCATTTTAAAGTTCAAACTTAGAGTGTAAAGGAAGGATGATAGAACATGATAAACATTGAATCTTTACTTTCCATACTTACTTTTTGAATCTCTAATGTACAAACTTTGATTTCTTAATACAATTTTGTATTTTCACTACAAGTTGAAGTACCTGTTAACATTGAATAGTTTGTACCTATTTAGAATTTAGGAAAGGAGATTTGCATCAACTTTTCATTCTTTCAAACTTTGAGATCATTTTTTTTTTCCTTTCACTTGGAAAATTGAAGTGATTCTTCTAGGCCAATTTTGATTTCTTGAAACTATTACAAAGCAAATGCATGTTATAATAGGATTGTACATAGATTTTTTTATTTCATATGTATTTGTTCTTATTTAAGAATTTGTAATTGAAGAAGTTGGGAAATAAAAAATTATTGGGCATAGAGAAAAACCCCATTAATAGTGGTGCTACTAGGAACCACCTTAGGGTCCAACCACATTATAAGGAGCCACACGTGCTCCTTTAGACCATTTTTTTATTTTTGTAAACACCTACATGGTAAGAAAATTGTGTTTCTAAAATGTTGTTAACATGTGATCATGAAATTCTTAACCCTTTATCATTAAATGTCATGTTGCACCACTAAATTATTTATTTATATTTTGGTTCATTAAATGTAATCACTAGGGTATGGCCCAAATTGTTTATTAAAAAAATGAAAATTATTGCAAATTTGTAAACATGAATGTAATGGCCCTTCAAGACCTCCTAGTCCTAACATTTGAAAATTGTTCAAAAACTTGTGGTTGCTTCAATCCACTATCTATTAAATAAATAAAAAAGAGGATTATTTGAAGCCTTCCTAGAAATTGAATTTTTTTTAAAAAATGAAAAAATATGTTCATTATGTGTTCTTAAATAAAGGAAACCTAAGTGTTTATTTCTATTCTTTTTTTTTCCCCTTCACCACTCATTTGGAATATTAAAATTAATTTTGTGTGAATTGGACAATATTTTGATATGAAATTTGAGATGATTTTTTTTATAAAAATGTGTTCTATGTTGTCATGAAGTTAAGTGGGCCTCAAAATTTTTGGGTGTGATGTTCCTAATGGTACAACCCAAGGATGGTTTGCCCCTTTGTCCTTGAAAACCACTTCCTCCAAAGCCTTGTTTTTGGTTGTCACAACCATAACCATGTTTACCATTTAGCATCCTCCGTCTTGGGCTTTACATATACTACCAAAGTGATAATTTTGTCTTTAAACATGGCTTGTGTTGTAACTTTGTGGGGATAATAATATAAATCCTATGAAATGGTTTTTTACAAATAACACATCAATAATGTGAAGAAGATTTTAGCTTGGATCCAAAACTCTTGGTGTTATTTATTGGATTTAGTTGTTGTTTCCCAAGTTGTATCAAAATTTCATCTATCGAAGGGGATTTCTTGTCCTTTAGTTTGTTGTTTTAGTTGCTAAGATTCCAATGACATTTCTCCTTCATGTGTATTAACTTCTTATAATGCCCAAATACTACATTTCTTTTTCATTTAGTAAAATTTTCAACTTTTGAATTTTATGGAGGTTGTAATAGATTTCAATAGTTTCATGCATCTCTTATACTTTCTTCACATGTGATTGCCACCTTCTTGTGTTGTAATAGCATGTCATGCTTCATTCTTGCAATAGCCATAGAAAGGTAAGAAAGCAATCACATTTTTAAAAAAGTTGTGAAAAAACTATCATTAACTTTATGTTGTAGACAATTTGCTAGCTTCAAAACAATTTTGTAATAAAATTCAACTTTTTCATCCTCTTATTGCTTGATGACTCAAAGTGCCATATACACATGTTCATCAATTTGAACTTTTTGGTAATGTTTGTAATAAGCCACTTGTAGTTTTTCAAAAACACAAATAGGGTGATTTTATAAAAAATAGTTTCCCCATTTAACAATATCATCACACAAGGTAAAGTAGAACAAATTGACAATGTCCACATTATCATGTTCATTATTTGTAGTATTCACATGTTTGAAAACTCAAATATGTGCATCCAAGTTAGTTCCAAACACATAAATGGGGTATGGTAATGCCTTTTTAGTTGGTGGGGTTGTTACTGAAACCCATTCAATGATTCAAGGGGTCCACTTACAAGTGCCCCACCACTAGGTTGCCACTTGGTATTACCACTTGGACCCACCAAATTTTAGCCCATTGCTTTGAGAAAACCTCGTAGAAGACCATTTTTTCTACCTAGAGGACCACCTCCTCTTCTTGGAGGATTGCTACCTTTTCATGGAGTGCCATAATTATTTCCTCATAAGGGATTCGTGTATTATAATAATAGACACATGGTCAAAATGTGGCATCCATGATTAATCCTATACAACTACAATGGGATCTATGACTAAAAATGGGAGAAGACAAGACCAATTCAACTAGAATTGAAATGAATCAGTCATAAAAACTATGTTTCCAAATTGTGAAATTGAAAATCATGTTTCAGTTGTTGCATTGTTACCACCATCATGGAAATTTCTATAGAATTTGCTATTATGGTACATGTTATAAATGTGGTTGGAATATTTACCAATATAATGATGGTCTGGATTTGAGGAGGTGTAGATACAAATGGTGAAACAAAGGCACAAAACAAACATTTTCCATACCCATGACCAATATGTCCACAACATCTACAAAATTCCCAAGAAGATGAATTTGGATGTGCTATCAAAATTGGAGTTGTTTCAATTGATGAAGTTGTAATTGCCTCTTCCTTCTATTCAACATTCATGTGGAAAAATGTTGAAATGTGTTTTGTAGTTGATGTTGCAACTTTTTTAAGTAATCAAGGTGTTGTTGCATTCACAACATCTCTTCAATAGGATCCAAAATTAGAGGTGTTGAACTTGGTAAGGTTGAGTCCAAGTGATAGTCAATTCACTTCACTCATGTCATATGTCATGTCACATTGTTGAAGTAGTCGTGTTTATTTACTATTTTCCCCTTCTTGTCCACTACCTAGGATAATTAATCTACTATCGCATTCTTTTCCAAGCCATATGTTGTTCATGTTTAGTAATCACTTCATTGATGATTCTACTTATGTCATGTTTTAACAACTCCTCAATATGTCTTGCATGGCTCAAAGTAAACATAGGTGGTGGCATGATGAAAAATGTTTAAACACAAAAAATGCTTATGTAGTCTTATAATGTTTAAGTTTTTGCAATTGTGTTAAAATTTGTTTCTTATAAAAATTTAACTAATAATTGTAACTTATGAAAATATAATTGTTGGTTCAATGTCCCTAGCATGGTTGCCAAATGTAAGACCACTCAAAGAAATGACAAAATGGAATGTATCGAAGGTTGATTCAAATCAAATTTGATTATAAAAAAGTGCATGCATAGGTTTATAGAAAGGAGAAAAAACAAAAAAAAACTTACAATCTAAAAATTACAAAATTTCAAACAAAAATCCTAAGATGCATTGTTCAATTGGCTTCTACCAATCAATTTGGTAGGCAATGAAAAATATTCACAACTCTAGGCTACCTAAGAATTGGGTGTTTATTCTATTACAAGCCTCCACATATAGAAGGAAATTATGCCCTAAGGCTAGAAAAACATCAATTGTAGAAAAAAAAACATGACAACAAAAAGTTTCAACTTTTGCAAAAAAACCCATGGTATATTGAAAAAGAAAACATGAGTTTTTTTTTCTAATATCACTTTTAAACTCAAAACCTCTAATGATAAAAAAATGTTTTTCAAAGCAACACATTAACCTCCTTAAACATTCACTATGAAAATGTGCATGCCTCTTTGAAGAACTATCAAAGGGATTTCATAATGATAGTGTCATCCATCACTATATAACAAAACATTTCCCTATACACCAAGTGATTTCATTACATTTTGAGCGAATTCATTGGTTGCAATGAATAGGACCTACTGGGGATGTAGTGAATTCACCAATCTAATGAATGGGGACTAGTGAAAGTACCCACATTTTGTAGTAGTGCATGAAAAGGGTCAATACCCCATGCAAATCTCGTTGATGACTCTTCTAATGATCACCATCCTATCACTAATATTATGTTAAGTTTAACTTCTTCAAAAAAATTCAATTCAATAAACTAATGGCTACCTTAAGTTTGGTTTCACCTTTAATATTTACCATATATATAAACACACATTTTTTCTTAATAATTCACATTACAAGTTTATTGCATAATTTTAATTAACTTTATAACGAAATTGATTACACACCTACAATTTTAATATCATTACTTAATTTCAAAATGTAAAATGTACTACATTAATTTCAGATATATTTAATTCAAAATTTTAGTTTATTCAAAATCAAAAATATTAAAACATTACATTAATTTGTATATATTGAGTTGGGCAAAAAACCAAGTACAATAATTTTATCAAAATTATTATTTTTAAAATCTAAAAATGAAATGGATTTCAATTCTAAATCTCATACAATTAAACTTCACATGTCTTTAATTTATGATTTAATTATATATTTTCTATTTTAATTTTCCGATTTAAAGACATTACATTAGTTCAAATTTCACATCTATATATATTTTTTAAAATTATTTTGTAATAATTTGAAATGTAGAATATCAATTTCATCTTCAATTTTCTTTACAGGTGTCATTTTGTTATATTTCAATTAGTGTCCCCTATTTTTATATGAAACATTACAAACAATATTTGAAAACATGAAATTCATAATCTACTTTCATTTTTGTAATAAATTAATTCAAAGAATAATTAAATAATATTTTAAAATAATTTAGTATTGCCACACCATTAAAAACAACATTATGGTCACAATTAGTCATATGTAAATGACTAGTTTCTATAACATTGGTCACATTAATCAAGTTGGACACCTCCACATGATTGCCACATATGCCATGTTTCCACCATCATGATGTATGTTTTGATTAGATATTAGCTAGTTTCTTTTAGTCAAAACAAACATACCTAGCTTTGGTTTGAATAAAATTGGACATGATTAATCATTTTAAACAAATGGACTTGACTTTGCAATCATCCTAACCATGATGCTACTAGCAAAAAACCATGTTTTTGTGATAGTGTTTATTCATGCATGAGCTAAATTTGCCAAAAACATAAGTGGCACTTACAAAACAACACAAAATGATATTTAATACCAACCCAACCGTAACTTTTTCATTTCAACCTTTCAATAGTTTACTTATCATCAATAACTTGTTACCTTTTCCAAATAGAAGCTCAATTCATGGATATAAACATAACACATCTATTGCACCACTCACTTTTATCACACCACACAAAAAACCCTATAATTTCCAACTTAAAGACAAAGACTACAATGTAGCTTCAGCTAGTAAACAACTCACACCCAACAATGTATGTTTGTCAACCAAACTAGCAATAGAAAAGTCTCCACAAAGTTCCATTCCTCCAACCATCCATTGGTTTGCCACATTGTTTTCATTTGTCAAGAGATAAGTCACATCTTGTTCCCTACATAATTCCATTTGTAACCATTTGCAACCATGCTCGCTACTTCCCACCTTGGGAAATGTTAACAAATGACTAGAAAAAGTTCCTTCGCTCCTTTTTCATCACAACATTGCTTGAAACAAATGTTTTTGTGGTTGCAAATGAAAGAAAGGAAAAGCAATTGTCATTGAAAAAAAGAACTAATTGTTTATATATGTTTTTCATGTCTCAAGCACAATCCAATAATAGTGAATGGGTAGAATAATCAAGCTTTAAATTGGGAATGAATTGTTACACATTATAACATTGATAGACTTTCCTACAATGGACATCATTCATCTTTAGAAACTTAGAAAAAAAGTGAGGTTCAAATGATAAAACATGATGTCCCCAAGTTTTGTGGCAATTACAAGGTCATTCTCATAGGGAAGAGAAGAAAACCTCTAACAAAATCACAATATAAAACGTTTTGGAGTTTTTTACAAATCCAAGCACCTTAAGAATTGTTCTTTTCTTTTCATGCATTGAGTTAGTTGTTAAAGTGAATGATATACCTAGGTGGGTATAAACAAAAAAGATAATAGGAAAACTGCTTCCATGGAAAGGTGATCACCCACATATAGTGATAGAGAACTTTAACAAGGTGTTGGAAGTAGTTGTAACTATGGAAATTTCTAGTGGAAGAAAATTTGTAAAATGATCACAAGGTTCTTGTGTAACCAAATTCACTACAACAAAATGGATCCTTGTACACCAAGTAATTTCATTGCATCTCAAATGAATTCACTGGTCCATTGAACATGGATTAATGAATTGCACCCACATTTTGTAGTAATGAAAAAGGATAAAGGCCACTTAAAATGAAGGAGTGTGTTATTATAACACAAACAAAAGTTACAATAGACCTTCGGGAGGTCACTTCCATTTTATTCCAAAGGGCATGCAAAAATATATAAGGTGAAACTTATTCAAAAATTAAAAATTACAATTTATTTGAATGTAAATAAAGTATTTATAATTAATTATGAAAATATACTTAGAATATACCTAAAATATATTTAAATATGTAGTTATTTCATAGCAAACTAAAAAAATCCTTTTATCTTAGGTATAAATTAAAATAGACAAATAATGGGCAATAAATACGATCACATTAAAAAAAATAGGAATCCTAAACAATCATCATGTCACAACCCTAGCCTTAGGCTCGTAACCAAGGTTAGGGCATGACAAGAGAAACAAATAGAGTCAATGTCATGTGAGTCAAATACATTTCCACATCTATGGGATAATGCAATCTAGAATGAATCCCAACTCTCTCAAATGGATTCCCAATTTGGGAATTGGAAGTTTTAAATTCTCAAAACTTGGAATAAAGTCATGATCTTAAAATGTTCCAAAGCTTTGGAACATAGTTGGTAGTCTCAAAGTGTTCAAGAACTTTGGAACAAGGTTTGGGGGATAAAACCTTGTCCAATGTGAAACTTTTTAAGACCATTCAAAAGCACTTAAAGAATAGATATCTAAAGTGGGGTCACATTCCCAACTTTTGAAGATTCAAGACGCAAGTTAAATGGCCAATTGAATGGTTGGGATTCAAATTAACAATTTGACTCTTGATGATTACAACATTTGACAAAAGGGTCTAATCACATCTAATTGTGGATTTTGATACATTTATGAAAAGTTCTTTGTAAGGGCTATAATATTTCCCTCAAAATCCTTTGAATCAAATTAGTTTGCGGGAATTATTAAATTACAATACCTACCTACCAACCTATTTAGAGCTAGGTTGGTAGGTAAATAGGTAAGCATAACTAACTACCTACTTACTTACCTAGGTAGGCTAGGGAGGTAGGTAAAGTAAGGGGTTAGTAGGTAAATATCTTTAATTTCTTTTAGGTTTAACCTTTAAGGTTAAGCTATTCTAAATGGCTCATCCCAAATGGCATGCATTTTCAAATATGAAAGTGTAGGACAAAACCTTTTCATTATAATTTTTTCAAGATGAAAGTGAAGGACAAAGCACGTGGGATAAATTTTGAAATTACAACTTAGTTGCAAACTAAATTGGAACAAGAAAATTTATCTAATATCCTTTGTCCTTTTTATAAATATAAATTATATAATTAAATAAATAAGTGAGTAAATAATGTATTTATTAAATAATAATATATATAAATAAATAAACTAACTAATTAGCTAGTTACAAATTACTAATGAATAGGTCATAATTATATACATATATAATTAATTAATGATTGGTCATTAACCAATAATTAACTAGTTAATTATAAACGATTGATATATTGACTAATTATCATTATTTTCCATTAATTATAAATATTAAATATTAACTATTAGTCACCAATTAATTAATAATTAATATAATTAATTAATCAACAATTAATCAATAAACAAGTAGTCTAGGTTAGGTAGGTAGGTAACCTAGGCTAAATAGGTAGATAAATGTAAGTAGTTAAGTAGGTAGACAAACATACATAGGTAGGTAAGTAGTTAATTTTGTTTAAATAAGAAACTAATTAAATACAACTTTATAAGTACACTCATGGGAACATACATGCATTATACCCTTAATAAAACTGAGCAAAAGTACACATACCTTTCAAATTTTTCTTACTACACCTATGTATACCATTAGGGGCTATGTTAATATCTTAATGGTGCAACTAAATTTGATTCCATTTGCAACTAATGGGACATATGGGCATGATCATGGATGAAGACAATCTGTAAGATGAAGAAATCATTAATTGCAAATGTAGTTGTAACATAGTTGCAAGAATGTTCAAGGGTGCAAAATAGTTGCAAAGATCACTTGAAATAGTTGCAAATTATAATTAATTGCACATAATTACAAATGCATTTGCTATATTTTGAGGGATTTGTTCGAGATGTATGTAGATAGATAAATAGGTACATAGGTACATAAATAGGTGGATGGGTCAAAACACATAATTAGGAGCCAAAAAAGGCATCGGATGTTAAACATAATCAGTAAAAATCAAACATTTATTTTTTTATTACCATTTAAAACCATAGTATCATGGCAAGGTAGTCCTTTTTCCCTCTTATGAATGTTAAGAAAAGTAGAGTAAAAATGCATTTGATCCAATTTTAAGTTTTGGTTTTAATTTAGGACATTTGAAAATGTACACCTATTGCATAAGATGGGGTCAATTTTGCAAAGGATTATCAAAAGGACTCATATAGTAAAAGAATTTTCATTGAAAAAATATAGATGATATGAACATGTTAGCCACATTCAAAAAGCACTCGTACTTTTTAAAATGTTGAATTCCAAAACTTTACAAATTCAAAAAATGTTTCAAAATTGCTTCAAAATTTCAAAGTTTCAAAACTCTTTTACCACATATTAATGAATTATAATGTAGATGATGTATTAAGGAAAGTTATAGCTTGAAGTATAATAAAACAAAAGAATGTGACGATTTAATTTTTGGTGATGATTTAAAATTTTGATCATTTTTCAAGATGAAACATTGAATCTATAAGGAATCTGCACACTTTTTTAATTCATATTTATTCAATAATGATTAACAAAAAAAATGTGATGCATTGGGGAAATTTTCAATATTTTTTAGAATAAGTTACAAAAAATCTCATTCAAAATTTCATTTGTATGCAAAGGTTTTTTATAGGGAAAAAAACTTGCAGTCCTTTTCCAAAATAATCCTTTTGACCTAGATAGGTAGGTAGGTAAGTAGATATGTAGGTTAGTAAATAAATAGGTAGGGAGTAGGTGGTAGTTGAATTTTTATTTTTATTTTAGGTTTAGCCTTTAGGATCAAACATTTTTTATTAGTTCATCCCAAATGGCATTTTCTTTTTAATGTTTCAAATGCACCTCCTTATATAGTTTACAAGATTGAAATGAAGGATCAAAAATATGAAATAAATTTTATAGTTACAACCTAATCACAAATAATCTACAATTTTGCAACTAGAAAAAAATTATCCCATATCTTTTGTCCTTTTTTAAATGTTGTAAACTATACAAGTAGATGTGCACAATAAGTTTTTTAATCCCAAATAAAAATAACATCCTCCTAAAATGACTACTTACCTAAGCCTTGCCTACCTACTTACCTAACCTTTACCTACATACCTACCTACCTAGTTAGTTTACCCACTTAACCTATTGACCTACCTTCATAACCCACCAACTTAATTAACATATACATATATATAATTAACCTAATTAACTTAAGGTACTACCTACCAACTAATACCTACTTAGTTTAACCTACTACTATTAACTTAATTTACCACTTACTAATTAACTTCACCTATTAACTAAAGTAGCTTTCATCGCACCTAAGCTAACTTAGTTTAAATGATTGTTTAAGTTAAAAATTAGCTAAACCTTAATTAAATTGAAACTTGGCTAAATTAAAATTTTGTTAAACCTTAGTTAAAACTTGGTTAAAGCATGGTTATTATTTGACAATGCCTTTAATTTAACCATGACTATTCCTTTAATAAAAGTTTAATATACATGGAACACCTTCCTTTAATAAATAGTAATAACTTTAATATACATACCCTTAGTACATTTACATAACTTTAATATATTTTATATAACCTAAATGGAACTTTAATATCAAACCTTAGAAATACCCTAAACCCTATTCATAATATACCATTAATGTGTATGACATATGGTTTTAATACACCCCTAGAGATGTACCCTTTAACATATTATTAATATATTCTTAATACAACTATGTCAAATTAATTATAATTAACTTTTAGTTTATAATGCAACTAATGGGATTTATTACCATATTCTTGAATGAAAATACACATAAAAATCATCCACATGAAAAGATGAAGCTTCCAATAACCGTAATGCAATCACAAGATAGTCACAAAAATCTCAAAAGTAGATAATAGTTGTAAGAAAAGTCACAAATGGCACAAATGGCACATAGTCACATGTAGTTGCAAAATTGATCGCAAAATATAAGATTTATAGTAGTGGAGTTAGATTTCCATACATGCACACATGATGTAGAATTGGGTGAGAGTTCCCATGATGATCTATTTTTAATAGGTTGTTGATGGAGCAAGAATTAACAACCTTTGTGTTCGTGGAGGTGTTGCAAAAATATGGAGGCTTGAGTTTAGTTTTTGTAGCTCATAAGCTCCTTTGTTTTGGGCCTAATGGGGTAAGTACATTCCAAGGCACAAAACTAATGTCACTACACAAACAAACACAAACTATGCACCATTTTCTATTGAGGTTCATTGCATGGCCCATAAATGCAATATTTCATTTAAGACTTTGTTTAGCTTGGGATAATCAATAGCATAGAAGATTTGCTACAAAGTTGTTGTGCGTACTTTGCTCACAACCCAAAAAGGCACTTTGAGTTCACCAAACTTATTAATATGAGGGAAACGAAGGGGCTTAAAATGTTCAAAAATGTGAATACCCAATAGATATCCCTTTTGGATCTTTTAAGGATAATTTTCTTCAAGTATTGACCACTTTTGGCTAAGATGTGTATGGATATGACAAATAAATAGGTTCCCAAGGCAACTTGCTACCTTTTTTATGATTTATATTAGCATTTTATTTTATAAGTGGATTTTGGTTCTTTGTTTTTTTTCAAGTTTTTGCATTTTTTTTCAAAGGTGGATTTTGGTTCTTGGACCTAGTTTTTTCCAAGTTGCAACATGTTTTTCCAAACCTAAATTTAGGTTAATCAAAGTTGGTTGCATTCTTTTTTCAAACTTGGATTCTAATTCCTAGCTAATTTTTTCATAGCTACGACAATCCTTTCAAATTTGTTAATTTTCCCATTTGGTTGCATTTGCAAGCTAATATACTCTTGTTTGTTGATCCTTACTATATGTTAAGCATGTGATGCATATATCCTTTGTTAAAGAGCATTGATTTTTGCTAAGGGTTTTTTTAATTATTTTTTTTATAAATTTAGGATTTCTTATCTTTTAAGCTTTCTAATTCTTGTTTAAGTTTATCAATAGGTTGTTGCAATTCAATAGTTATAAAAAATTAGATAGAATTATTTTCTTTCAAATGCGAAAGCAAAACTGAATTTAATCTTTCATAGCAAATTGAGGAAATGAAGATATCTAAGTTCTAAGTGAACTTATTCATAAACCAAAATACAAGCAAGAAGTAGTCTCCAAAAATAAAAGAAGAAGTTCCCCCCAAAAAAAAAATTCTAGAAATTCCAAAAAGATCTTTATGTCAATTCTCACATCCTTCTACTTATACCAAACATAACATTGTTTTTAAATTAACAGTCACTAGTTGATAAAACTTGAATTTAAACTATAACAACTATTGGTCACAGGTTTAAACTGACCTATTATTGTCAATAACTAGTTATTTTACAAGTTGGTTACTAGTTAATTTAATCCCTTGGTTACTCTAACACTTGTTACTGGTTATTTCAATAGACCGGTTCACCTAAGATCATGTTACCCAATAATAACTATACTAAGTCTAAAAGTTATATTGCCTCACTGGTTATCAATTGGTAATAATCAGTTAGTATATAAACATTTGAAAATTTGAGTTAACAATTTTCTAATGCAATCTACACAACAATGTGATGTTTTCATATGTGATTTGGTGCATGTAATAAAGATCTACCAAGGGCAACTCTATTGTTTGTACAATGATGGAAGCACATCACTTTTCAATGATGAGTTATGAGTATTTAAAGGTTTGTTGGATTGCAACCATGACCACATCGACATGCAATGGGTGGTAAACTTGAACAATTTGCCTTCATTGTGAATGGCAAGAAGCTTTGAACAATGCACAATAACCCACTTTAAAAAATGCAAATAATTGTGACTTGTGACTCTTTTCAAATTCTAATTTCATAAGTGAAATCAAAATGTTCAACTAAGTTTCCTAAACTATTTATTATTTGATTCAAATGTATAGATTGTTTTTTTATGTTGAAGTTTGGGGCTTTGTATTGATTAGCAAATCATTTTTATTTGCCTATTTTGGTCCACAAATGTAATTGCCCAATTGATTAAAAGGTTGGACAATTGTTTCCTTCAATGTGTTTGTTTGATGCCATGAAATTGTAAACCCATAATATTGGCTATAGTGTGGTTGTGAGGACAACTTTGCTAAACACCTAGAAATATTGAAGGCATGGTATTGTAAACAAGAAATGAACTAAGGTGTGGTGAATCAAGTTTTGTAATTCCACCTTTGCTTGACCATTGGCAACTTGATGTTCAATAAGGCATGTTCAAGTTATTTATGAAAAAAAATTCCAAGGCTACCATGGGTGCAAATAAGATAACACGAATCACACCCGCCCATTTTTTGATTGCTTTTGTGACTACTTCTGGGGAAATATTCTTAAAATATTTTTGGAATATTCTTGAAAAAGTCTTCAAAAAAAATCTTTAAAATTTAAAAATTTTCTTCATACTATTTTTAAAGTTCATGTTAAAAATTTGGCAAAAAATGTTATTTTCAAAAAAATTGAAATCCTTTTACAAGTCCTTTTATTGTTTAAAAACAAATGTTACAATGTTTAATGAGTGTTTTTGTTAATTTTTTATTCATTGGATTAATTTCAAAACTAATTCACATGTTCCCATGATATATTAAAATACAACTATATAAAAAAATCTTATAATTTCAACATCAAATTAAATTACAACTTTAAAACATGAAAAAAACAAGCAAGTGTTACACTTATTATGGTACATGTTATTGTGACTGCACCCCCATGGAATCATTGTTGGATTTAAATCCATTGACTCACATTTGGATTACAATTCATGCATTTCATGTTTTGACCCAATCTATCACGGGCATGAAAACAACAAAGTCTATAAGATTTTCTAACCAAAACAAGAATAAATGGAGGCTTAATTCTAAATTCAAATCATGAAACAAAAAAAATAAGAACAAGAACACAACATGTGCAAAATCAAAATCCAACAAAGTTTTATTGCAAAGAAGAAACAAAACAAGGCTATGACAAGAAAATGTACCCAAAATTGGTGTTGAACAAATTAAAGGTAATGGGGAGTTTTACCTTTATTTATACATATTGGCCACTTTGCTCAAGGAACTTCCAAACTACATGTGGCCCATGTTCATCCATGTGTGCCCATGTGTACCCATGTGTGAATTATGAATGAACTAAGATTCAACTAAAAATGAACTAATAATTAATTTTAATAATTATCTAGAAGTGAACTAAAAGTGAACTATCCAAATGAATTGAAAATGAACAAAAAGTTAAATGGAAGTGAATTCAAAGTGAACTAATTAAAGTCAACCAGAAGTGAATTGAATGTGGATTAAAAGTTAACTAAAAATGAATTAGGACTTAATTAAGAATCAATTAGAAATGAACTTGCAGTGAACTAAAACTTAATTAGAAGCTAACTAAAAATGTTCACTAAAACTAAACTAAAGGTTAGATACAAGTTTATTATAAGTCATGGATGAACATTCAAATGAATAAATTCCATGGTATTGGCATATGTGGCACATTCCTTTCACAACAACACATTTTGCGTTTTGCGATTAACCTTTATAATTACATATTAATCAGTAAGGACATATGTGACTAATGATTAATGAGTTGCTAAACCCATGTTGTTTCATCCATTTAACTGCAAGGGACATTCAATTGCAAAACCTAGTCATTTTAATGATTAAGATTTAAAATTTTCTTATAATAATGAAATTTCATGTCATCATTAACTTTGGTATGACAAGTAAAGTGCATGCCATTCCAACTTAGTCATTTTATTCAACTAAATGTTACAAAAGATGCCTAGATGGATGGATGACATGTGTAAAAAATCTATAAACATGTTATGAGTCATTACACATGAACAAAGTCAACCTAGTTTAGCCCATGTAGTTAGCTTAGCCAAAAGTTAACCTAGCTTAACATAGCTAGGCTAGATAACGTAGTTTACCTCACCTAAGCAAAATTCAACCGCTTAACCTAGCTAGGCTAACTACCTAAGCTAAACAATTAGGCTACCTAACCTAGGCTAGGTGGCTTAGATTAAAAACAAAGATCAAACTCTTAGCCCAATAAACCTAGATTAGATTACTTAATTTATAAAACTAAGTGGCCTAGGTATCATAGATTGCAAAGATGAGGACTTGAACCCCTCTCCTTCATTTTGGGGTTCAATTCTTCATCCATTGCACTACCACATTTTTTAACACCAATTATATTTAACATAAAGTTATAAAATTCAAAATTTATAGCCTTGAATTAACTTTTGGCCACCTTGAGTTGACCTATGTTAACCTATTTACTACCTACCAACCTAACCTAAACCTAAACCTCCTTAGGTTGACTTTAAGATGAATTAATTTGTTAATTTATATACTTACTAACCTAGCCTAGGTTAACCTAGGCATTCTCATGTTTTAAAAAAAATTAAATTTGGATAATTATTTCACATCTAGTCGCATCATAATCACATCTAGTCACACAAAGTTGATAAAATATTTTGTAATTAAACTACCTAGGTTGATTTGGAAAAAACCTAAAATTAGGAACCTAAGCAAGCCTACCTAAATTAACATATTAGTAGGGTAGCCTATTATAGGTATATTTAAACATACTAGATGTAGTAAATTTCTTATGTTTAATTAAGTAACTTATCGCCTATGTTAAGAAGTAAGTTTTTACTAAGTAGTCTACATACATAGGTTAACTTAATAGGTATGTTAACCTAAGCTAATGTGTTAAATAGTTAAAAAGTCAAGTGTCATTTTTTTCAAAACGATTATTAATATTATAATCATAATTTTAATTTAACAATAGATTGTTTAATACACATACACATGCATGTGAATTCATGACTTCAAAAACCTCATAGCACATAAAAAATTATTGCATGCCATGGTAAATACTGGTGCCATAAATTCAAGACACACAAAAACTTATGGTGTCACAAAAAATCATGGATTGCCATGAAAATTTATTAACACCTTGTTGCCAAATGGCATGCCATGTCATCATCACATGGAAGATCAAATTGTTATTAATTGCAAAGGACAACAATATTTTCAACTAGCTAATAAATGAGATTAATTCATCAAATCAATGACATGAATCATGATGTTGACAAATAGGACCACATGATCTTGTTGGCATATAACATGCCATGTCATCATCATGGGAGATTGAATTGTTATTAGTTGCAAAGGTGGATGGTTCTTACAACTAACTAATTAATGAACAAAAATTGAAAAAAAAATGATAATTTACCAAAAATACCAACAAGGTGTTATATTGACTATAGTTGCAAAACCATGATGCCATGTGGCATGTTGATGTCTTTTGCCATTACTTAATGATTGTTATGATTAAATAATTACAAATATAGTTGAAAAAAACAATAGTCATTTTTGTATATAGTTCAAAGGATAGGATTTGCTGTAATGAAGGTAAAATTTTCGAACTTGCATCTTGATGCAAAGAACTACATTGAAGGATTGAACATCATCTTTAACATAACGGTCGACTGATAAATGTTTCATTTTATCCAAAGTAGTGTATGAGTCATCATGTTAACTAATAATCAAGTATTTTATTACATACAACACCAAAACATGTCTTTTATGACTAGTCCTATTCGACTTTAATCATTTTTAAATTGTTTAAAAAGTCACTTATGCCATTTTCTAGTTGTTTCTCCCATTGTAGTCGAATAGGACAAGTCATTATTATAGTTGCAAAAATTAGGGCATTTTTAATTAACTAATTTAAATTTATTTAAAAGTATATTATTGTAATTTCAAGAGTAATAATATATTTATCCAAAAAAGCCCACTATTTGTCATATTAATTATAGTCGCAAAACCATGACATCACATGACATTTCAATGGCCTTTGCAACTACACAGTGATTTTTGTGACTAAATAGTTATAATTGTAGTAAAAAAAGATGGTAATTGTTTCTTTGATCGGTGAAAAAACCCATAATGTGTTGTTGTGTTCCTTGAATACCTTAAGCTCACAAAAATGGCCATGGTTCATGTTTTAGGAAGTGTAGAAGATGAAGTTTGTATGTCATTTATAACATTTCTAAATAGCAAGCTTTGGGCTACTTTAAATCTTCACCTACCTCTTATGGTTGGCATGTATATCCATAAGTTCTTATGTTAGAGAATTTTCCACATGTTACCACATTTGATGCTTGGATGGGAGCAATAAACCATTATGATTTTCTTACAAAGATAAATTTTGTGTAGACATATTTATGTAGAGCAACCCAATTGCTAGCTTTATGATTAGAGGTTATGATCTTGCAATTCTACTATACATTTTATGAACTTTGCTATTATTTGCAACTTCTTTGTTTCCATTATGTTTGTAAGCCTAATGAAATTGTTGCATTTGAAACTATGTCCTTGTGCTATGGATTTGCACATTTTTGTTGAATGAGACTTTTAAATAGAATGTTCTACAATATGATAGCTAATTTTTTTTTCACTCAAATAACCATGGAACTAGAATAAACACCTTCTCAAACTACATTTAATAGCTTTAAATCTATTTAAAATTTTCGGTTGTAAAAAATAGTAGAATGCATTTATTTCCCTTTGACCACCACACCACTTTTTTGCATTGCGAATAGAAGATGGTTAACTCCTTTAACAAAAATTTTGAAAAATATTACCACTTGGATTTTGCAATCCAAGACTCTTGTAGCCATGTGGACAATTTTTCGGGAAAAAAAAGATGTTCCCTACTACCTTTATTATGTAAATGGATCATTAATGGACAACACATGGCACCTATGTTTGACCTAGGGTTAGGTAACATATGTGGCACCTAAATTAAACACCTTATGTCATAATGACATCCTTAACATCATCCCAACATCATCCCAACATCATCACCAACATCAGTATCACATCCATTACAAGATATCATGGTTTATTTGATTAAAAAACTAGACCAAAAACCATTCATTTTGACATTTGGTCAATTTGACCACTTGGTCATATTGGACAAGTTGATTTGAACATGTCCAACTTGATTAATGGTTTTTTTGATTGATCATAAGATGGTCTTTTTGACTATTCAAATCAAATAAAAAATTTGGGTAACCAAAAAAAATAAAAGAATAGCCCAATTTTCAATGATAGTTTATGAATAAAATTTATTTATTTATGCCATGTAGGTAGGTAATACTTACCTACCAATTTTTAATAATAAAAATGTATCAATAAATAATAAATACCCACCTATCCATCATGACCTCCTACGAACCTATCCACAACCCATCTAATTACTATCGCAATACTTTTACCATTTTGGCATAAATTAAATTATTTCTCATTTTGCCAAAAATTTGAAACTTTATTTATTATTTGTGCCAAAATTTTAATAAAATCAAAAAGCTCAACTGTCAAGTTTTGAACTACAGACCTCCCAAGTTTTGAATCATAGACCTCCCATGACATTGATTTAAATTGAAACAACCTAGACACACTAAATTGTTCCATAACAATGACAAATTAAAGCCTCATATATTATTTGTTATAATCATTACTTGTCGAAAATTTCAGAATTAAAAAACCAAATGTTGAAGTTAAGATTTCAAGTTTAATTAAATATTTAGCAATTTATTGCCGAAATGGTAAAGGTACTACAATATTTTTTACACCCATGTACAAAGTATATATACAATGATTATACATACTCCACATAGTATATGTTGGTAAGGGGGATTGAACCTTGGTGTACTTGGCTCACACCAATGTCTTAGCCATCAAACTACCACACACGATTTTGTAAAACAATATGTTGCCAAATGGATTTAACATTTTTCTTTGAATTTTAATGAATTTTTTTGTCAATGTGTATAACAACATTTGAACTTTAATTTTTTTCATAAGTAGGGAAATAGGTATCTAACTACATAAATAGGTAGGTACACATGCCGACCTACCTATGTTTTTAGATGTATGTACCTACTTATGTGAAAAGTGCGTAAGTATGTACATGTAGATATGTAAGTAGGTAGGTAGATAGGTAAATAAATAAGTAATTAGGTAGGTAAGTAAGTAAATGTTTAAGTAGGTAGATAGATAGGTAGGTAAATAAATAAGTAACTAGGTAGGTAGATAGGTAGGTACGTAGGTAGGTAAATTAGTAATTATGCAGGTAAATAGGTAGATGTTAGGTAGGTAGGTAGGACGTAGGGAGGTAAATGTTAGGTAAATAAAACATAGGTAGGTTAGTAGGTAGGACATATTTAGGAAAGTAAATAGGTAGGACATACGTAGGTAGATGCTAGGTAAGTAAGTAGGTAGCCTAGTAGGCATAGCAAGTAGGTTAACTAACAAAATCAATATGGCCAATTTGATTAAACATGGCCATCTTGATGGACCATTTAAAAAATTTGTCCCTCTTGATTAGATGTACAACTTAACATTTGGTCAAAATGGTCACTTTAGTCAAAAGAACCAACCAAAAGAACCATGTGTTTTTCATGCCCCATGTTTTTAATCAAAGTCGACATCCTCTTAATCAAAACGAACATTTTGAAAATACATGATTTCTTATAGTGATTGGTGTCAATATCATTGCTAACATCACTATTAATAATATTGCCAAAATCACTACCAACATCATTGCCATCATTATCATGAATGGAGTTCATCCATGAACCTTCACTTTTCATCCATTATACATTCATAATGTAATTAAAAACTCGCCTAAGAAAATTCCTTTAGCTATTTTGAGATATGTTGAATTAATTTGAAATATTTCGATATATCTTCGAGGTAGTTCTTTGATAGTGTATAAATGGAAGTAATACCTTCTATTACTTTTCATTTGTTGACATTAACTTTGGGTATGATTTTGCACTATAGTTGTGTTTTGTTATTTCCATGTTTTCAAAATAAAGTTTGTTTGAACTTACATCTTGCACATTTCATGTTATTGTCCTTAGTTTCATGTTCCATGGTTTAGATTTTGAACTAAGCTTGCCTTTGTCATGGTTGGTTTGTGTCCTTTGAAAATCCTTTTTCCTTGGTTGTTATCGTGCTAGTCACACCTTAGTTCAATGTAGCATAATGGCACCTAGGCTAAGCCAGGCCACGTGGCACTTAAGATATTGAGTTAGGCCACATGGTTCCTATGATAGGTTTAGGCCACATGATAATATGTGACGCTTAAGGTCCAATAACCTATGTGGCACTTAAGCTAGACCTAAGCTAGGTTACACTTAGGCCATGTGGTACTTAAGTTAGGCCTAGACCTAAGCCACATGATGTTTAGTTTAAAAAAATCCCATTTCATTTTGTGTTTAACCTATAGGGTCAAACCTTTTTTATTAGCTCATCTAAAATGGCAATTCCATTTTGATTGTTTTTTAGTAGTCTTTAATGTTTTTATCTAACACCTCCTTATATAGTTCACCAAAGTGGAATGGAAAACAAAACATATGGGATAAACACTAAATAGTTGCAATTTAATCGCAACATATTCATAACTATTACTTATCTGCATACCTACCTACTTGACCTAACTTATTACCTATTCACCTAATTACCTATTAATCAACCTAGCTTACTAATAATTTAACTTACATGGCACCTAGTTTAAGCCTAGGGTTAAGTAACTTATGTGGCACTTAGGTTAGGCCATGTGACACCTAGTCTAATAATAAAGCTAAGTAGCCTATGTGTCACCTAGTTTAAGCTTAGGGCAAGGCCATGTGGCACCTAGACTTAAATTTAGGTCAAGCCACATGGCTCCTAAGCTAGGGCTAAACCTAGGCCATGCCATGTGGAACTTAATTGGCTAGGCCCAAACCTAGGACACACCATATGGCACCTAGGTTAGGCCTAAAATTAAGTAGCATGTGTGGCATTTAAGCTAGGCTTAGATCTAGGCCATGCCATGTGGCACCTAGCTTATACCTAGTTGACCTAGGCCACTTAGGGTAAGCTTAAGCCTATACCACCTATGCCACATGGCACCTAAGCCTAGATCTAGGCCATGCCACATGGCACCTAGGCCTAAACCTTGGCCATCCATGTGGCACTTAGGCCTAGGCCATGCTATATGACATTTAGGCTAGGCCTAAACTTGGGCCATGCCAAATGACACCTAAAGTTAGGCCTAGACCTAGGTAGCTTATGTGGCACCTAGTTTAGGTTAAGGCTAGGTAGTTTAATCTACCTAGACTAACTAAATGCATAGGTAGGAACTTAGCTTATTGGGTACCCTAAGCTAAGGTAGGTAAGTAGCCTAATATGTCTATTATTATCAACCATTAATTGCATACACAAGCATGAAGTGGTCATGTATGCAACCAAAAGGGTCTAAGGCAATTTATTTGATGTAAAACCATGAGAATTCATCCATGTTGTTGTTTTGCACCATTAATTGCAAATTAATTACATAGATGATTGTATATATTGAAAATTATATGGTTGTATTAATTGTAAACAATTAGTTGCATGGTAATGGCAATCTAGTTAGTTGCCAATGATAACTTTTCTAATGGTGATTCCATTTGATAAACCTAGGGGATTGTGTCGAAACAACTCTTGCACAATACTAAATGATGAAATACCAAACGATGAAACATGTCAATACCTAAAGTTGTGATGGCAAAAAGAGTTCCAACAATTGCAAAGGCAATTATAACCATTCATGGCAATTGTGACACCTACAACATTACCCCATATAGAAAGCACAATCATGTTAAAGTATCATTTTGGAGGTTTAATTTAATGCCCCACAAGGAAACATACCTAACACCCCGATAACCCAAGCACAATGCACATAATGCAAAATAATTCACAAAAACATTTGCAAGCAAGAAATTGATGGAACGTAGAATTTCGGATTTTGAATAGAAAAGGATGTTAATGTAAAGTGTTATTTCAATCAAAATAGTTGAAATCTTTTGGTGCATAAATTTGTTCATATAAATTACAATGTGTTTGTAGATTTTCCAACTGTTATGTGTCTTCCATGTATGCCTATCAAGTCAATCCTTTTCGAATCTTCATTTTACATGAAGAAATACAAAAACTCATCAAATGCACCAAAAAACACTCAAATATATGAATTTGATCAATCTCAAAGCACGATTATTCACTAAAAAAACCCTTAGGTTGTAATAGAATGAAAAGCATAGAAGAAAGATAAGTTGTGCAATGTACAAAGTGTCAATGATATGAACTATGCTAAGATTGACAAGATCAAGAGTTTTACATTGATATGAATATGGTTACAAGGCAAAAAAAAAAAGGTTCAAATATTAAACACATTTTCACAAGATTGAATAGAATAAGCTTGCAAGCCTTTTAATAACCTTGTAGGAAGGTGCATTAAGGCCTTCCTATGGGCTCACAAAGGTTTCACGTGGACCCCTTGGAATCCATAACTTTAATAGTGAAACCCAAGTGCATTCTATATTTCATGGACAATGTCAAGAAGTCACAAGTAGCTCAAAGGTGTCCCCTAGGACCTTTAAGGCTTTGGTGGAAGCTACATACATTGCCTTTAATGTCTCTTGGAAGTTGTGAAAGATTTTCAATAAACTTTATATTTAAATGTTAAGTATTTGGCTTTAAAAACTACATAATGGGGGTATGCTTTTCTTTGTTCATACAAAGAGGGAATGAAAAAGCAATGGATTTTAGCACTTCAATAAGAAAGGGTGATGGATTCTAGCACACAAAAAGCATGAAGGAGTAATAGGTTTCTTTCCCAAGATTATAACATGAGACCATTGGGGTTGGGGGGCCTTCAACACTATCTAGAAATGCAAGCAACAACAACTATGTCTCTACAGGGCTCTTGCAATAGCTTCTTATAGAATTACTCTTGTCTAGGTGTTTTGATTGAAGGTTTAAGAGCCACTATGAGCTTTTACAAGGGACACCCTTGTAATATTGGGCGGTTTCAAATGCTTAAATGCAGTAAAACGATTTGTAAAAGATAATCTTGGAAGATTGTCGAGGCAACCTTCAAACAAAAAAGTGGAAGATAATTTATTTGTGTGCTCTGTGTGCCAATTTACATGTCCCTAAGAATTGCACAAATTTGAAGGTCTACTCCAAATTTCAAGGTGAAGACAAGGAGGTAATACATATTATGATATCATTCATTAAAAAATTTGGTGACTTCTATCAAATTTTCAGATTTGTCATTTTGCACTAAAAATAATGAAAAGTATTTGCTTATGTAGATGCATGTGTGTATCCATATATCCACCATTGGATCTAATGGAGGGCTAAACCTAGTTTGTGCCAAGAGTTAACAAAATTTAGGCTTCAAATAAATACAATTCCCCTTTCTTGAAAATTTTCCAAAAATGTGCAGAAATCTTGTCACAATAGTCATATTTCAAGACCCAAAATGCGCACATTTATGAAGCAGAATTAAAACTTATGTATCTAATTCAAATAACATACTAGAACTATAACAGTTATAGTGCAAATGGTTGTGGGGTCACAAACATTAACCGCAAGGTTGGACACATAGCACCCAACCACGGTTTTTTTTTCCATCACTTTTGTGGTGTGGGCACACTACCAAACCATCCACATGAGGATTTAGCAAAATTTGGTTATAGAACAAGTAGGATAGTAAAAACAAATTATAATCCTACTGCTATTTGGCAACTTGTAGGAGCAAGTGGTCTAAACTTCACGAACTAAGTCCAAAAAAGCTCGTTTTCAACCAAAAAAATCTTTAAAACTTTTTCTAAGAAAAAGCCTACGTAGGGGTTGCAACCCTAATTTTTTTTTGCATTCTAGCAAAATTTCCACCAAAAAAAATGTTGCACCTACCCATTATTCAACTTTTGGATGTATATGATAAAATCTCAAGATTTGGCACGGCAAGTCTTGTTTTGAAATTCAACCCTACACAATATAAAAGTCTTACATTGTAAGATGTGTAAACCTAATCCAAATGTCCGACATGTCTAAATTGAAAAAGTTCTTTAGACAAAAGTTTATAGAACAAACGTAAAATAAAATATCAAAATAAGGAAATTCCTGTTATATAAAAACTGATGCATATATGACAATTCATGTCCATTGAGTTGTTATATGCATGATGATATAATAGGTTATGTCCAAATATCAAAATTATGAATAGTTAGGACAAGATAATCATGCTCCATGCAAAATTAATCAATGTGAAAAAATAAAATTAAAAAAAATAGCATGACAAAGATTTTATAGTTGTAGGTTGAATTAAAAATTGAAAATAATTCTGTATTTCCATAGTTAAAGAATTTGATTGTCATTAGTTAATGTGTACAACCCAGGTATAAACTTGAAATACTATAATGTTGGAAGTTGGAAGTTTTAGAAAATATTATAAAATTCATCATTTGCACATATCCCAACTCAGGTAGCTTGAGCTTCTTTGTAGAATTGTTGTAGGCTACTGTCACCATGTCATCAGCTCCTTTTATTGATCGATAGAGGTGACCAGACAATGGGATCCAATAAGCAATACTTGTCAAGCTTGTCATCCCTTGGTTTTGTTTCTTTCTGCCCCCACACACACCGCCCCCCCCAAATTTGCCTGCCTTCTATAAGCAACTTGCACAGAATGTGATCTTGTTTCCCTTTTAGTAGCCTTTTTGGTTCTTTTCAAAAAATGGCATTTAACTTTATTGTAATTTCACTCAATCCACTCTTTTATTGGTTTATAGCTTGCATGTTCCTGATAGTGTTCCCATGGTTCCTAATATCATCTCTCTATGAAGGAAGGTTGTTTGTTTGTTTGTTTTGTTTGTCATGTTGAGATCTTCCAAATCACGGTGCCTCTTTCCACACTTTTGGTACTGTTGGAAAGCCCTTGATGACTAGGGGTTACTGATTTGATTTCATAATGTTTCAACCTATGGTGGAAAAGTTCTTGAATACTAAACATTATAGGGGAATTTTGGTGGACTCTCAGTATTGTTGAAAACCTCTCAATGAGTAAGATTTAATGAAGGCAATTTGAAAAAAAATAGACCTGAAGTATATGATATATTGGATTTTGAGTAGGTTTTGTCATTGGGAATTCAATTAAATTACAAAAATTGGCTTTGGAAGGTAAAAATAATTTGACAACCACTTCACACTTGGATCAATGGCACATGCTACATTAGCATTCATAAAATTGTGTCCTAGGCTAATGCTCACAAATTTCAAGATGTTTTCATCCCTAATTGTCATGATGTGATTCATGTGATTTGTAGATGTTTCAATAACATGAAGAAATGCTCCCAATGACAAATATTTTAGAGATTTTTTTTTTCCAAAGTTCATAGTTGTGGTTTAAAGAATTAAAATGGGCCACCCAAGTTTTAAACAATCTTCTGAGCTAATTCTTGCAAGGGCTACATTTACTTTGATTTGTTGATGAATATCCTTGATTCACTTGATGACAATCCATTCATAACTAATTTCACTTCATCCTTTTGTTACATTGGCATGTGGGACTGGCTTTATTTTCTCCATGTATCTGCTGGGTGCATGTTTTTAAATACTACTTTTTCTGGCATTGTGTTCTCATGCCTTTTTGCAATCATTTTTGGTGGTGAGCTTTTCATCAACCATATTTGTTTGTGGCAGGAACACCGCCCACCGAACTTTGGGGACGTTTGTGCCTTGTCACTCAAATGATGAAACCTATGTGCGGATTGGATTAATAAGGTTTTAATATATAGAGTTGGGGCGGGAACTTTTTGACTTTCGATGCTTTTTATTTTGTCACAATCCCCTGACAGATGGACAAACTCCAGAATGGCTGTTGTTGTTTATTGTATAAAGTGTTGCTCCAACAAGGCCAATAACCAACCGTGCAGAGGGAAAAGAGGAGGACAAGCACTTTCCTAAATAAAGGTTTTGCGAGTATCGACAAACAACAAATCCTAAAACAGAGCAGTGTTTGCTCACTACCTACGTACAAAAAGATACCGGATGAGGAATATAACCCAACTTGGGACCACAAAGATGACCACGCACAGATAAAGAGGCAGGGGGTGGTTTCCTTTAACCACTAAACATATAGTAATTAGTCAAAAATGATAATAATAATAATTGATGAAACAAGAAGAATTTTGAACTCATGAAATATATATATTTTAAAGACGTGTGGTGGTGTGTGATCATAGGTTCCAAATGGCATGTTTGATAGGGGAAGACGATGTCAATTTAGAAAGTTTTAAATAGAAATAAGGCATGCACAGACCTTTACAGCAGGAAGGGGGGAGGATGGGGGTTTTTTGCCCCCAAGGCAACAGGGAGCCAATCAGGTGTAGGACAATCTAAAACAAATTGTCTTTATTGGGCAGCCTTAGTGCAACCATAGGTTGTGGGTGGCATTCAGAGATAACTCTTAGAGAGACGGCGAATAATGAAACTATGTTGTTGTGGAAGTCGGAAGACTCTTTTTCTTATTTTATTATTTTCATGAGGGTAGGTTTATTTTACTTTATTTTATTTTATCTCTAGGAGATTTAAGGAATTAATTCTGAACAAATTCTGATTGGTGACACCCAGTTGCATTGAACTTGGCATTGAAAAGAGCAGACCCACTTTTTGGATTGCTTAATAAACCGACCAAAGTACATTCTTTAGGTGGTGCTGTTTTGGCCACATATAAGTTGGTGTGTTTTTCTTGTGTGCCTGAAATTTAGGAGCATTGGAACAGTGGGGGAAGGGTAAGTGGACCTCAACTTTTGTAAAAGGACAGAGGACAGATTGCATATCACATCCTTTTGTTTGTTTGGAAGGCATTTTGGTGGTAAAATGGGGGCCCACTTTAAAGTAGTAAAATCACAACGGTCCTGACACCACCTTTTCATCTCTTGTTTTTTGTTTCCTGAAATTGCATGTGAAGCTGCAGCATATGAGGGGAAAAAAATCATTTTTTGGTTTGTTCGACAACCCTACGCAGGTTTCAGACATTCTGGAGAAAATAATCTCCAATGTTGCTGCTTTCTTTGCAGGCTAACATACAGTCAGTGGAGTAGTCAGTGGAGTAGAGTTTGGGAAAGCCTAATTCAATGCATACCTTTTTGCCTTTTTCATCATTGGAAGGAGATAAAAATAATGTCGTGTGATGGAAGAGCTTCTCAAAGTCCACTTCAACTAACCAGCTTTTTCTCATCATTGGTTTGAGATAGAACACAATGCTTGGAAGGGTGGGGTCACATTATGATTGAATCACGGATAAAACACCCATTATATTATGGGCCCATCAAGGAAAACCCTTTTTCCCCCAGCTCCACCGCTCATGTTAGCCCTAAATAAATGCGTTAGGGTTTTCCAAATATCCTAAGAGGAGGATGATACAATACAATCCAATCCAATCCATTCCATTCCCACCCAAAACTTGGATTTGTAGGATTGGGTGGGGCTGTCTAGAAGTGAAAGTTGTGGGTGGGTTACAATCTTATGACTATGATGACCTTGTGGTGTTCACACATTTCAGGTAAGAAAAGCCACTTAAAAGTGACCTTCAATTGGCTAAAGAGGGCAGAAAGAATATAACATTAGACGAAGTTATCTGTGAATGGCCAATGTAAGCATGCCTCCTATCTTGCACGGACTCTTTAATTGTGGCATGCTTGCTGAATCCACTACCTTTCTTGACCATCATCTTTCTTGACTTGAAAGAAACTCCTAATGGCTGCCAAGTTGCCAACACTAGAACAGAGTTTTGGATCTTTCAGAATATCTTCCATGGCAATACTTGAGCCTACATCTTCCCATCTTGTGTGTGTGAGAGAGAAACTGCCACGATCTCCAAAGGGCCTGCCCAATTGTCCTTTAGCTGCTGCATCACATCAACATTCCAGGGTGAAGTCAGTGGGTAAAAAGGAAATGTAGTTTTCACCCAAATTGCTAAATATGAGGGCAACTCTGGTACTACTTACAAATAAGTTTATGCTCCACTCTATCACATTAATTCTATATCCACATCTAACGACCATCTGAACATGAATGTTTAAGATTGTAGGGTTTTTTGGATCTGAAAAAAAAAAAAAACCTAAATTGGAACTACCATGCCTGTGGAAAATAATTCAAACAACTTTTTTTTATAGAAAGAAACCGAAGTTCCTGCCCTCCATTCAGTAATAAAATGGAGACAGAGAGGGATGGGGATATTTTGCCATGGGCATATGTGGCAAATCTAACGTGTATATACACTATCCAAAGTGCCAGATGTCCCTTATGATCATGAGTCGACATGACACACACAAGTTCATGCCTTGTATGATGTCACTACTTTGGTTATTAGGGTGGAGGACGAAAAACAAAGGGGCTAAAGAATAAGAAGATTCATACAATTCCTTAGAAAACCCAAGAAAATGATTCTAAATTATTTTAATGTTGTATTTTGTACTAACTTCCTCTCAATAGTTAGAACTTAGTAACAAATAGAGTTATACGTAAAGTCAGGCGATTAGGGGGACGAAAACGGCCAGTTTCGGCATAATAGGGCATCAAACCCATAACTGGGAATGAAATATTTACAAAAGGAAGTAACTGGGACCCAAAGTAGTTTTCCCACCAATTTTGGTGGTAAACTGAGTTTCATCTGACTTTCCTTTTTCCTGAGCGCCTCCACTGCTGCTACATATATTTTCACTGGTCCTACCTGTACAACTACTATAATTACTCTCGAACCTTGTGCATTAAATGCTGAGTTTCAACATTTCATACCCAAATTTAATAAAATTTCCTTATTTTGCGGATACCACTGAAAAAGGGGATAGCGGGCGAAAGGAGAGGAGATAGGGGTGAAACTGAGGGTGACTTTGCGGAGAACTCTAATATCCTAGCTATGCACAGACATACATGTATTTTCTTTTCTTGTAGTTGGAACTGGGGAGGTGAAAGATGAACGACATGCTGCCAATTCACATGTGAATAATTTTTTGGATTCACCCAACTCCTCTTCTTTGTAAGGTTTTGTGTTTTTATTTGGTGTGGGGTTATTTCAAGCTCTTGAGTGACCTCATGTTGACAGGAAGCTTTGGCAGGGTTGCAAGCCCAGGTGTACCTGGCTGGGACATCCTTGGGGTGTCCCATGGACCTTCAAGACATCCCTTAATTGTGCTTGTTGGTCGGTATACAAAGGCTTGGTTGGAGTAGCAAGTTCTTGTTTGGCCCAGATGTTTGGGATTGAATTGGACTTTGCCACAAGAATGCCAGAGTGCTAGAAAGTGTCAAGTAACACTTTGGGGGAACAATGAGAGAGAGAAGGCAGTGCCAGGAAGTGTCGGGTAGTACACCCTGAGAATGAGGCACCTTGCACAGTCAAGGTTCCTCATTGTGAAGAACCTTGCACATAAGGTGTGTCTTCTCCTTCTCAAATGAATAATAGCTGTTTAAAATTCTACCAGATCTTTATGCTGGATAAGGACCTCTAATGAAGTGCTTCAGGGAATTTGGGTCTTATCCTCGGTTCCCACCTCGCTCTAGGACCTCAAACCCAATCCATTTTGATCCTTACCATTACATAATAAGACAATTGAGTCACAATAGGTTTCTAATCAATGGATGGTGTGTTGGTGGCCGTTGGATCACATAATCTAATTTTAAGGCAATTCCCAGGAAATGCAGAGATTTTTTTTTGGCAAAAGGGGCCAAAGATTTTTATTTTATTTTTTTTTATCTGGCCTAAAGACCTAGGTAGATTTTTTTTAGCATACTCAGAGGCCTTGTACATGGTTCTGATTTCTACATCAATTTTGTGATTTTCGGGTAAAGCCTACGTACACTCTTTGCAGACTTTATGAAAATCGTAAAGCCCACTCGCCACTTAGCCACAATCTTTACACCCATTAAAACCCTTGAACAAACGGCATTACCAGATTCAAGTTGTGCTTGGCTCTGCCTTGCACAGACCCTAAAGCCCTCACCCTTTGGCTTTACCTACCACAAAAGATGTGTAAAGTAAGAGTAGCAGTGTTTGTCATCTAGGCATCTAGATGTGACAATTTTCCTAACTTGCCCTACTAATTTGGAAGCCCTAAGTTGGTACCCAAGCCTACCACCACTTTTGGTCCCCAAAGGGACCATTGTGTTGTGTCACTAAAGCTGGAAATAAAAGGGGAACATGAAACCTTTGAGGAGAAAACGATGGAAACTTTTATGGGGGAGTTGGGAAAAAGGGCAACCCAATTGTCACAACTCTATTGTTGTAAGATTATGTCATTTGGTTGATTTCATCCATGTGATACTTTTCATCATCCATTCAATGTTACCAACTTCATCAATTTGGTCAATTTCACCCATGTCATTGAATTTCATTTCTTTGTTACCTTTCATCATCTGTGTTGTCACTTTCATCAATGTCATTATTTCTGTTTTTGAAATTCATGTTCATCCGCATGTAATTTCATCTATGTGATATATTGCATGAAAATAGATTCATAGATGTGGCATGGTTGATTTGAGTCATCAACATCATCCATGTGTGTTAATTTTACCCGTTGATTAATATCCTTCTTGAAGTTCAACTTCATTCCATGTTGTTAGAAAAACCATATTATACATCATTTGCACCCATATGGCCAATTGCATTCATGTTGTTAACTTCCATTAACATGATTTTGCACATCAAATTTTATCTATGTTGCTACCTTGTTTTTTTGGGGGGGGCAAACTTTCACATTGGAGTGACAAACAATTTTGGGAAAAAACATAAATTCTCTTAGTGGAAACTTGAGTTTTTTTGCTAAATCTTTTGGAAAAAAACATTGAGCTTTCAAAACTAAAAAATTGAAAATGAAAATGATGATTATATAATCACATCTCATTCATATGTGTGGATTAAATATTTTGTGGATCAATTTCATCCATCATATTGTTTTATCCATTCAATATATTTCAATGTCAATGCTTGTTTGAGGTTATGATAAATCCATGATGTTCATTTTGATTTATTTAACTTGGGTTCATGTTATTTTGCACTTACCAATGACAATTAGCTAATTAATCGATGAAAACATGAATTGATTTTGTGAGAATTAAATTCCACTTGAATGAAAATATTGAATGGCATTGCATGCATCTTGAATTAAATTTTAAGTGAAATTCAATTGGATTAAAATATATTGATTAGAATTAGAATTGAATTGGAAATAAATGAGATGCGAATTAGTGGAGAAGGTATTGAAAATATGCTTATGAATATGGTGTTGAAAATAACATTAAAACACAAATCCAAAAAGACATCTTTCCATGCCTCCTTATTTGAAAATGGGTTAAATATATTCCGAGCATAAATTTGGTAGGATGAAATACTTTGAGACCCTATAATCATCCTACCTAAACCAATTGGACTAAAAATTGTCATTGGAATCACATTTAATTTTTTTTTCCCTCAAATTTTATTCTCTAATATATTTTTCTTTATTTTGTGTCCCATTCCTACTAACCTTTTTCCCTTCTTCATGTTATGGTTCACTCCACTCTTTCACTACCTTATCCCAAAATGATCTATTGCAATCTTTTCTTATGATTGTTCACTTTTGTTCAAACCATTTATTTTACACCTAGGAATTGAAGGGTTGTGTTTCTTTAACCATCTTAAGGTTTCAAAAACACATTACAATTGAAGGGTGCACACTTGTACAAGTTTCAAAAAGTGGGGGAGGTTGGTTGAGAGAGGTAAGTATTTCAACCTCACACAAACATTGTTTTTCCATATGGTATCTAAATGGTAACTTATTTCAAATTTATATTAACCTTACACTCCAACTCATTTGACTTTAACAAATTTTGTTTTTTTCATTGCCTTGTTCTTAGTCTACATTGGTACTTAATCTTCAATATTACTAAGGGTTAAATTTGACTTTTTAATAATCAAAACATTTTCAACAATATTAAAAATAATTCAAACATCAAAGCATATTCAATTATCCAAATAACTTAGGGATTATTTAAAGAATTGAATGTCAAAAAATGAAAAATGAAAAAGGGAAAAAATGAGAAATTAAGTTACAAACCTTTGTAAGCAATAACAAAAGCAAGATGAGATGATGGGGATATGAAATGCAATCAATGTGGTTGTTCTAATAAGAATATGGAAGTTTCAATATGGAGGTTGGCTTTGAAGTCCACGATGTGCAAGTTGCACAATTTGTACCAACATTCTATTAGAATATCATTACAACAAAAATTACAACTTCTAACTATTCAATGTTGAAAAGTAGATTGTGTATTCTTATGACATAAGTCCTATCCAATGGCTTAGTAGGTGGGATGTCTACCTTGAAATGGAAGATGCAACTTGGTGCATTGATTCTCCATTCTCAACTTTCTAATGACCAATTTTTTTTGCTAGCTTAATGTTAATCATTTTTTTCAAAATAATGTGAAGGGATTCAACCAAGTATGAGGGGATAGACAAAGAATTAGAAACATAAATGAGAGTGGCTTTTGAGGTGGAAGCTAATGGTGCATCATGTATTTTATTACATCTAATTTTTCCAAATGGAATGAAAGTTGATTTTTTCCCCTTTCATTTTAAAAAATCTTGCCTTTGTAACAAGAGAAATTTTGTGACCAATTACAACACTTGTGAGAATCATGAGTTCCCCACCTAGTTGCATTAAATTTTTTTCATCAATGGATACCATGTAGTGCCTTGTTTGGTTTGGCATTCAAATGCCAAGGATTTTATTCTATTTTTCAAAAATAGAGTTTGCTAGTTAAACTAGTGAAAAATGAAATTTTTGACTTGATATAATGGTGGAATACAAATATTTAGTATTGATCATTGATCATTACCATTAGTCATAAATTGTAATAAACATTGGAGTGCATGGTAAACTTAGGTAGGTAAATTATTAGCAAATCACCTATCTATTAGAAAATGAATAGTGGAAACAATGAAAGTGATAAGTCATCAACACAATTTACAAAATTGTCTCAAGTTCCCAAAATTTTGATATTAAAGGCCATTTAATTTCATTAACTTTTGATGTTTCAAGTAGGTAGTTTCTAGGAAATTCAACATTAAAAACAAGACCTCCAAACATGAAAAGATATTATGGTATTGTTATTGTTTGCACTTGTAATAGTTATGAAAAATGGGTAAATAAAGATGCAAGTTTGAGTACCTAAGTTAATACCGCATGATGGACATCTTTGTTATTGATACCAACTACCATTAGAATAAAACTAATTAAGTTTTTGACTAAAAATATGACTACAATTAGAGATTGGATATATGTATTTACTTGGCACCAAATCAAATGCTTGAATTTTCAAAATTGTTTAGTAGCTTTGTGAAGATGGTATTGTCCATAATCATTTTATGAATTGGTCTCAATATGATCAATTTTTTCAATAACAATATATTCATGCTTCATATTCGTAAGTCGTTAGGATTTGAATAAATGAACAATGAAAATCTTATATATCAGATTGAAAGAGTTACCAACCCATTTTACATTCAAACCAAAAAAATTGGATATACAATGTGCTTGATATGTAAAAATCCACTTCAATGAATTTGGGCCATTTGAAATAGATCAAGACAAAACATTTTGTAACAAATGATCAAATCCTTGATCAAATCGGGGTCTTTGGGTTTTAGATGCCTAATTGAAACCAAGAAAACCAAAAATGAAATGGAATGAATTTGGAACCAATATATGTCTAGTTCAAGACCCAAAATAACATGCTTCACATTTGAGAGTACTAAATTTGAACATAGGATCAATTGTTAAAAAAAAATGGAGGCATTCTTATAATTGATCTTATTTGAAACATTCATTTAAACAAACTTTGGGATTCTCATCCAAATGGATATTTAAAATGGAAGTTGCTACTTGCTCGGCTTGGATGTAATTTATTGTGTAGGTAAATCCCATTATATGAGAATAAGGTGGTTCCAATAATGGAAGTTGGAACCTTCACAACAATTAGTTTTGATTTTTCTTTATAAAGAAACAACATTTCTTAGTTTTTGAATGAAGTCTTAGTCTAATTTATCTATATCAATGCAATGCAACAATCCTTATAATTAGAACAACTTCTAACATCAAAATGTTGAAATTTATATTATACTTGTGAAATTATGCTATAAATATCAAGTTGCTCAATTGATATTCTAATATCACATATGCCACATTATAAATTACCCATCCAATTTGAAATTTTCAATGTCTCACCAATCAATTGATCTACAAAGGATTTCTAAATCACCAAAACAATTTGCTAGAATTCGATTATGAAATATTTCACTTACTTAAATTAAATGTTAGACTTAAAAAATAGATACAATTATTGAAAATCATCTATCAATTGTAAAATCCAAACATGGGTGCAATAGGGTTCATAATAGGATTACCTTTTATGGTGATTGGTGGCATTTTATGGCTTGTTGGGATGATAATCTACATTCTTTTGTATGTACATCAACTTAAATTATCATATATTTCATTTTAAAATGATGTTCACTTTTTTTTAAAACTAGAATTGACAATATGAAATTGATTTTAAGATAGTCTAAAAAGTCATTTCATCTAATCAAAATTAATAAAATATGTGATGTGAAATGCATGAAATGTTGAGCTAAATGCATTTTTTGTTTGGTTATAAATCAAGATTTTAATTCAATGCATTTCTCCCCAATAGTGAATTTCCAACTTGAAATTATGTTATGGAATTATATACCATATTATGTATAAAAGTGGTCACAAACAATGTTTTGTGTCACAATTTTCATTCATGATCAATATTTTGATTTACAAAAGAACATTGCATCTATAGATTGTTTTGATCCACCACAAAATTAATTTTGATAACTTGCATTTAAAAAATTATAAATAATATGAAAAAAAATTACATTATTCTTGAATTTTACAAAAACAAAAAAAATTGCTCACATGTTGATTAAAAGAACTTTAAATAAATAGTTTAAATGGTTGTTGGTGTTTTGTGGTCATTTTCTAATGATTTAAATGAATTGTGCAGCAAACCATTTGCGATCATATTACCATGTGGTAGTTGTTGTGAGTGTGCTATAAGTTTAGCAATGTGGTGTATGGAATCTCCATTTAAGATTGCCAATTATTTTATTTCTTGCATCCCTTGTTAGAATATAAACAATGATTTTCATAATAGATCCATCAATATGACGGCCAATATAGGTTGTTTTAATTATGTATATTGGAAAATTTCCAAATTTTGAATTAATATTGTAAATTCATGATGAGATTCACTAAAATAGATCAAAAAGTCATTCAAAATTTGTGTTATAATGAAGAATCTTTATGATGCATTCTTGCAAACTATCTAATACACTAATTACAATTCCAAATGAACATGTATACCATTTAATAGTGATTACTTATGGAATTTTTTTTCCCTTTCAACTATAATGGTTCATTGTTTATATTTGATGTCATTTAAGGTTTCTATTCCATTATACTAATTGCTATCTTTGGGGGGGTGGGGGTGGATTCCACTACTTTGCAAAAAAAAGGGCTTGCAAAAGCCCAAAAAGAGTTTTTTGGAAAAAATCCACCAAATTCGCCTTTTAGTTTGCTAGATTTAGACAATAGGTCCTAGTTTATTGTCTATCCCTATCAAGATTCCTAAATGTCTTCTACTTGTCTCTTTGACCTCTAACCAAATGGCTAAGTCCTCTTTTAGATGATTGCTTATGCATCTATGATTTTCATGGGTGTGGGATGGTGAAGAGACATTTCAAAACCAAATGATGTGATGAGATCACTTCAAGTATGCATGAATTGACATGTTTTACATAGGAGAACATGTTAATAGGAGGTTACAAAGGGAATTTGTTTGTTTAATTCCAAAAGAGAGGGTGGTTGGAGGTGCAAAAAAACAAACCACCCTTTTTAATGAAGGAGGTAAGAGGAAAAACAAAAAATTGTCTAAGCATTTCATATATAGAAAAAAAAAACATTGTTGGAGGGAATAAAAACATATTCATCATTGCAAAGGAGAAAAAAATTGAGAAACTCAAATAAAATGTCCGCCCATTCCAACAAAGTGGGAGGTTGAAGAGGAAAAAATGTCCACCCATTTTAAAGGAGAAAGATCTTGGAACAACCTTTTTCTTCTTTGCCAAATTTTGCTTTCAAAAAAGTAAAAAAATATATATGAAAAAAAAACTAATATTTGGGTGTTTCATTATTAGAACTCAATATTTTAAAGAATACCAAATTTTTATATGTCTCCATTAGGTAGCCAAAAATATAAAGCAATGAATAAAAAATGATATTTTCATATATAATTTATAACTGGATTTGGTTTAGAAATCTTCCTATAAATTATCACAATTTATAAATTTGATTGAAAATTTCCCTCCAACCAATTTGGAAACAAAATATGTTTGGATGGAAAAGATTTTTAAAAAAATAAAAATAGTCCATCCATTCAATAGAATAAATATTTGTAAAAAAGGAAGTAGGGGACATGGTAGCTTCATAAGCAAGTTTAAACTACAAACCCCCAATTTACCATATGGGGGTTCATGGTTCATGCCCCATGAACCCCCAATTGGCAATTACCAAATGATTGTCTTAAGGACAAGTACTTACATATCCCCAATCAAACAAATTCATGCTTCAAGTGTAACATGGTTTAAAAGCCTTTGAAAACACCATAGGAACATTTTAGGGTAAACACCCATCCAACATTCCCTCTTGCATATGGGCAACAAAGGGGAGCATGGCAAGGATGATACAAGGTAGAACAACCAAGTAGAACTATTGGTCTACTTAATTGGATATAATTTGCAACAAATATGAACATGCAACTATTTTAATAGTCTTTCCAATTTGTTTGTCAATGTATTTGAGCATATGAAAAAGTCAACCTAAGCCCCAAAATTATTATAGAAGTTAACGGACAATGTTTTTAATTTCCCTATGGGCATACTTATAGACCCCCCACCTGCCATAGATATTATTTCCTTCAAGTATGGTTTTTTCCTTGAAATATCACTTCCAACAAATATTGAACCCAAGGACCTTGAAACATGGGCATAATTACTATTAAAAACCTAATACAAGTACCTACTAGTTGGATTAAAAATTTTAGATGACTGAATTGTCAAATAGTTGCAAGGTATGAACAATTATTTTCAACTGCCTTATGGACCTACTTGTAGACCTTTAATTAATCTTATAATTAACATCAATACACATTGCCTAATTAAATTAGCCTTGAAACTTTTTCCTAAGGTGTATGAGACACATAAAATCCATTGTAGTTTGTATTTACACTAGTCAATACTCCACTTTGCAACCATGCATTTCAATGTCCAACATCTAGTTCAACCTAATCCTAAGCCCATGGTTCTTCTTTATTGTACAACAAGGATGTTCCGTTTCCTTAGCAACTTGACACTAATCTCCCTCAACCCAGAATTCACAAACCCAAATTGCATTTTTTGTTGGCAATAAATACACCTTTAGCTTAAATAAACCCATGGTTCTGTAAGAATAATAGACAATGTCTTTCAATTGAATATAAATTCTAAATGCAATTAGAAAGTGGACTACCACCACAATAGTATTTATAGATTGGTGAAATGGCAGGAAAGGCAAAAAGATGTATATGCACATTATAAATGTGACCATCAAATTAGAAAAAACACCAATGTACAATAATACAACTTGGTGGTTACCTTTTCCCCACATTCAAATTAAACTTTCAACATAAAAAAGCCCAAGATTTGTGGATGCTAATTGAGTTCAAGTTATTCATTAGTACTTTTCAAGGGGTAATAGTAATGCTTGTAGGCCTTTAAAACATAAATTCAATTGAATGTCAAAAGTTCAATAGGAAAGATCATTTGAAAAAACTCATAAATCATCCATGAGCACATATTAACCAATCCTAGAACTTTGCATACCTTATTGCCCACTAGAAATGCTTCCTTCCACAATGGCATTGCCTACCAACATCCCAACAATCCTACATGGACCAAACAAAAGAAAATACCCCACATTCAATGAACAAACATTTCAAAGCTTGATATTAAATAACTCAATGATGAATATTTGGACAACTCTAGCTTCTTTTCCATTGTCTTAACGTCTGAACTATAATGTATGCATAAATATGCACCAAGTAGTAACTCACATGTGAGACATAAATTACAAATGTGATATTTGGAACATGTTGTTTTACAACATGTAAGAAAGTATCAACACGTAGACTTGGCATATGGCTCATATGAGGGTGCCGACAAGGTAACATATACAAAAAATAGTCCACCTCATTGCAATTCTATGGTGTCCCACAAAATCAATTGTATTGTAGGTTTTAATGAAAAAATTTCAAGGATATAATTAAATAGATGTTTAATAGACTTACATGGCTTGCATTTCCTATTAAAAATTGGGCATATTGATGGTTATTCGTTCTACTTTTATTCCATTAAATGAAACATTAATTTTTTTCCTAATTTCAAGAAATTGCTAGGAAGTAGGTCCATACTTGACATGAAACTCCCCAAAATTTTATATAAAGTCATACATATTTATATGGTGCACCATTATGTAACATCAAATTATGGCTAGAATGTTTGCAAATTGGAAGGAAGTGTGTTTGAAGTGCATAATTACAACTTTTATTCAAACATACATTCAACTTACTTTTTAAAGTCCAATTTGAAAAAAAATGTTTTAGAAACAAGAAAACAAGTGCAATGAGATATTATAGTTGGTTTTGAAGGAAAATTAACTTAAATTGCACTAGTATATTTGAAACCCATAAATAAAAACTATGTTTTAGTGGGATGCTAAATAGACAAGTAACCCAACAACAAATGGGAACCATTGATTTAAATTCGTAGATATGGCAATCAAATGGGCAACAATAGGGTAGGTCTTTAATTTTAACGACAAACCTTATTAATATTTTTTCCCCATTGGTCCAATAATGTTACTTTTTGACCTTTGTTAAAATTTTAAGTGTTTGTTTGCTATTAAACTACCTAGGCCTCTTGCCCTCACATCGACTTGCCATCTTTGTTAGGCACACATCATCTGTAATGTTTCTTTCTTGCACATCAACATTTTTTGAGCAAGCATTCTTGATCACAACCTCACATTAACATTCCTTGAATGTGCGTTCTTTACCAAATTCATAAGATGTTGGTAACAATTGTTGGAAAAGATTCATCTACTATGAAGGTAACATCATGGGATAGTATTCATATGGTCTACCAAATATGGTAGGGATGCTAGTTCATGAGCCTACGAGCATGAATGTGAAAAGGTGAGCATGAACAAGGGAGCAAGACTGAATCATTTAAAAAATATTCTTCCCACATCAACAAAATATTTCAAGAATATTCTTTGACACCTAGGACAAAATATTTGGTGACATGGAGGAATATTTTGTCACATGTTCATGGATGAATGATATTTATGGATGAAAATGTGGATGAAAAATTCCAATGGATGAACTTTTTCATGAACATTGGCAACAAGCTTTTCTTTGCGAAAAATGAACAAAAAAAATAGGATCAAAAAAATTTAACTTGGTTTATTTAGAAAAAATCATCACATGAAATGTTGAAATCATACCTTTGGCATTTGCTCAAAATTAGAACATGGGGAGCATAATGGAAAAAGGTAATTGAAAAAATAGATGAATGGGCAACATGGCAATGGGCAAATGCAAAGGTAAACAAAAAACCTATTTCCATACTCAAACAAATTGTAAACATTTCCAAGGAAAATATAGAGGACTACAATTTGGCTATGTTTACACGTGCAATGAACTTTTTCAAAAAACATGTGAGTTTAAAGAAGTTGGTTCTAAAACATTCTTTCACCAACTTACTCAATGATTTGTCGACAGAGGACTTGGTAACACTTAGGAACTTGTTATCCACAGAATTCATGAAACCACAATGATGACTTTATGCAACTCTAAACAAGCGAGCTTGGGTGCCACGAGAATTGAGGTACAAAAAATTAAATCAACCAATTAATTGTCAAATGATAGGGCTAGCCCCAAAACCACAAGACGTGTACAACAACAACAAAAAACAATGAATAAGAAATTGAATGAAAAATCAAAATCCCATTATTTACATTAAATTGCAATTCAATAGACTTATGAACATGAATATTTGCTCAAAGTATCTTTAAAGGAAATGTTTTGTAATAATGAAAAATAATAAAATTATGGCTAAATTTGAGTAATGTGGTTCCTTGTTGAACAAATTTGTAGTGATTACTGAAACAAATAATCAATGAAAATATCATATCAGAGTAATAAATGATAAGTAAGTAAATGATGTTGTGGCTATTGAAACACATGTAGATGTCCTGCCATTTAGAGCTATTATGGCATATATAATTGTTCCAAACTCACAAATATCCACCAAATGGTCCAATTAGAACCAATGGTTGTGGTGCTAGATTTAAATGTAGTATTACACTAGACAACTACAAATATGTCACCAACCAAACATCTTCCCAAATGTGTATTATGTTGTGCATTCAATTTAGTTTTATTTTGAAGTAAAAAGGTTCCACCAAAGAAATTTAGAAAAAACTTATTCAATTGCACCATGTCACGATATCCATATCCACGACGCTCTTGCAAAACACCATTAGATTTGGATTTATACACGTTTGTAAAAAAAAAGCTCAAGTGTGTAGACGTAGAGTTTTAAATAGAGGTTGGATACTGGGCATCTACTAATCATTTGCAAGATTACAAGATATATGGGACAATGATCAAAATGTTCATCCAAGTGTTTTTGAACAGCTTGCCACAACCACCTAAAGATAATCCATGGCCAACAGACCTGATCAGCAAAAATTTCATAACACAATTTCGGTTGAGAATTCAAGCTCAACTAGTTAGGTTTCATTAGTTACTGGAGTAGGAGAATAATTAGGTTACTTTCACAAGGTTGAATTACTTTCTTTACTTATATTAGTTTGGTTATTTGTGGTTTGGTCTTTTAGTTAAATACCTTGGTGTTGATGGTTTGGTTCTCCTTTCTTCATTACATAAGTTTGTGTATTTCATGTGACAAGAACCTTGAGGAGTTCTTGATGTTATGTTTCGTGTTGTGAACATCATGTTATAGTTTCCCTTCAATAAATATTTATGTTTACACTTGAATAGATCTCCTATTTGTTAACATGGTATCATAGTTTAGGTTGTTGAATGAGAAAATTGAAAGAGATTTAGAGCAAGAAAATCTCTAGAACTAGAGCTTGAGAGTCTCTAAAATATATCATAGGTGTTTGTCAAGTGCAAAAGAGAAACGGGAAAAGGAAAGAATGTGAAAAGGAAGAAAAGAAAAGAGGTGAGAAGAGATCAACATATTAAGGGTTGTGGAAGTCAGATCTTTAAATCTAGATCTAGATCTACTGTGAAAAGATCTTGGAATGAAACTTGGAGAGATTATAAAAGACTATAAGACGTTTCTACTCTCAAATTTTCAAAAGAAAAAGGATATGTTTTGTGAGAGTTATGAGCCTTTGAAAACTATGTGCCAAATCTGGTTTTTTGGTGATATCTCCTTTAATTA
>Ga0116229_10000943_pt1 | contig 43250 bp, 28 predicted proteins | sample S1TSphgellanicum_3_FD_87313 | JGI IMG/M metagenome (GOLD analysis project Ga0116229, IMG submission 87313) | Host-associated microbial communities from peat moss isolated from Minnesota, USA - S1T2_Fc - Sphagnum magellanicum MG | ecosystem: Host-associated > Plants > Peat moss > Unclassified...
ACCCCACCCATGAACGTAAGAAGATGGATTGTACAAAATGATAGACTATTTAACTTTCACCACCTAGGTTAATCATTGTAGTTTGCCAATGAAAGATAATCATTTATTAAGCTTAAAAAGAGTAGTCATTTCTTGTTACATGTGTTATTATAGGCCACTATGAACATGTGCATTTTTACCATCCTAAAGAATATCCACAATGTTATTTTTGTATATTGTCATCCAAAAACATTGTAAAGGCCATTTTATTATTGCCATTGCATATGTTTTTAGGGATCAAAAAGTCATGCAACTTTGATTTGCATAGTAGTTCCCTAAAAGTTTTTTTTTGTAGAATCCCAAACACATTTTCAATTATACAATGGCATTGCTTGTGTTTTCTATGATAGAACAATTTAAAGATGGTATGGGTTCTTTCTTTTTTAAATGGTGTCTTGATCTGACTTATAAATGATAACCTTTGTCACCAAGCGATAAAGTGGATGTAATCTTTAAACATGTTAATAGAAACCAAGGTTGTTTTCTTAGGTGACTATTTATCTTGGAATGTTTCCATAGTAATATCTTAGGAATAATTTGTTTGAAATTAAAAAAAATTAAATTTGACCCAAAAAGATGGTGCAAAATATTATTATGTAAATATATATTTAAAGAACCTCCTCAAAAATATGTGATGTTTAAAAATTCTCCCCAAAAAAGTATAATGCTTAAAAACATTAGTTACAATGCTTAATGAATGATTTTCAAATATCATGCCTTCATTAGATTCATTCCAAATCATATATCACATGTTTTAAAATAAATTAAAAACATTTTCATGAATGCTTTTGAATGACTTGCAACATTAATACAATTTTTTACATTAAAACATGAAAACTTAAACATCTATTACAAGTCTTGCTTTTGATCTTATTAATGTGAGTGCACCCCATCATGATTTCATGGTTAGGATATTGCTTCTATAATTATAAAATTAGGGGACTTGGGTTGCATCAATACATCCATTCTTCATTACAACAATAGTTCTTTTGACATTGCATTTTAATGAATTTTGATCCATGAGTGGGCAAACCCATCCCTTGGGTGGTACCACTAGGAATGTCACACCCCAAAATTTGAAACTTGCGCAACTTTAAAACAACATAAAATTCATTTAAAGAAAAAATTTCATTTGAAATTTTATATCAAAAGATTATTCAAGTCATAAAGTTTTTGAAAATTCAATTGGATTTACGAAAAGTTTAATTTTAATATTTCAAGTGAGTGGTCGAGGAAAAAGTTTTAGGAAAGTAACACTTGAGGTTCCTTTATTCAAAAACACAAAAAGAACATGTTTTTTCAATTTATTTTAATTCTTTTAATTTCTAGAAGGTTCTCAAATAGTCTTTTTTATATTTATTTTAAAATTAGTGGTTGAAGTAACTGCAAGTTTTTGAGAATTTTCAAAGGTCATGACTAGGTGATCTTAAAAAGCCATTGCATTTATATCTACAAATTTTTAATAATCTTCACTTTTTTTTGTTTCAATAAACAATTTGAGCCATGCCTTAATGACTTATAGTTGATAAATGAAAAAAAATAAAATTACAATGGTGCAACTTGATATTTAATGATAAAAGGCCAAGAATCTTATATACACATGTCAAGAATTGTATTTACGAATCATCATTTATAAAGGTATGAATTACTTGGAATATGGGTGTGGGACATGGTAGACCCATGAAATTAACACCTTTCCCAACATTGCAATGTTTTTAAGGATGGTACTATCTTGCATTGCTTCAATCACTTCCTAGTTGCTACTACTTGTCCAACATTTTTTACGGCTATTTTTGACTTCAAAATGCAAAATGATTCAATCTCATTACTTTGAATTCAAACATCGTGCAATTGTGACTTAGAAGGTATAAAACTATGGTGAACTGAATTATCTTCTTTTTAAGCTCAAGATGAATGCTAGATTGAACCAAACTTAAGAAATATTCAACATGTTTGTCAAAATTTTGAGTGCATGTGTAACATCCTTATCACACTAAATTAGTCTTGGTAGTAATTGTAGAAAATGCAATAGTTGATTTTTAAAAAAGCAACTTGCTTTTGCGAAGTATGCAACTATGATGACAATAACTTCTCATTTCCTTTAACATCTAAACAAAGCATGCATCTAACTTGGAAGACCAACCAATCCTTTAGTATTGATTCTACTCAAATAAATTTAGAGGCCACAAGATTTGTCATAAGAGGGAGTTCGTTAGGCGACTTATCAAGTTTGGTGGTCACTAGTTGACAAACTACAAAATCATTTGGTCACAAATTGCCATTAAAAATGGCTATGATGGTATTATGAAGGCAAAACCCTAAAATCCTAAGGGAATTGTTGGCAACGGAGCCTAAAGATGTATACCCCTTGTTTATAATGGAGACTAACACATGGCATTTGGCACACATGTTGATTTGGGGGGGGGGGAGGGGGTGTGTTTTGGGCAATTTATTTATTTAAAAGAAAATTCTTTCACGTAATTTCGTCATCCTATTTTTTAAAAATTTCCTTTATCCTATAAATAAAAATTTAAAAAACCCCTAATAATGAGGCATAAAAAATTGTCTCACACAAAATATTATTGACAAGCAAGTTTGTAAAGATAAAGCAAAAGTCTGTATAATGCCTAAAGAAGAGTTGATTCAGCCTGACCTGCTTTACATTTCTGCAACTTTTATGCTTTGCAACAGAAAGAGAGAAAACTGTTGAAACTTGGGTATGACAAACAAGGCAAAACTGTAATGTTATAAGTCTAGTTAGGAAACCCCCCTGGCATTATTCTTGTTCTTGTAAGGGAGGGAGGGAGGGAGGGAGGGAGGGGGATAGTTTCCATTCAAGGTTTGAAGTTTGCACTGTGTTTTGAAAGGAAAAACCATCTGACAAAAAACTTTCAATGTGAACACAATAAAAAAAAAATCACCCACAAACCCTAACGAGCTCTGTCCAGCGCGGGTTTTCTCGCTTGTCTTTTTTGCAAACCTTTTTCGGCCTTGCACTGCAAGAGAAAGGATGCGACCCGGTTTTCAATAGTGAATTTCTTCCGAATCCAATCCGACTTTCTGGACACACGTGACTCGCCGCCTGCTTTACCAGGCGCAGGAATTGAACCGACGACCTTTCTTTCATTGGAGGTAGCATTGACCACTGGTTTAGCATCAGACCCTAGGCAAGGTTACCTTTTTTTAAAAAGTTTATTGAAGACACAAAGTCAAAAAGGGAAAAAATTTAAAAACCCTGCAGCACAACAACGCAGTTCTCCGCAGGGCTGCACTGTCAGGCCCGAGAGCAGCGCCGGACAGAGCTCGTTAGAGGGGTATTTAGCGCCTCGCCTGTTTCCCCCTCCCACACATACATGTCTGGGTGCAAGCAGCAACCCTTCAGCTGCTATTGACTTTCACGTGATTTGCGGCCCCGGTCACATTAGTCAACCGCCACGCATGCCTCATCTTCATCAATCCCCGCCCCCGCCCGCCGTTGACATGTACTTTTCTTTCTTCCTTTCTTTTCCAGTAAACAGATCGCTGGAATTCAGAACCCTCAACAAAGCCTTTGTTTGAAAGGATAATAAGATCTTTGCATTGGCAAAATGAGACATTTGGACCAACCAAACCAAAAGTTGGTTTGGCAAAAGCCACGGCATTGTGGAAGCCACAACCCACCTAAACAAACAAACAAGCATGGAATAGATAAAGAGAAGTAGGATACAATAAATAATGACCCATGAAAAGCTAATTGAATGCGAACCACCCAATGGGCTACGCACCTACAAGACAATGTTTACAACCAAAGTGGGTTGTCAAAGAGGATTGCAACATTGCAAAACTATACACAATTGTTCTAGAGCTTTTCACACCTTTTTACAACATTGAGTTTGTAACCACAAACATGGCTTTATTCAACAAGTTGACATACATTTATTCCAACTGACCTATGAGACCTAGATAACTAGTTTGGGTAACCACACTTGTAATAATTTGGTTTTATTGAAGAAATTAAAACTTTTACTAGTGAGATGAATCAGCTTTGTTGAATTTTCTTTCTCAACAAATTCGTTGCTTTTTTGACAAAATGTTTGGGGAAATTTTGCATAAATCTTTTTTTTTTCCCAGTGTATAATCTTCTAATTTGGCTAATTTTTTGGAAATATTTAATAAATTGTCAATATTGCAAAATTAAAAGAAAGAAACCATGTATTTGTAAGTATAAAACAGTCATAACCTTTCATGCTCATTGACAACTACTTAGGTCTTGATGACTTGTGATTTCCACATTTTCTCCAAAGATATGGATGGCAACTCAAGTGTTATCCACACTAGAATGTGCATGTATTTCAAACCCATTGAATGTGGGGTTTTTTTTTTTTCAATTTATGATATAACTATCAAAATTATTAAAAACGAAAACAAAATTTCTCAAATTTTTTGGTCAAAACCGACAAAACTTATCAAGAAAAAAAACATTGCATTGAATTGTGACAAAGAAGCATAATAAATGTCTAATGGTTCTTCAATGTTAAACCATTAAACACATAACCAATTATACAATCCAACATTGAAGTACCTATTCAAGAGGATTCAACCATCCATGTCTACTTCTACAAAACAACATTTAGCGAGGTAAAAATAAAGAGGTAATGTCTACAAATATTATGGAAGATTGAATATATATATATATATATATATATCAACATTTAAAGTGCCACCAGGATTCTATCGTGAATCATAAATATAAACTTTTCTCTAGAAGAATCAATCTTGGGGCACACCAAGAGAGTTGTAAACAATTGTAAACTAATGGAAAACAAATATTGGATGTATCATTTTCAATTTATTGGACATGTCTTCTTGTCTTGTGCATCATGGAAAATGCGAAGGGAACAAATGATAACTTGAGGAAACAAATTGCAAAACTGTTTTTATTTGTGTGTGCACACATGAGAGACATGTTTCCATGTCTTTCTATGTCTTGATGATATGAAGTTTGAAAAGTAGTAAGTCATATTAACTCCTCACTCATGCAATGCCACTTGAAATATGAGCTGAAGTACCAATTCAAATTGAATGATGAGAAATATATTTTTTATATAATTTGAAATTATTTGAAGTGAACTGATAAAAGGATTTCTGAACCCATCAAAATTTGGAGATATTACAAACTAGCAGAAGCTATAAAGACATTACATTGAAATATTAAATTACATGGAAATATTAACCCTTTGAGTCAGCACAAATTAGCTCGAACAATTTTAATATACCAATTTAAGCACATAATTCTACAGTGGCCAGAACAAAGGGTTGTCTTGACTAGGGTGGGCAGGCTCATGTCTGAGCATTTAAGGTAGGGTTTCTCGCCGTTTTTGCAAGAGGGCCCCATTGTTTGTGGTGTCCAAAGAGTAGATGGAGCCCTTCTCTTGGCACATCTGTTGCACTAAAAATTGGTAAAAAGTGGACTAGAGACAAGAAAGTTACAGGCCCTGAAGTAAGGGGATCATTTTTACAATAAAAAATCTCAATCAAACAGCTCATAGCCTATTTCTAAACCTCTGAAAAATCCTTAAATATTACTCTGTTGCCTTTAGAGTTAAAAGATGCTTTGTAGAGCTTAAGATGACGATTTCAGAGCAGTTTAAATCACTCGATTTGAAGAAAAAAAATGAGAAAGTTATGCACTGATGAAGTAGGAGGGGTCAAAATGAAGAAAAATGGAAAAAACACATTTTGCGATTCGAAAAAAAAGTATATTTTTTACTGATCTTTTTTGGGTGCTCCTTTGGGTTTGCATTTGAAAGATGATTTATAAAGCTTGAGAGGGCGCTCCTATAACATTTGAAATCACTCCAAATGAAGAAGAATTGAGAAAGATTTACCAAAATGTTTGGTGATAGGCTAGTGTTTGATGATAAGCGTATCTACCCTAGCATTTGGCAGAAACCCAACTTGGTGGGATAGAACCAATGTTGGGCAGTTCTTGACATTTATTAAGAACCTCTCGTTCCAGTTCTTTAAAAAAAACTTAGAATAATGGTTCTGATTCCAGAAAAAATGGAACCCTGGGTCTTTTTCCTTGAAAAAAAAAACTCAAAATTTAGTTTCAAAAATTCCAGCTGCAATTCCAGAAGCTGGATCAAAACTGAATTAAAACTAACCAGAACTGGAACTGGGTTTGAATTTTTGGAGTCATTTCCAGAATCACTTTCTCAATTCCATTTATGTGTAGAATTGGAACCAGAGTTAAAATCAAGACTTTTGAAAAAAAAAAAACCCAATTTGAGATAAGGTTAATTGGAGGTTAATTGACAGTTATCCGCTCAGTTCTAGTTTGGGTTACTTGGAACCAAGTCTAATTTCCGTAACCCAAACTGGAACCAGAATTGTTTTGGACAAACTGCACCCAGATACTGATTCCCAATTAAATTGAAATCTTTCTAGCAATGTTTGCTACCCTAGCTCCATCAGTAATGGAAAGAAAAAAACACTCACTGACAACCCAAGGTGATTTTTTTCATGTTTTAGAAGGTGAGTTCAACAAGGACCCACAAAAATCTACCAGTGTTGAGATTATTGTTTGGGTAATTAATACATGGGATGGAGAATTGCTACCGATTACTTTTTAAGATGTTCATGAATGTATTTATTAATACTAAGTATCCTCAAATGTCAATGCAAAACCTCTTTGTTTGAAGCAGATTTTGATGTTTGCAGACGAAAAATTTGTATTAAACAAAAGGTCCATGGATGGGAACTCATCCACAAGAAGTACAAGGCACATAAAAGCATGAGAACACATGTCACGAGAGAACATACCGATCAGGACACCACTAATACACTAATAAAATTGAAGATTGTGAATTAAAACAATATCATCTACCACAAATTGGCTAACAATGAAGGTGCATTGACTGCAATGTGAGAAAGAGATCAAGAATGTTTATCAAGTGCAACAACATGCTGAAGAATCACAATGGCTTGGAGGGTTATGGACGGACACTGCTGAATATTAGAAATTAAACACACATTGCAAGAACTAAAGATGACTATTGATAACAGACTATAATGGTTTAAGCATAAGATGTTAAAAAGTAGTCAAAACGAGAATGAAAGCAACCATAAGTCTTTGGAGATGTTAAATCAGCTTTAGATTGTAAATGCAGTCAATACAAAAAAATTATTACAATTGTTTCCCTCAATCTACCTTTCCTCCCATTTGTTTTTACTTTGTGATACCAAAACATGTTTTGGGTCCATGTTATGCATGTTTTGAACTTGTTATGGGTCTTAGGGGTATGTGACATGTCACTAGGCATGTTATGTGCCTTTTGGACCATTCATAACATGGAAGGTTATAAATGCAAAATGTGCCCAAGGATCACCCAATTTTTTTTTAAAAAATGAATGGGGCAATGGGCACATTCGGGGAAAAATCACAACAATACTTTTGTATTAACTACATTTACAATCTTATGCCAATTTAACATTTTCCATAAGTCTCCATAACAAGGGAAATGAAATCACCTCTTGATGTGCATTTTGCATATGATCGTGTCTTTTCTAGCACAATAACTTGCATTTTACACACTATCGTAGAAGATGCATGTTATATCATATTTGAACAAGTTGGATTAGCTATGACAACATCCACCAAGGTCCAAAATTATCTTTGGTGATAAAAATATTCACCACCAAATGTGCCAGGGGAAAAAGTGGGAAATTTCTTTCTATATGTGCGCCCCATTTTCCAAAATAATTGTTGTGACGATAATCCAAAAAGTATCTTAAGCTACTTGTGCATTCACTCTTGCATGGGCACCAAAGCAAGTGGATACCTAAATCATTAATGGTATGTCCACATTGATAATGTGAAAGATGTGCAATTATAGGATGTGGCAAGCCAAGGTGGGTACATAACGCTATAAAAAAATGAGCTTAGGACAAATGTAATGTAGGTGTGGTAGGACAAACTAATAACTAAAAGCCCGTGGTTGGACTTGCAACAGATTAGAAATGTGCTCATGTGGCATCTGAAAGAACATTTATTAAAAGTTTAGCAAACTTTTGCTCACATAAACAATCCTTCAAAGAAGTTTATAATTGAACAATTATACCATATGACTTTAAAAAATGGGGACCTAAGAACAAACAAATTGGGGTAGTAAAATTTGAGTATCCCATAATGCCAACTAGAAGGGAAAAATGTTAGTCTTGACATATGCCACTACATTGAAAAAATAAGGTAATTATACCACTAGAAATGAATGATAGGTGCAAGAGCGATCAAAGCCCAACATCCCAAAAAAGCAAAGGTAGTAAGTTGAACCATTGAAAGAAGACCAAGCCCCTTTAAAAAAGCAAGTAAAATGACTTGATGATGAGCCAAATGACCCACCATAATGCTAAAAGATCATGTGTCCAATAACTTCTTCAACATACCCATGGTAAGCAAATCAAATCATGCATAAATGTTACAAATTATTTAGAGACAAAAATATAGTACATAGTAAATAATCTTGGCATTAAACATAACAAAACAAAAGCATCACAAAATTTGCTTATGGATCTACAAGCATAATAAGGTTAATTATGCTACTTAAATCTTCTTTAAATGCTTTTATGACAAAGAACTTCACAAATGGCATAAAATCCACTATTACACCTAGAATATAAAAACTTATGTCAGGTGTAAGAAATTTTGCAAGAAGTGATATGGATGGGTTTAATCCTTATGGAAGCCAAACAACACATTTCACTATTTGAATGGAAAGTCAAAATATTACAAATTTTACCTATAATTGTAAAAATGCAAGTATTACATCTAAGACAAGACCAACAATATGCATATCATAGCAAATGAAGAAAAAACATAAGTATGGTGGGTTATAATGATAGCGCAAAGAATACAAAAATTGTACTAAAGTAAACAATGTTCCACCCAAAGGATTCGTTTATTATGTACCAAATCCAAATGAAATGATTATAAGGTCTTTGTGGTAAAACACCTATAAGAAATATAATGGGGATGGGCATGCATAAAATCATTCAACAAATGAGAAAAATTATTCCATGGAAGAAAATTACAACTTTTGAAAAGCAGTTGTTCATGATATGAAATTAAAGGCATATAAATGTTCATTTGTAGTACCACTCAATTTATATGCAACAAATACCTCATGGACCACCATTTCACACCTACCCTGTGGTGCCACACCAAATTGTTGAGGACTAAAATGTTTTGCAAATGCATTCGTGAATTGAATGGCAAATGTGCATGCAACCAATTAGTAAATGACCTTTTTAATTACAATGGGTTGAATGCCATTAATCTACATTTCGAAGGTTAATAATCATGATGGCACAAAAACAAACATGATATGGATAGGGGAATAGGACCATGAGCAATATGCCCACATACCTCCCAAAAATATCAAAGCCAATTATAAAGTCATATAAAACAAAACAATCTTGTAAAAGCTCATACACCATACTTGAAAGACCACTAGGTGAAAGACATGGTGAACATGCCAAAATGAAAATAAATGTCCTTTAGTCTAAAATAACCTTTGTTTTTTGATAGAAATTTTCAACAAAAAGGGGGAAGTTGATTTGTGTTAATGGGTGAAAAAAATGAACTTGGCTATTATAGTTTCATTATCGAAATATTCAAAATCAACATTGTTCAAACATACTTTCCAATATGTGTAAATGCCCATGCATGACATAATTGTGCCAATAGAGGTGGAGAAGGATCTAAAATCATTTTCGAAAATCTTCAAGAAGCTAAAAGCTAAGCTTTAATTGTATGTTCCTTTTATATTAATGTTTCACAAGCCTTCATTATGTACTAATGAAAGCATGCACAAGACTTTTGGTGGCCTTTTTTGCCACCTCATGGAAAAAAAAAACAAAAATGCATACTAGAGTGCAATGTCAAATGGGTTAGTGGTCATATAAACTAAAGGAATTCACAAAACATACTAAATATAAACATGAAAAATATATGGAATCGAGTGGTATGAATAAGGGTGTGGTAAAACTAAATGGAAAACATCAATGATATCTATGGATATGATCCATGCCCAAGCAAAAAAAAAGGACAACTATAATGGATGCCAATGCCATGGAGTTCATTCATTTGAATGTTCATCTATGTACCTAACTTTTAATTTAGTTGTAGTTAAATTTTAGTTCACTTTTAATTCATAGGTCACTTCCAATGGATTCTTAGTTCATTTTAGTCTTAATTAAGTTCTAGTTCACTCGCAATTAATTTTTAGTAAAATTTTAGTTAAGTTTTAATTAACTCTTAATTGACTTATAATTAAATCTTAATTAACTTTAATAAACTCTTAGTCGACTTTTAGTTAAATTTTAGTTAAGTTTCAGTTAACTCATTGTCAACTTTTAGTAAGAAGTTTTTTAAGAAACCTCTTTACTTGATGCACACATAGAAACCTCCTTGGAAGCTTTCTTAAATTAGGTCCCCAAAAGGGCATAAATAAAAATAAGACTTTTCATTTCCTTTAGTCTATTGAACACCAATCTTAAAGCATGATCTTGCACCATAACCTTGTCATGTTTTTTTTCAATTTCATGTTTGCATATGTTAACATAACAAAAATCTATTTTCATGTTTGTCTTGCACATTTTGTGTTCTTGTTTTTGAATTGCATAATCTTGTTTTGTTCCTTGTTTGAAAATTAAACTTAGACCTTTCTTTTAGCCTTTGTTCTTATGAATCTTCATGTCCTTGACAATGACCTCAACAATGCTGAAGGCATTATAACTCCTATAACTTGTTAATCCTATTCCTACTACATATAAACAACCACATGTGAGACGCATATACATGGAAAAGGGAGCCCCATTATGGACAATAATGGTTAGGGAATAGCTCATGGTTGATGTGATAAACAAGGGGTAGAGTGTGTTATTGTACCATGTGAAGGTGAAAAAATTGGCTAAGGCAAAATGAGAAGGATGAGAATGATATTGAAAAGGTAAAGTTGAATTGCAATGGTCCATGGGGGCCATCTTGATATTAGACTTTGACTGTGATGTGTGTTGTCATTTCAGGGTTGATGAAAATGTGAGATTTGCCACTTCTAAACACTCCACTTTGTCAAAACCCTAAAAACTTATTTCACTTGACCCAAACTTTAAATTATAAACCCTAAGCCCAACTAAAAAAGCTAGTAGTACCATCATCCAAGTGCCACAAGAATCTCCACTTTCTTCCAATGACATGATCTCTAGTTCTATTTCTATTCATCTTGCATTTTTGTTGATATAAACTCTCAGTGCTAGCTTTGTCATGTCACTCAAGAAATCCACAAAAGTGATAGTTAGTTTCGTCCTTCCCAATGACACCTTCATGTTGCATTAGATTGTTGATACAACAAGAATGCTTGATAGGCCTTTCAAAGAATCACACAATCGATGCCCTTGTTGTTGCACACTATTGGAAAAAACTTCATCAAATTTTCTATCTAAAACCTTAAAACCTTAAACCCATTCTTCACACCAATGTTTTGCAAGCTTTTGTGTAGGCTTTTGTATTCTAAGAAAAGATGTTGCTCTACTAGCACAAAACCTCATGCACAGTTAAAGCTTGAGATCAAATGTTTCAACTTTTTCTTACCCTAAATTGAAATTGTTGAAGTTGTTACTTGACAACAAGGAGATCTTTGTTGGGAGTGAAGGATTTAACTCCTCCATCCCCAACCATCTTTGTTTGAGGTGGCACCAAGAAATTTAGAATGGAGCATTAGCTGTGATAGCCTACCAACAGCTAGGACAAATTTAGCAAAAGTTCCCCAATTTTTTCTAATTTCAAAAATTTTACCTATTTGTAGTTTGTATTTTTTTTAATAAATTGTTTTTGACAAAAATTCACACCAAAAAAAAACACTGGTCCAAGTGAAAAAATTGCAACTGAAAATTGATGGTCATCACCTTTGTGAGAACTATGAATTTCAAAATCAACTTTTTAAAAAATTGAAAAATTGAAAACCTGGACAATTCTCTAAAGTTCTAAAAAGAACCAGAACCCACAATTGTCAAAAAGAAATGAGAGAATCATCTAACACTGGTCATGACCCTTACCTTGTAAGGACAAGCTAAACTCGGGAGCCCAAATTAGGTGCACAACAAGTACCCAAGGGCCCCAATGTTGGCATATCCCCATGTATGGAACAAGATATGGATCCCTATGGAATACTTTGCTTTCTCACAAGCCCTTTGCCCTTTGGCCCTCAGCTTTGTACAACATTGTATTGTTTTGTTTGTCCCAGCTGATCAAGGCTCTCCTATGTTTTTTGCTTGGGCTTTGGCCCTAGCCGGCTTCGTATCGCTTTGTATTATTTTGTTTGTCTAAGGTCAAGGAGGGGATTTCCTGCATATCTATAAAATTATTTTTGTACATACTACATGCCCCCAGGAAAAAAAAAAGTAAAAAAAAGTGGTCAATTTCACTTTCATGGCCAATTATTTAAGCCTTTTGAGCTAGTAGTTTGTGGTTTTCTTCAACGGCATGCAAATTTTACCGAACATAAGTGTACTTGCAACTGGGCCAGACCTTTGCATAATATGTACAAAAATGCACTGCAATATTCCCACTTACTTCCAAATTTTGTATTTTTAAAAATGTGAAACCAAGCAAAAAAAACAAACAAACTTGGGTCCATATGTAACTTAAGAAGCTGCATTCAGAGCCAATTATTAATTAATAAATAGATTCATCTCCCATACTTAGTATTCAGAAAAATAAAAAAATATGCCCAACATGCCCAATATTTGCTTAAATGACTGAATAGCATCTTAACCATCATTTTTTAATACCTAATGGCCAAAATTAAAATGGTAACACATAGTAAGGCTTTCTTTTTCTTTTTCAATTTTTTGATGTCAGAAGTTTTGCAAATTTTTCCAAAACACTTATCAAATTTACTAGAATTTACACTAGAAAAAAAAAATATTGCAGAATTTTCCCAATGCTTTTGGTAAAAAAAACTACAATATTCAGGTGGGTGGGGAAGGGAACATTGGTAGGTACAATAATATTTTGAGGCACCCAATATTCAAAATATAATTCCAAATATTGAAGAAAAAGAAATATTGTTAAAGAGGAAAAATTCAGTTTATTTTAAAAAGAAAAGAAAAGATTTATTATTATTATTATTTCAATAAAACATGCTCATCACTACTTCAAAATTATTGGCATGATATGCTTCATAAAGGATTGACCTTTATTTTTTCAATTGAAAGAGAGAGAGAAACCCATGCCAAATTTATGCTCACTTCCTTTTTTTGGGAGGGGGCACCAAAAAAGGACTTTTACTCGACTTTGAGCTACTGACACACATAGATGTCCACATGTGCATGATACTTTGATTCATGTCAAAATCATGTTCTATTGAAGCACTAACTTAGCTAGGGGTCAGTCGCCTTTGCCATGAATATCCCAAACAGTGTTTGATTTTGCCTTTTCTTTTGTATTTCTACTTGGAAGTTTCAATGGCTTAAAACATGATAGCATTCAGGTGATTTAATCGAACTTCCAATTCAACAGCTTTGGGGATTAACCCCACACCTCTTTTCTATGGTAGACACGAGACATTTGAAACAGTCAGTTGAAACAGTCAATTCCAAGTGTAAAAGTGTTAGAACAGCCTCTACAAGTTTGTGATAATTTATAATGTAAGTGATGGGTTTTGGTGTCCCATTTAGATCTTATTTTTGGTTTTTTCTTAAGGGGGATAGGTGGTCATCTGCTGGTTCGACTTTTGGTTGTACCAATTTCACTTGTGATTTGAATCAAGGGTGGGGAACACACTAGTTATGTTCTGAGAACAGGCCATTGTAGAACCTTGTTCTACCTGACAAAATGGCATCTCACCTTACGGGGCTTGACACATTTTTATGTGGAACATGCCCTACTAGTTCCATTCCATGGTAGAATCCTTTCCCACCTGACACAATGACATCAAGCCCAGTACTCACCCTACTGGTCTTGATGGATTTATAGGTAGAATGGTTCCTACCAGGCCCATTCCATAATACATAATCTCATTTTATACTTTCATACATGAAGTAGAATGTCTGTGTACACTGCATAAGCAATGACACTTTTTTGAGCGCTCAAAGATTTCAAGAGGGATGTGCAGATGGTTCAAAGGTTTGTTCTGGAAGGTTTTCGGAAGTTTGCTTTGTGGAATGTGGAAGGAACTTACAATAATATGTGATGTTTGCTTCCTTTCAAAAGGTTGTTTTTTGGACATGGGAAGCCAGCCAGAGAGGTTCCCCCCATCTCACGAGTACAATAATTCAAAGACTTTCGGACCCATTCCATTTGTTCTTTTTTGCCTCGCTCTCCCCAACACACTGCAGAAGTCATGCTTCTCGAACTGACTGGTTGCTTGAAAACCAAGTCTTCTGGCTACTTTCAAAGTGGGTTCTTGCAGCCTTCCTTGGAACACGAAGAAAATTTCCTCAAAGTTTAGCTTGCTTTCTTCCAGAGCTTCCTTTTATTGGCCTTGCCTACCAAGGAAAGGATATTGTGTTTAGATTCATTATAGAGTGTAGTAGCGTAAGGGATTTTGGCCCCTATGTAATAGATCTAGTTTTATACGAGGGTTTTTGAAAGATGATATTTTGGCTTGTGTTGAAACTTGAGATCAGTTATAGAGTTATAATATATCTTGAAGGATTTTGGTTTATTTCAGAGGATTTTTTTTTTGAAGATTATCTTTTTGCATGGTGAAATATTTGAGTTTTCAAATTTCTTCTTTTGCATTAAGATACTTTTTAATGTAAATGGCAAGGCCACAGTGTGACACACTCGTTGTTCAACCTTGCTCCAAGGGGGTGGGACCATCGGATGCCAGGCGCTAAATACCCCTTAACGAGCTCTGTCGGGCGCTGATTTCGAGCCTGACAGTGCAGCCCTGCGGAGAACTGCGTTGTTCTGCCGCAGTGTTTTTAAACTTTTTGCCCTTTTTGACTCTGTGTCTGGAGTAAATTTTTAAATAAAAACCCAATTCTCAGTACCTGATGCCGTGCTAATGGTTAATGTTACACTTCCTTCAGGGGAGATCGTGGGATTAATTCTTGCGCCTGCAACGCAAGCACATGCGTGCTCAGAACCTTCGCAATGGAATGATCTGCAAGAACATTCTTCACTTTTTGGAAGAACTGAAGAACATGGAAAACCGGGTTGCATGGTTTCTTGCAGAACTGTGCAAAACCAACGAAACCAGCTCCGGACTGAGCTTGTTAGGGGGTGTTTAGCGCCTCGTCAGAGTCATGAGCTAGACACTGGGCAGCATTTAGCGTGGATAAAACTGTTTTAGAGCATCTCCACCCCCAAAAGTGTAAACAACTCCTTTATTTTAGAATAGAATACCTTTAATGATCACTGTCCCCACCCACAAACGTCATAAAAGTACCTTTAAACACTCAAAGATCACTTATGTCTTTACATCTGGACGAGTAATAGTCATTGTCCAAATCCATAGTAGAAAAAACCTTTTAAATGGATTGAAATGACCACTGTAAACTGAACCATTACTACCCGAGAGCAGCAGGATTTGCGCTATCCTGGGGCAAGATTTAATGAAAAGGGGTGTTTGGAGGTGTGGTGAGGACATTTAAGAAACTGTATTTTGAGTTCATCTCTATAATGTTGCAGGGGATTATGAGGGCTTAAAGTTGTTAAGGCATAATCAAAACTACTAAGACTTATTAAAGTTTTACTGAAAAACCTTATTAAGGTTGTTTTTAGAGCTAATTCATGTTATTTGGAGCTTGATTAAGGTAGTTTTAGGGCTGAATAAAGTCATTTCGGTGCTGATGAGACTACCCCTAGCCTGTTACAATTCTAGTTTGATTACTTATTCAATCATAGTCCAAGTTTGGGTTCCTATGATCTGAAGAAGATGCCATGGTTTGAGGTCTAGTTCTATACAAACTATACCTTTGGGTTTTGTGTGATCAATGTGGGTTAACTTAACTAAATTGAGATTAGGTACTTTAGTTTGCAATCATGTAAATCTATGTTTTATGTGCAAGCAACAAGAATCATCACATGTAAACAAAAAAATATTTTTAAATATAAACTAATATTTCATTATCATGCTACATATACTTTTTAAATTAAATATCAAACCATTCCAAATTCACCCCCTTATATACAAAATAGAAAAGAAAAACTATAGCATTGTCATTTCACTTCTTGCAATGACTATTCCAATGACAATTATTTAACAAATGTATCATGGATGACTTTGGTGTTATAGTTCCACTTTACTTCCATGGCATAAATATGTCCAAATTTATAAATTTTAGATATTGATATGAAAATAACTAACGAGGAGACCAATACAATAGAACATGAACAATTAAAGAAATTAGACCTTAAAATATATTCAATTTCAAAGTAGTTACAATAAATAACCATTTCAACTATAGAAATGATCCATGATAAATGAAATCTAAAATTATATTTAGACTAAAATAACCAGCCTCTTCTAACAAATAACAAAGATGTGGGTCCTTTCAAAGTGGGTTGAGAAATGGTGAGGTGAACATATTATAGAAGCCCTTTTTCCATAATTTGACCACATGAATTCGGGTTGGAAAACCAAATCTTAACAGTCTACTACAGTCTACTATCAAGTCATACGAGCTGTGCAAGGACAAAGAGGTTGTAGATGATGACAAGTACTAGAGATAGATACTTTATGAGATTCAACAGCGTGTCATTGGTTGCAGGCGGATTCATAAAGTTGCATGTTGAACTTTGATACCGGCACGATCCAAGCGTTGACGCCCTGTAGCGGCATGTAATAAGACTCTAGACTGATATGGGGACGGGTCCTCCGTGACATCATTATTTATACGATGTCATATGTTGGGCGGGTACCAAGAGGACTGGTGCTGATCCTGGTATCATATATGTGACCTAAGGCATATCACTACCTGCCTGATAGGCGCATGAGGTCATACCAGCCTCAAACTAGTACCTGCCTTGTTGGGACATGAGGTAATATGCGGCCTATATACAAATCTCAATACCCAGTATGTAACTTTCACATGTCAGCCAAAAATCAGCCTTGAACCCTAATACCAAGACCAGGTTGGTATGAAATTTTTACAAAGATCCAATACCAGTAACGTCCAACTGGTGTGAAGATTTTTTTCAAAAATTCAATACTAGTACCAAGCGGGTATGAAGTGAGTGGTGGAAACCCTTGTTGACTTTTGAAACAAACCAGCTGGTCCTCATGTGAAGAGGTGTTTTTTAATAGTGGGCCGGTAATGGTGTTGGTTCACCTTTTTAAAACCTTTCATAAGAGTCAGGTCCGGGATCCCTGGCAGGGTTTAGGTTCTAAGACTGACTTTTGGGTTTGTATGACGCAATTAACAATTTCCTGGTATTGAAATTGGGTATGAAACTGGTAGAAGAGTGGTCTTTGGGTCAACGCCTACCCAACTGCTTAGGGTCCTTGCCACCACCATCAGTGCTGATACCAATTTTGATACCAGGAGCACACCTACATACGCAAGGGAGTGACCCCAGCAAACAGGCCTCACATCTGGTATTTGCCTCAAGTTGATGCCCTCAACTCAACTCAACTCATACCAGCAATTTTTTTCTGGCACTTAGGGACTTGGCTTTTGTAAAAAAATTCAAATGCCTAAAAGTATGTATTTTTCAGTTAATTTCTAGTAACTTCTTTTGGTTGTCAAAAAGGATTTTATTTTTTTTAAAAGGCCCACATTAGTTGTCAAATTTGGTTAAGCCTTCTTGTGGATGATTGCCAGTCCAAAATTGAAAATAATAATAATAAGAATAATAATAACACAGGTATGGGTCCGTGCCTCCACCGGTGGTCACTGGTGATACAAATGTTGATACCTGCCAGGTGCAGTGCCTAAATTACGACGTACATACGCAAGCAGTGACCCCAGCAAACAGAAAAGCCCTCACACTTCTGTGTGTATTGCCACGCTGCCCCGCCGCCACGGAGTGTGAGGGCCCGCCACAGCGCAGGCGAAAAAAAACTCAGCTCCAGTACCCCCGGAGTCAAAAGGCAAAAGCGCGGCTCACGGTCGTCGTCGTGCGCAGTCGTCGACCCGTCGTTAGAAAGTAAGCTTCGAGCCGCACAATCCATCCCACCGAGGATCTTGCTTCTCTAACCACTCGCAATTGGCCACTATAAAAAAGAAGGAGAGGAGGAAGAACCACCCAATAACAACTTCTCTGCTTCTGCACTAGACTTGCTACAGATGATTCATCGGTATATACAGCTTCGGACCGTTTCTGCTTCTTCCAACTACTGTTGTCACGCGGCGTTGCACCCCAGCTTGCGTCCCAGCTTGACGGCGCGAAGAATTTTTTTTTTCCCTATACAGAATCATCAGAAGTCAGCCCCTTATTATATCTAGACAAAATTATATATTCGGTGCTACACATTCGGGGAATCACGAAGTGAACTGAAGAAGATCTCTAGTGTCTGTATTCCTAGCAGGTCATCTGTTTGTGACTTGTGTGTGTCTGACTCTCTCTCTCTCTCTCTAGTCCCGATTTCTTATTTGTTTTGTGCAACTCAGTCGACTTGCAGCTCCAGCTTGATTATCGATTATCTGTAGTTGTTTTTCGGGTGTGGATTCTAGTTTTGTGACTTGCTAGCTAGCTAGGTGTTTTCGTATTTTGCTCCAATGTGCAAAGCTTGAGCTATTGATGGCAGTACCTGTATGTTGGGTGAGGAATAATATTGTAACTACGCGGCTGTTGCTGCTGCTGCTGCTGCTGCTGCTGATAAGCAGAAATTGCCTACAAGGTGGAAAACACTAAGTCTAGTATCAGAAAAAATAAATTCAGTACAGTATTCACTTGCAGGGGTTTCGTGTGTATGTGTTTGATCTCCAAGCTTTGTACAAGTGTCAGCTGCAGTGAACAGTTGAAGAGTGGAGTAATGTGCTACTAGCGAGCTTTTCGATGATTTGAACGTAGTTTGGTGTTAGCTGCTGCGGCAACTCGTTTAGCTACCTGCAAGCTGCGCCTGCCGCTGGCAGCTTGATCAAAACGGAGACCACAAAACCCAAGCTGCTAGCTAGATATATAAGCCAGCTGAAGATCCAAGTCTCCGAGTGCGCCAGTGTCGACGATCAGGCACTAGTCAGTAATATTATATAAACTAGCTGCTACTGCAGAAGCTGGAGTCAGGAGCTCAGGAGACGTAATGAGGAGACTGTCATCGAAACCGGATGAGGATGTTCGGAAAGGAGCGTGGACCGCGGAGGAAGACAACAAGCTTCGAGCTTACGTCGAAGCCAATGGCACTGGCCACTGGCGTAGCGTCGGAAAAAAAGCAGGTAGGCTCCAATGCTTCTCCTTCTTCTTCTTCTTCTTCTTCTACTATGTTCTTCTATTATGCTTAGCCATTAGAGCAGCTTCTAGCCCTTTGCAGCGACATTTTTCTCGTTCATGGTTCTAGTCTCAGTATAAAGCTGGGCAGCTGCCTGATGCGTTATATATAATCAACAGGGTTGCAGAGATGCGGAAAGAGCTGTCGATTGCGGTGGATGAATTACTTGCGTCCTGATATACGCCATGGAAGCTTCACTTCTGATGAAGAAGAGCTCATTATCGAGCTCCATGCCACTCATGGCAGCAGGTAGCTAGCTGGCTGTTACTCGACAGTACTGAATTCATTCCTGAGTTCTCAATTCTTCTTCTCATGCGACAGCTGGTGCAGAGCTAGCTAGCTTGTTCTAGCTTAATGTCATCTTCATGTGGGTTTGGTCAGGAGTGGAAGTTCTAGATGCTATGTATGCCGGTGATGATACTGAGTTACTTACTAGATTTGTGTGTTTTGTTGTCTTTTGTCGATGGCTCTACTAGATGGTCTCTCATAGCTGCCAAGATGCCAGGACGAACCGACAACGATATCAAGAACCACTGGAACACAAAGCTGAAGAAGAAGCTGTGCGATATGGGTATTGATCCTGTTAGTCACAAACCCATTGCAGAGCTGCTGTGGGACCTTGCAGCTGGAACTATAGCCCACTCGCCTGGAAGCAATAAGGTAATAATATTGCTGCAGCGCTAGCTGCACTCACATGATCAGGGTGATGTTGCAGCAAGCTTTGACGTCAAATCCTTTCCTGTCCAGAGCTAGGTAGCTATATCTGTGGCCTGCTACTTCTTTTGTTGGCACTTGATCAAGTCAAGACACCAGCTACCTAGCTACATGCATGTGTGTGAAAAGAGAGATTGTTCAGGTTTTCCTCTCTCTCATGTGATGCATCCATGGGTGCTTTCGCTGTGCAGGTAGCAGAGCAAGCAGCAAAGAGATGCTTCAGTGACAGCCAGCTGAACAAAGCTGTCCGCGAGTCATGCATAAGACCTACAAGTACTACTGGTCTTCCGTCCTTTCAGTCTGAAGTCACGGACGTGAAGAATATTATGATCAGCAACAAGGGGAAAGAAGAATATTATGATCATGCAGCACCTGCAGCTGCTGCACTTGTAACAGCAGCAGCGAGGGATGATGTTGATGATGATGAGGCATTTCACATGGGTGGAAGTCTAGCTCAAGCGCTTGTAGATCGGCACGCGGAGCACTCCAACAACTCGGGATCCAACTACAGCATGGGTGAGAGCAGCTGCAGCGAGGAGGCTGCAAGTTTCTGTAGAGGAGGCTCTCATCATCATCATCATCATCATCATCACCAGCAGCTGGGAGGTGGCTGGGAGAAAACTACAAGACTACAGAAGAAGTCTACTCTCTCATCAAGTGCACCAGAAGCTCAGATTACATATACTACGTCTTCGGCTGCTTTCACAGGAGGAGGAGCTTCAGCTGGAGGCGAAAGTGAATTCTCTCATCATGATACATCTGCTGCAGCAGACAACAACCGTAATCAATTCCATAGAGGAATGGATCTGCAAATGATCAGCTCTCAATTCACCATGCCTGCATCCACATCATCCAGTTCAAAGACTAGCAACGAAATCCAGAGAATGGAGCACTACAGGACTTTGCTGCAATCACATTCATTGGCAGGGCCACCCCAATTTGGAGATCATGCACCGACAAGGACAGCAACAGCAGCGGCAGCAACAACAACAACAACAACAACTCCTGTCATGAATGCTGTGCAGTCTTCATCGCCAAACAATGACTACTACACAAGATACTTAGCCGAGTTAGCCAGAGTAAGGAATGGCATGCTTCGTGTTCCAATCATGGAGAATCTGCAACAATCTGCACCCGGAGTCAGTACAACTACAACAACAACAACAACACAGCCTATGCAGATGATGGGTCAAGCTGCTCAGGGGAGCGGGATGATGATGATGATCGGTGCTCACGTTCAGGATTCACAGGATCAGGAGTTCAGGAGCAGCTGCCAAGATGAAGAAGAATCCAGTCATGATGTAGAAAGAAGTATACCTCAGGAGCTGCAATTCCTTCAAGAATCTTCAATGCAAGATCATTACCAGGCTGCTGGTGCAGCAGCTCAGATTCAACAAATAGCGCCTGCAGCTCATGATGAACTCTCTGCAGCTCCTGGAGGGGTTTTGGGTGGTTCTTCTTCTGCTTCTGCTTATATTTCTTCTTCTTCTCCTTCCCTTGTACCTGCATTGAGCTTCTTAGCACCCAACAACAGCAATAGTTCTGCATCACAACAAAGTCTGAGCATGTTTGGCACTGGCAATGCAGGTTCTTCATCTTCACTGATGATGACTGGTGGACCTCTTGCTAATTTCAGTGGGCCTCTTGCTAATTTCAGTGGGCCTCTTGCTAATTTCAGTGGGCCTCTTCTTAATTTCAGTGGACCTCTTGCTAATTTCAGTGGACCTTTTTCTAATTTCAGTGGACCCATTGGAAATTTCAGTGGACCTCTGACAACAGGACTGAAATCGCAAGATGATGGTGATCTTCCCAGCCCACAGTTGGTGCAGCTGTGGGATTATCATGAAAAGATTTGATGCCAGGCTGATGATCCACAGTGGGTTTAATTCTTGTAAATCAAACCCAGGTACTTACAAACCCCACTAATTTGTTTCCGTATAGATAACTCTGCCTCAAAAACCCTACCCACCAGGGTAGCTTGTACTGTCCCTCAAGGAGCATGAGGAGAAGGGTTCGAGTTGGGATTTGAACTCCCAAGCATATGCTGGCCATACAGCCTCACCCTTTAGCTGCTAGAGTAGCTGAAGTAATGTTCTCCTAACCCACTAATTTGATTGATCGATGTGCAGCTGGTCAATTTCCTCAGTCAACTTTTTGAGGAGCTCTAATTGATTACTCATCACGATGAATTTGTCCATGTGTGCGTGAGCTCCTGAAATGATTTTTGTAACATATGGGCCTTCTCTGCTGATTTCAGAGCTTCAGAGCCTGCCCTTAATTGAGTTTACAAAAAACTTTAATCTAATATTTCAAATGATTGGTCAAAAAAAAAGTTTCAAGAAAGTAACACTTGGGGTTCTTTTTTTAGAAACACAAAAGGAATACGGTTTTTTTTGGAGCATATTAATTTCAAACTATTAATGATAAGAAATGGATCATTATGTAGTTAATAAAATATTTCTTCACAACTAAATTTATTAATTTGGAACAAATTTTGAAACTTTTTAGCAATTAGTGATTGCACAACAATACTATTTTACAACTTATTATTAAATTAATAATGGTAATATTATTTGTAGACTACAACTTATGCAAAAGTAAAATGATAATGATATTCATTAATAACTTTGTAGCTATTGTGATCTCATCTCACCATTCTCCATCATCATGTCCAATAAATCTTTCAAACACATTATAATTGTTCAAATTGTATTACATAATGTAGAATAACATTCAATTGATATTCATAAACAACATATGAAATTTACTTGAAATTGCATACATAGGGGTCCAAATGACGTTCAACAAACCAATTCGTTTGCTTTGCATTTAGGACTATTGTCCATTTTGGGGTCCTTTTCCCCCAAAAAAAATTCATAAAGAGGAATTTTCAAATGAAATAGTTTGGCACTTATTATTTATTGTACTTATAGTTGCCCTAATATGTCATTTTTTAAAAAATAAATTTTGAATAAATTTGAATTTTTGAAAATGTACAAATTTTGTCAAATTTTGTGTTTCATTTTGAAAAATTGTCACAATTTCAAATCATACCAAAACATGTTAACATTTTTAATTTTAATTTCTTGTATTGTAAGCTATACTTTTCTTTAAACAACATATACATTGCATCACATGTGGTTGAAAACATAGTCAAAAAAACCAAAGGCTCCAAGGTAAAAGCCCTTTTCCAAGGATTGCACATGACACGTGAAGTTTTTGTGTTGGTTTATAACTTTAAAATTTTTATTTCAAGTACCCCCTTTAACATTGTTCTTTAATTATAAATACATTTTGATTACAAATTGATTTTATATCATGTATATTATACATTCATGCCCTTTGTCACATAAACATGAACAACTATTGTTAAAGGTGAGACATTTTCAAAATCCATAATTTTTTGAACCAAATGTGCTCAAATTGGTTATAAAAACAATTTTCATTACTTCAAATCCTTTTGCCTTTTAAATCATCAATGTTAAAATCCTCTCCAATTTTAGAAGGGATGGTGCACATTTGGTACAAAAGAAGGACATTTGAAAAAAACAAGGATTATCCACTTTCAAGGTTTGAATGCTTTGAACATGTAAAAGCATTTTTGATTTGTGTCAAGCTTTGAACATGTAAACTTTGTAATTAACAAAAAAATTCCAAAATACATTATGACAATCCAAATTATTATGTTTCACTTATGATCTTTCAAACATATAAAAACGTAGTTTTAAGGAGTGTCCACTCACTAGGGTGGTTCCTTTGACTGTGTTTTTACACATTTACATGTTGTAAAGGATTCATAACTTTAAACAAACTTTAAATTTCAATAAACAAAAAATTGAAAAAATATGAAAATGTTATTACGTTTTAGATGTGTTTAATAATACCCTGTTATTACAAAAATTGAGGATCAAAGAAATTTAATTATGAAAACTAAGGGGCCTTTTATGAAAGTAATGCTATTGAATATTGAAGTTTTTAAACATCCTTTGTTCAAGCCAAACCTTGATATTGGAAAATTTTGTGACTCATTTTAGATTTTTCAAAATTGATATTATTCAATAAGAACAATTTTCCATGATTAACATGCCATTAAAGTGACACCACATAGGGATATGTAGCAAGAATTGTAAAAAAATTGATGTTTTGACAAAAAATTTGGCTAGTTTATATTCATCCGCATCCATTGACATTCAAGGTTGGAAATATATTACAAGAGCATTTTGAAAGATGTTCATTCCTATTGAAATACATTTTGATTATGTATCTATAATATTATCTAATTCTTTATAGCAAAGGTCCTTTTATTCCATACACAGGGTCAATAATCAATAATCAAATATTATCATCTAAAACTTTAAAATTGTATTTCCATATTGTGAAATGCCTTCCCCTATTTTCTTGCCATGGAACAACCCACAATTTTTTCATTCCACTTTATTTACTTTTGAAATTGCAATAACTTTGTAACATATTCAATCTTACATGTGAAATTATGTCATTGACACATAGATAATGTTACATGTCCATATCATCAACTATTTTGCAATTATAATGCAACTAATTCCATTAACAATTGCAACATACATGAATTTCCATAGCTAACATATCATTAGAATATAATTTTCAAATGATATATATTATTAGTAATTATATAAAATCTACACTCCAATCTACACACAATGATGGTTTTCAAAACAAGATGCATCAAATAGTTAAAGCATCAAGATTAGGTTTCACCATGTAATTTGATCTCTTGCCACATTTTCCTTCCACCACCCTGTCCACTTTGAAGATTTCCATATTACGATTTGACATCACATGTGAAATGAATCCAACATGTAAGTATTAATTTTGTAGTTAACAAAAAAATTGGATGTATTGTCTACTTAAATACAACTATTTTACAATTGCAATGCCATTAATTTTGCACTAACAAGCAACGTACATGAAATGCAACATAGCACATCAAATTATGACTTGAAACAAAAAAACCTACAACATATACTCTTACACAATGGTGAATGCAAAACAAGATTGGAGATGCATGAAACAATCAAAATATGGAGGTCAAATTTTATCACATTTGATACTTTACTTCAGCAAATTGTTTTATCATTCATTTTCTTACATGTTTTGATTTGGTTTATTACATAACAAATAACAACAAAATGTTTAATGGCATATAATAGTCAATAACCTAGAAAAATTATATCAAATCATATGCATTTTCTCTTAAAATTATATTATTTTAGCAAGTAAAGTTTTCAAACCAAATGTGTTCAAACAAAATGCATGGTGTCTTCACACTAATTTTTTCCAATGTACAATCAAACAAAACAACATTCATGGACCTTCAAGCTTCCATGCTTTCTAATGAACAATAAAACTTGCAACATTGTCTTTCATCTTTAGTTCTAAATTGAAAACAAAATGACATATGGGTAAAAACATAATAAAAGGAGCCCCCCAAATATTGAATGGACAATCCTTAAAACTACATTTTTGTATGTTTGGAAAATCACAAAGGAAGCATAATAGTTTAGGTTGTCATAATTTTTTTGAGAATATTCTCTTTTAATTATAGAGTTTACATGCTCAAAGCTTGACACAAATCAAAAATGTTTTGCACCTTTAAACATTCAAACCTCAAAAGTGGGTCTAGTCCCTATTTTTATCAAACATTTTTTTTCTTACCAAATGTGCACTATTCCTTCTAAAAATTAAAGAGGATTTTAACATTGATGATTTAAAGGTCAAAAGGACTTGAATTGAGGAAATTTTTTATGTAACCCATTTGAGCACATTTGGTTCAAAATTTGACCTTGAAAGTTATGGATTTTCAAAATGTGGCTTTAACAAAAATTATTCATATTTATGTGATACAATGCATAAATGAATAATATACATTATATAAAATCAATTTGTAGTCAAAATGTATTTATATCTAACATGTAGTATTAAATGGGGTATCCAAAATACTAAATTATAAACCAACACAAAAATGACATGTTTCATGTGCAATCCTTGAAAAAAGATTTTTACTTTAGTGCCCTTGACTCCTTTGGCCATGGGGTGAAAGTATGATTGGGTGGTACCACAAGGAACATCACACCTTAATTTTTCAAGACTCATCAAACTTTGGAAAAATATAAGAAACACATAAAGAAAGGTTTTTAGTAATTTTTTTTATTGAATACATTAACTAGGTTGTGTAGATTTTGAAATTTCAACAATTCAAAAAATATTTGAATTTTGTTGTTTCTATTCATTACATTCACACAAAGTTTCTAGAAAATAATAGTGGTTATGTTCCTTAAAGTTTTTGGTTAAGAACATTTTTCAAACAAGTTTGGGGTTTTTTTTTTGTGGATATAATTTTCTAAGGTATTTTAAATGGTATTCTATTTGATATTTTTATTGGGTAATTATTTGAGTAGGTAAAATTCAATTATGAATTTCCAAAGTTTAAAAACTTGATTCCTAAAGGGGTCAAATCAATAAGGAATACATATTTGTAACAATTTCCACTTTTTTTATTATAATGGAAACTTGAAGCCATATACTTTAGCATGCAATAAATAAACATGAGAAAAAAATAATTTATAATTATGAAAACATTTAAAGAAAAGAGCCCAAGAATATTATTTGGCCAATTTTTGCTCCTTGATTGTCCTTTGAGGGTGTTCCTAGTGGGTCCACCTAATCATATTTTCACCCGTGTTTTCACCCATATGGACACACATATTGACACACGAAATAACATGATGAAAAATTAGATGAAAATTATAAAAAATCTCAAATCACTTTGTGGGCGCCAATAGAAACAAGATTATAACTAAAAACCATAGCCATAATTACATAAAAATTAAAAATATATTAAATTAACTAACAGAAAAAGTTACAAACATAAATTTCAAATGACTAAGTGGCCACCAAGCCTTTTAGGAAATGAATTCATGTCATTTCCTATGGTTTCAGTTAATCGATTGCATTAATCAACATTCAAATTACGTAAGAAAATGTCAAAACACGAACCAAAAAAATAGGCTTACAAAAATCTAAGTCCTTGAAAAGATTCACAAGGGTGATGAAAATCTTGTTGATTACACTAAACATTTACACGTAATTTGAATATTCATGGATCTCATTCCTATTAAATCATTGAATTAATTTTCCAATAATAAATTTCATGCACACTTTTGGTCATATAAGTCACAAAAATTCATTTGATTTTATTCATTATTGACAACCTTATATTTATCCTTAAAACTATAAAGGATTCAACTTTTTTGGAACTTCAACATTTTTTAATTCCATACCAACCTAATTCTTCATTTAGCTTTGATTGATTCCCATTGGGTCAATCCTAGATGGTGATGCAATTGATCTATGTTGACATGACACATTATGAAATGCCAAAACTTCATCATCAGTAGTTGCATTTGGATCTTTTTGAAATAATTGCTTAAATTTCTCTTGTTCATTGACCACCTTTGCCAGTTCATCCATTTTTTCCATGACAATTGTAGGTGCACTTCACGCATGTTTGTAAACCCTCTTTTTCAATGTTTTTTCCTTACTATTCATTACTTTGCTTTTGTCATGATCCTTCTTCACATACTCTTCAACCCCAACTTCCTTCCACCAGTTGAACAACACTCCAAGTTTTTTCTTACTTTTACTACATTGCATGAGTTTTAACTTTTGTTTTCTTTGAATTAGTTGTCACAAGAACTAGGTCAATAGGTGAACCCTAAGAGCACCTAGTTGCTAGGGTTTTGTTGGTAGAATTCAATGGAGAAAGGTGGTTGGAAAACTTCCACATGAACGAAATGATTTTGTTTAGCATTGTAGATCACCTATTACCCACTCTTTACAAGCAAAACACCACTTACCACAAGGCCATAACTATAAAAATTTGTGTGTGTTGTTTTATCTATAAATTGGCTCAGGGAGCCAATTTCCTTACTTGTAACAAACTCTTTGCCATAAGAAAGTCTACAATATCTCTAGTTTTGCATGAATTTGTTGATGCATTCATTTATAAATACAAGTTTTTGATTTATTAGCCTTGGGGAGAAGTAATGAAACTTGTTGTCGATGAATTTGAAGCTTGGTTTGGTCTTCCAAATGTGCAAGATGTCATTAATGGCATTCATATTGTTAAACCTTTTGCATATCCCGAAGACTATCACACATTGGTGGGTATAGTGTGGTAGCACAAGCCATAATAAATTGCAAGAAAAAAATAATTGATGTCTCTGTGGGTCTTCTTGGAAGTGTGAATGATTCGGGAGTTTTGCATAATTCTACACTTTATAAAAATGCACAATATCATGGTCTGTTTACATCTAACAATTCAACCTCTTAACATGGTTTTCCACCTTATCTTTTAGGTGACAAAGGTTATCCACTCATCATAGGGATTATGATTCTTTTTAAAGAAAAAGGACAAGATACAATTTTGGAATTGTTGGATAATCAAAAACACGAACAAGGCACTTTGTATTAGAAAATGCTTTCAGCATTCTCAAAAAAACTTTCATGGAGTTCTTTACCAAAACTAAATTGCATGTTTCATTTGTGTTGGATGTTTTCACTGCTTGTTGTTTATTACATAATTTATTATGATCTTAGACTGAAACTACAATTGAAAGATTGATGTGAATTATTAATGTTGAAATGTAACAAAATCCAAAATTGGACATGGCACAAAAGATGTTTGATGCAATTGAAAATCAATAAACATTTATAATTGAAAAGCAAGAATAGTCTAGTGATGTAATGTGTAAGGAGTTGAAGATTTATCTTGGAGGATAGAGGTCTTTGACATGTCATCAAATAGGTATGTAAATGTTAAACCTTCAACTTGCTGGAAAATTTGATTCACAACTGAATCTACATTGTTGTTTTAATTTATATCAAGTATTACATATGTTGAAACCTCAATTTGTCCATCTTTTATTGTCCATCTTCTTTGTTCTAATCATCAAAGTCATGATTTGGAAAAAATTGTTGCTTACCTTTATCACCTTTGAAAATCAGATTCATAACGTTAATGAAATTTGTTGTTGCGTGGACCATATTCATTTGAATCTCATTGGCAATCTTGTCTCAGCTTTGTAGTAATCTAACTACTTGTCGACAACACTTTCTTATTTAACTTTCATCTCTTCTCCTCCAAAACCAAGTTTGTCTCATGCATCTATTGGATAAAATCCATTAATTGTTGAGTTCTTCATTATGTGGCTTCAGCCATGCTCTTATGCGCATACGAGTACTTATGTTTTACATTAACGTTGCAATGATATTTTCTTTTCCACCTCTTGCATTGTGAATTCTTTCATTGATTCAATTTGGTGTCTAAGGCTTGTGTGTTGAAGTCTTGACTTCTATGCACATAGCGATCTTCATTGGGGTCTTTAATGGTGTTTGCTTTGCAACTTGCATTGGACTTTATAGTGGGATGCTACCAAGGTCTAGCATAGTTTCGTTCATCACCTCTTAAAAAGATTGTGAATGTTGAAGCAACATTGTGGTTTTCAAGCTTGCAATTTGATCAAGGCGTGACACTTCTTTTTTCAAATCCCCAATTATCTTCAACACACAGAAAACCCGTTTTGTCTTTACGCCACTACCACTAAAATATATTGGTTTATCAACAGTGAATCTAGGAATCCTAGTTGGATGGCAAATGTTGTTTAAGTCTTGCATTAGATCTTGAATGTGTAGAGGACTGAACATTGGCCTCTTTCCCATGAACTCTAACATAAAATTGTAGTGGATTTTGCTAAAAAGTCGTGGCAAATGGTGTGAAATCTTGTCTTGTGGACTCATAGCCCAATAGTTTTAATTGTGACATATGATCAAAGATCTTGAATTTCCCAAAACTGGATCCCCATTTGTCTTTGTAAGCCAAATCATTTTTTATGTGCAAAAAATGATAAGCATTCATCACCACTATAAAGATTTTTTTCCATTTTGTTATCATTGTCTCAAACTAATCTCAAGGCTCAACCTTGTCTAAAGATGTAATGTGTTCATCCTACTTTGCAATGATGGGAGCTGATACCTCCCCATGCTCCCAATTAAATTGCCATGGTTTTTTCATCTAGACTTCAATTAATGCTTTTAAACCTACTAATTTCTTCTTTCCTTTGTTCTTTGTCTTTGATGGACCTCCTTCTTGATCATGGATGAAAGGTACATTTGCATTGATTTGGAAAATTCAGAGTCCATAAACACATTTGTTCTTGTTTCATTTTTTTGCATTAGAAACAATTGAATGAAGAAATGTTACAAAATTGAAATTGCTTGTTTTCTTTGATGCCTTGGTCATTGGAGGTGTCCATGGCTAGTTGAATTGTAGGTGATATTGGTCCCCTTTCCTATGTGAGAGCTTCTTTTGTTTGATATTGTGGCAATATTGTTAATGTCATTGTTGAATGTGGATTTTGTCCATAAGTGTCGTTGTTTCACGATGTTGTTGTTGCTATTCATTAACACTGTGGAATGCTACTATTTTTGAATGTCACTAAAGTATTGTGAAAAGATGTTGTTCTTTAATGTGAATGTTGTGGAAAGCAAGGGCAAGCAGGCAAAGACTTGGCAATGGTGAGCAGAGGATTGACGGGTGATGACAAATCGTTTACTAGCATTAAGTTATTTGCCAGTTTTGGGCCAAATACATAACACTACATTTTCTTTGTAGATTTACAATATTTAAAATTTTAATGTTTGCAAGCATTTCGCCTAACATTGAAATAAGTTTGCATGCCACGTAGGATGCCACATAGGAAATTGTGTTACCAAACATTTAATATATGAATTGTAATCTTGAATGCACTTCTTAACATTGAGTTACCATCAACTTAACATTTTGTGTGAATGGTGTTTTTGAATTATTGTTGAAATTTTAAAATATTTAGATTGGGGTTGTCAAAACTCTTTTTTTCAAAAAAAATAATTATTTTAGCAAGATTTGTTGAACATGAGTCATAGGTACAATAATAAAACTTGGCACACTCACATCAAAATTGCAAATACTTCAAAAGTAACATGGATTGATTTCAATATACATTCATGAAACAAACCATATGAAGTTTTTAAAAGTAAACAAGATTACAAATAGCTTTAAAAGTGTGTTCACACTTGGTGTTAGGGACTTTATATTAAGTGCACTAACATCATACTAGTCATTAAATTTACTTATCGTGAATTTTTTTTGTTAAGCTAACATTCATTTAGCATTAAGCTATCGCCCATTTAACATTGAATTAACATCGAGTGTGAATGCATCATAAGATTAGTTTTCATGTAACTTAAGAAATAGTTTGTGGATGAAATGTGTCTGCATTTGAGAATGTCCTTTATTTACAAGATTATTATTATCTTGAAAATTAATTTCCATGTAACTTAACAAGTAGTTTATGGATGACACACATCCATGAACATTCATAATTCACTCTATTTTAGGGAATTTTTATAAAAAAAGTTTTTAAAAACCAGACCTTATAAAAAGAATTCTGGAAAAAAAACATAAGTTTTTTTTCTATGCATATTACTTAATTGCATATACTACACACCATTTGCCTTCAAATTGATTATTATAAAAGAATTGCTTTATGGGGGGCCAAAAAAAGGAAAATGAAAAAAAGGGAAGGAGAAAAAAGAAAACAAAGCTAAATACGTCTCTTTTAGGGGAGCTTTGCGTTGAACCAATGGTCCGGATTGAAAGATGGTCTGGATCTGTTCAGCTAGCGTAATGTGTCGTTCTATTTAGGGTTTCCACGACAGTACTGTGATTTAGGGTTTCGGAATTAGGGTTTGAAGTTCGTTCCCGATTGAAAGATGGTCCAGATCTGTTCCGCCGGCATAATGTGTCGTCCTATGAGGATTTCCACAACATTAATGTGATTTAGGGTTTGGAGCCCATGGTTCCATGGCCTCTTGGAACTAAGCAGTCGCGAATTCCTCGGCCCGCCCTCTCCGCGTTGACGACTCTTCTCCGCGGTCGCGAGCTGTCTTGATACACAGAGTTAGGACTTCTTCTGTACAGAACGTGGCGAAAATCTTGGCTCGTTTTAAGTTATAAATTGTTTCCGTTTTCTCATGTGTCTTTTGTTTGCTCTGATGTGATCATTGTGATGCTCTTCTCTCTTCTGTCTCTGCCCTTGCAACTAGTACCTACACCCTTGCCAGACTTCTTCATGCCTCAAAGCAGCTAGCTCGTGATTACTGTAGATCCAAAAACCACTGGTACATCAAGGTGTAAGTAAGAGCTTGCTCTTTTGGGATGACGTTGTTATTGTCAGGGGAAAGGGCAAGAGGCTGGATGATGAAAAACTGAATCATAGAATCAAACTGAAATTTCTTTGAGGAACACAAACATGCACTACCAACTGACAGCCCTAGCCCATCCCTCTGGACAATAATAGCTGCTTTTAGCAATGATCCAAGAAGCCCATGTACAGCAAACAACACACTCAAAACCCTAATTTCAAGCAAAAGCTTACTGTCACATAAGCCTTTGATATTGCTTTGAGTGCACAATAATGTAGCTTCAATGTCACTAGTTTACTGAAGGTTTTACTAGAGGATTTTCATCTGAAACAACTGCAATTTTATTTTTAAGTGTAGAGAGAGAGAGAGAGAGATATCTGCTGATGATGGAGCAAGACTCACATGTTGCCCTAAGCAGCAGATGTATAGTACAAAATCAAAGGATATTCTGTAAGGGATCTGAAGATGCGCCAATTCTCATTGACCATAGTGCAGGTCATTTGTGTGCAGTATGTGGAAAGCAGTTGAAAACAGTTGGATCATGGGTAGTTGTTTACAAACAAAATGCAGCAAGTGATAGTTGATAACTCTGAATCCGTCTGAAAGAAGCTCAGATACCATAACGTTGCAAGTTCCTCTTGTGGGCTAGGAATTTTGCTATGGTAGTGTTACAATGCTGGAACTGAATCAGCATGTGAATCCATCCTCTCAGGTAAGTCCCCAACCTTCTGCTGCCAAAGTGATGAAACCAGGAAAAACACTTAATTGTTTGTGAAACCTTCAACATCTTTTGCCACTTTGCAATCATCTATCTCATCAAGCTCCCCCATCAGCATGAGGATCTATCTCGCATGGGCTGTCAGCTTTCTGTTTCCTAATAACCCACTCTTTTCAATTTGCTGTGAAGCTTGTTTGCGTAAATATTATCTTTCCAGAAGCCTGCAAAACAACAAATTCATTAGTTCTAACAACAATGGATCATCCAACATCCAATGCAGTAAAACAAACCCAGAGCAAGAATTTCAGGCAACAGCAATTCTTGCAGTGAAAAATGGAAGCAAAAAGTCTCTCACTCACACAAAACAAGCAGATTGTCCCACAATGGCTCTGCCCTTCAAATGACATCCCTTGTGATGTTAAGTATTCAACACACTACATTGGAAATCCATGGTGATTAGCATGGTGAAGTCCATACCAAACTTTGGTTCATGTCTGGGTGCAGTACAAGGTCTCTACCCTGAAGGAAAGAGCCAACAAAAAGACATATTAGAATAATCATCAAGAATTGTACTGCAAAGTGGCATGCATCTAGCCACAGCAAAATGTGCAAAAGAGAGTGACTGACACCTGCAATCAGTAACAGTCAGTCAAGCCAGTCTTCAAAGGGGTTCACAAAACTCTGTGAAGTTCCAATTCTTCAACCAGGCAGCCTTGAAGCATGTCAGACTTCAGTAACTGTGATTAGTTTGCAGTTTTGATTCTGGACATGGGTAGCTCTCTCATTGGCAACTGCAACACAACAACACCCATGAAAATCCGCTCGCGTCCATTCCTTCTCTCTGACACAGACTGCTCCAGCAGTATCCAGCAGGGTTTAGGGTTTAAGGACTGCACGAGCAGCTGCAGCAATTATAAGCATCATGGAGCTGGGAACCAACACACAGGAGCAATGAACTAAATCTTGTGGGACAAATCCTAATTGGACAGTATTTTCTTGAGAAAATAAATGCCTAACTGAAAAGTATTTTCTCCAAAAATAATTGCCTTACCTGAAAAGTATTTTCTCAAAAAGATAAATGCATAACAGAAAAGTATTTTCTCAAAAAAAATTAGTGAACTCAAGTTAGGGTAGAGTTGCTAGTGACTGAACACTTAGTGTATCAGTCACCTCCCTCTCACTCACTCCACCTCCTTTCTTTATGGGGTCTCAAGATAAAGTGTAGATACTAGAAGGCACACCCAGAGCCCTTTAAATTGCTCACAACGGATGAAAAATGAGAAAGATATACCTCTCTAAAGCTCCAGTGGTAAAATATGAGAGGAAAAAACCCTCATACACATGGCAGCTCATGAGAGTTTACTTTGTCACCTAAAACCAAACAAGCATATGCTGACTACTGAACTCTACCTACTCTCATCCTTCAGATGGATGAAAAAAGCAATGATCAATTTTCTCAAAATAATCATTCATTCTTAAACACGTGGTTGAGATGTAGTCTAGTTGAGGGCTTGGAAATCAACAATAATGGGTGTGAAATTATCCCATTCATCAAAGTTTATGGTGCAAGGTGTTCCTCCAAATCGTCGTGATCTTACTGTTTCTATTGATTGTTATGCTCTTATGTTCCTTCCAAGCATGGTGGTCTTGGTGTCCTATTGGTCATTGTGTTTTTGTGTTCTTCTTGATTGGCACAATCTTATGTTCCTCTCGACCATCATGTTCATTTTCCTTTTTTTTTTTTTCATGTTCTATTCAACACCTCAATGTATCAACAAGTTCACTTTACTTTTCAATCCCATAAAGCACTTGGAGAATTGTCCAAATGCATTTGGAAGGAACCTTATGTCTACAAGTATCTTGCATTTTTACACATTCCTTAAGGTAATTTCCTTCCCATTTTTTAAGAATATGTGTAAGAACTATACCCCTCGAAGGAGAGTTCTTATATTATTCCAACCATTTTTTTCTAATGAATTAATGTTAAATGTCAACTTCAACAAGGATTGCATGATGAGCCAAGCAAATTGTTTCAAAAGAATTTTGCTAGATAGGCCTTCGGATGTGGATGGAGGTTGTTGGGTCACACCTTCAACATCCATCCATTTCACCACCTCCACCATTGATAAAGTGATGGTGAGGATCATTCCATTGTTGTAAAGTGCTCTAAACCTTAACTCCTTTTGTCCTTAGGATTAGATAGCCAACTTGCACCATGAAGTTTTCTCCCATTGCCACCTTTTGTAAAAGAGGTTGCAAAATCCCTTTGCTAGAATGTAGTTGAATGATGTAACGAAGATTTGCTAGAATTAATATTGGACATGAAGCATTATTGTTAGAGCTTGAACAATAGGGGCCAAAGGGGGTTTGGTTTGATGGAACTAATTACTTTGGCTTTTACAACATTTCTAGCTAAAGAATTGTTGGTGTTATCAAGGTGTGATTTGGGGGCCAATGCCAATGGTGCTTGTTGTGCCAAAGCTACATAGGGTTTTTCAAAATATTGGTTTATTGTCAACTTCAAGCATATCAAGTGCATCACCTTCCTCCTTTGTTCTTGGGCCTTGAATGTTGTTATTGTGTTGGTGATTGCCTTCCTCTTCCTTTGTTGTGACTAGGTCATGAATATTGTTGCAATTTTGCTTTGTCTCATCACCTTCCTCCTCCTTCATCCTTGGCCTTGAATGTTGCTTTGCTTTGTCCAATTTTCTTCTCAAATCTCCAATAGTCTCCAATAATGTCAATCATGATTTTCATGATCTTCCACTGTCCCTTTCAAGGCTATTTCCATACTTCAATTTGAATAAAGAGGTTCAATCACAAGTGGTGTTCCAAAAACGAAATAAGGACTCCAAGGCTTTTGCAATTAGTTTTTACAAATAGCATTTACATAAGACAAATTTAAATGAGAAAAAAATGAATAGTCCAAGTTAAGATAATTCATGTGATGGTGGTGGTTTTTCACACATTGTGTATAATATTGTACATTAGTATTTTGGTTACAAGCAAACTATTGTAAATAATGCCAAAATAAGTTTTATTGTCAATTAAACATGTGTTTTTACATTATTATTTCCTACACTTGTGTTTGGAGCTAGAGATTATAAACCTAATGAATATTAAAAAACTAACGAAATGGTTTCAAAAAATAGTCCTGTCCTTTACAACCTTAATGTTTTTCAAAACAAGTGTTTGAAATTTTGATATGATTTATTATTTCATCAAATTCATCCTTGATGAACATAGACTAATTGCATAAAGGGAAACATTCTCTTGTTGTACAAAAAAAATGAAATCAATTACATGATTATATGCATTCCTTTTTATTCTTTTAAAAAGAAAATGCAATTAAGACACATGATATAGTCAATTTAAAATATTCAAAAGGACATTTATATAATATTTTAAATATTTTAAAATATTTTAATTACTTTGAAACATGACATCATTTTTTTCTATTGGCCTAAAAAATCCACTACAATTATAATGATGTGAATAGGAGAAAAATACAAAATTGCCATTTGGACTCCTTTGAAAGTTAAATGTTCTTTTGTGGAACCCCGATTGTGAATAATTGAACATGTGCCCAATTACAAGTCCAATTTTTCTTATCTCAAATTCAACCATGTTTCTTTATTTGCATCCTCTAGCGGCTCAAAATCCCTTTTATTGGACCTTGGCCTGGTTCTGTCAATTCAATTGACAACATAAGTAATTCAAGTTTTCTTGATTTTGATGGCTATGAATTTTTGTCACCACTTGAACATGTTAGTCATTCTTCCTTTATAGATTAAGTTCATGACCCAAAGGCACTACCCGTTAAGAAAATTGTTGAGCTGTCTAACTTTTAGTTTGACCCACCTTGTAATAAGCAAAAAAATGAGGGGAAAACTCAGAATAAATTTTATGATAACACTCAAAAATCCCAAACTAGGTAGGCAACTTGCATACCATGGGTGGAGAATTTGGTGTCAAAGGAAGGGTTTATCAATACGATGAAATGCAAAATATACTCTTTGATTGAGAACATAGTGAAAATCATTGGTTATAAGTGAGGCCCATTAATTAAACATCATGGCTATCAAAATGTAATGTGGGATATGCCAAAATTGGGGTAAAGAATGGTGGGGAGTACATTGCAATGCACATTTGAACAACATGAAATTATATGTTCATAGGAATCTTAAGTTTGTTTTGATCCAAATAAACAAACCTACGAGTTAAAAGAATTGGAAAATTGTTCAAATGAAGTATATGTTTCATGTTATGTCACATGGTTGTCCAATGTTGGAATATTAGTCTTTTTGGAAGCATAGGGACCCCAAACAATCTAAACATGCATTGCTACGATATAACTATTTGGACCTTTACTAACTTCATGTATATTCAAGTTCCAAAGGCCATTGCTAAGGCCATTCAATCTACCTAGTTCATAGTCGATTTGTGTGACAAGGTTATAACCATTGATAATGGTTCATGGATTTATGTTCACACTTATGTGGTTGAATCTTGAACTAAATCCATTTTTAATTTTTTTTTGTTGAATGGATTGTAAAAGGGTCAAACTCCAATAATTTCATTAAAGTCATCATGGTTGCATTGATGAAAGGTGGGCAATTAACTATAAAAGAATTGAACCTTCCGGGGTCCCAAATAAACCCATCTTCGAATGGGTAATTAATTTTTTTTTTGGGTGTGGGGTCCTACCTGGTGCGCATTCTGTTGCTACATTAGCCAATCATCAATGATGAGTGAAGAGGAATGCTATGAAGCGTTAAACAATTGTGTGCATTGCTTGATTGGGTATCACAATAATGATGATTAACAAAGCAAACCATTAAGCACCATGATGCAAGCATACAGGGAGGTGGAAGAGTTTTTCGTCAAATTCCCCAGCTGTTTTTTGGCCCAAAAATGGAAAAGTACTATCACCAGCTACCTGACTGATATGGAGACAACACTGGCAGCATCGAAGGCTTTTGCTCCTTCTTTAGCTAAATCCGTAGTGACATTGGCCCATGCAACATCGAACAACAATGCTACGTTAGTGTCAATGTTGTAGGCTCATAACGTTTAGTACCGATTAAGCGAAGTCAATGGTTCCCGATAGATTGTGTCGCAGTGGCAACGTCGCCCTCCATCAAATCGCAAGGCAAACGCACTATAATGGGTCATTTCGAAGATGGGTCGAAAGGTGATCGGTCAGATCCCGGCCAATTGGATTTCCATGGCAACACACCGAGCCGGTTCCGAATGGCAATAGTCGGAAGGCATTGTAATCAATCTTTTCCAGAGCGGATATTCGGAGCATGAAATTCGGGCCATCATTTTAGTCGACAACACTAGGATCGATTGATTGCGTAACGTCTTGAAGAACGGCATTGACACATTATATACCCGTCGTCCCCCTCATATTCCTACTCATGCAATCCACGATAGCGACCTAAACATAATCAAGGTAGATGTTGAGACATGGGAGGTCAAGGACGGGTTCCCTTGCACACATCATCACCCGAAACAGTATCTTCTTGATGCAACTCTAACCTTCACCAAACTACACCAACGTTACAAGGCCAAGATCGAAGCTTCCAATGATGGTGCTCGTGTTGTATTGTATTCGAGATGGATTTAGTACGTGCACCTCTTCTATCATGGCCTTCACTTAACTCACTCAACCGAGGATGTATGCGATTATTGTGTTCGAATCGATATCCAACTCAAGCGTGATGACCTTCCTATTGATGAATGCAATCACCTACTAATGGAGAAGGAGACGCATTTGGATGCCGCCATTGGTCAGCGCTGCATGGTGTCAAATTTCATGAAAGAGTTCGTTAAGCATCATGCCTTCGATTAGCCTGTTCTGCCTACCATAATCCCTAATCATTATGATGACGAACGTTGTGATGATGATGGTGGTGACAACGACATGACTTTTTCAACTATTACGCCTCAAATTCAGATCCAGATCAAAGATTTTGGTGGCAGTTTTGCCATGTCTCATTATGGGCATTTGTGCCCATCGGTCGATTATTTCAACTCTAACCTCATGGTGTCGAATTTGGTGGTTGCCAACCTAATTAGCAATAGCAGCGATGTGTTCTTCTATGATGAACGAACTCAACGTAAGGATGTTGATGCCCTATGCAGCTTGCGATTCAACTACCATCTGGAGAAATTCAAGACGATGCTGAGCCGTAAGATAGTAATGCTGAAAACTCTGTTCGTAATCTTCGACAGCTATGTCGGTCAAAACAAGTCATAGCTTGTCATGCAGTTCTTTGTTCTACTCTCCATCTTATTCTACTCGAAGGTCGTGTTGGTGTACCTGATCCCAAGACATTCCCATAATACCACCAATCGGGTCATCGTGTGGTGCCATAATGTGATGAAAGGCAAGAACTTCTATTCTCCAATGGCAATCGTTGAGGTTGTCAACAAGGTCAAGGGGGTTAATGTGAGCTTCATTGATCATCATGATATCTGACGCCCGTGCTATGTCGGTTGGGGTCCCATCCTCAAGAAACACTTCAAGTCACTGCCAGCTCGGTATACGTTCAACTACTTCTTTGAGTTCGATGAAGGCCATGTTAGCATGCGATCCCTGTGCTCAACGCCGGACAATGAAGCCATCAACGTACCACTAGTAAATGCCATAAATATTAGCTTGATTAGTCAATTATTTCTATCCAATCTATTCAACATTGTCGTTATCATGTTCGAACAAGCAGCGTTCCTGCCCATCCGTTTATCGATTGCACCCGTGCTATCACTCACTGAGAATAAGTTGATCTCCTTGGGCAAAAAATACTTCTCAATTCCCTTCGAGCACATGCCGTACCACCTCGAGATTCCTAGTGCTCTCCTCGTGCAGATCGACGACGAGTAGGAACAGGCACCCCCAATGACACGCAAGAAGAAGCGGCAGCTTGCAATGGTAGATGCGATGGTGAAATCAACGCCAAACGCACTAACTCCATTAGTGCCGATCAAGGCGAGGCCGAGACGCCCCAAGAAGAAGGTGGTCACCGCATCAGGACCGCCTTATAAATCGATATTATAGTTCTTCTCCAAGTAATCATCACAGCCTTGAGGCTAGATTAGTCCATACAACGCATTAAGTTGCCATATCAATTGGAAAAGGTCTTTATGATTTTGGATAGATCTTAGCGAGAAGAGTCGATTGCCACCTTCATTTTCTAAATCTGACGAATATTAATGACGCTACGACATTTATGGGAGGCTAGGGTTTGTATGGGACCCCGAGGGTCCCACCATAAGGTTCAATTGCTGAAAAATTGTTGTGACTTGGTGTAAATGGGGCTTTTGTACTTTGGGGGTTTTTGGAAAAGAATCATAAGGAAAATTTAAAAATCTTGGGCACCATTTTCAATGGGTATCTATTGTGAACTATTCATCTAGACTAATTTCACAATTCAATCCTTGTCTAATATGACTATCATTGCTTGGATTGAAGATTTTATGATCAACCTATAAGAAGATCATGGTAGAATACATGCCACTGCTTGGAATCATGCACAAGCTTATTACAATTTTATCCAAATGGAAAAGGTGGGTGTTATTGAGCTTACATATGTTTCTTGGCATTTTCAATTTGTGACACATGTGGGAAAGATTTTCACCAATTTACATTTCTAAAATTTGGTTGTAGTTCCAATTTGGGGTTAATATAGAAGTTAACATTTTTCCTTTATTATCATGGGGTCTATTTTCAATTTGCAAATGATGTGAGAGGTCTCACTTGACAATAACCCCTTCTACTTTAGTTGTGGGTGTGTATTTTTAGTTGTAAATGTTGTGGGAGGTCTCACATCTAACCTTTTTCCTCAATTGTGGGTGTGTATTTTCAATTACAAATATTATGGGAGGTCTCACTAACCCTCTGCCTTAATTGTAAATTTGTATTTTCAATTGTAAATGTTTTTAGATGTTTCACTAACCCATTGCATGTGTATCTCTAATTTGATGATGTTGTGAAAGGCTTCAAATTAACTTTGTGGGTGTGTATTTTTAGTTTGTAAATGATGTGGGATTAAAAGTTTCACAATTAATAGAAAAATCTCATATTGCAACTTGTTTTAAATGATAAAAAATGTTATTTGTGACTTTTTCTTTCCCAAACATTCAATATTAGATGCCCTAGGAATTGTTTATTCACATTATTGGTTCCAAGGAAATGCGAACAATATTTTTCCTCAACATTTGGAGGTTTTGAAATAGTTATATTGCACCTTATATCTGTGTGAACTTATGATTGAAGACAAATTAGTTCTAGTGGTGCTTGCCAACACATACAAAACATATAGATCAAGCAGATGACTAAGTGCTACAATGAACTATGTACTTATTTACAAAATCTTCCAAGAACACTTTGAATACAATATTTATAGCCAAGAATGCTTTGGCATCAAGCTTCAACTTTCCTCATATGTGTATCCAGTGACTAATATTTTTGACCAATATTTTAAGTCAAATTTTAAAAATAACATACTCCTTAGGATAATTTCCCTCCCTCGTAAGGAATAACAGTTACAACCCTACCCCTCCTATGCCTCATGATCCATGTAGGCTTAAATTTGTGGTAATGTTCAATTTGCTTCATGCTTTACTATAGGGAAACCCCAAGGGTGGGAGACAGTGATTCCCAAAATTTGGAGCCTCAGCAGCTATCACCTCATTTTGAGGCCCCTTATTTTGGGGATGCCCCCACCTAAGGTCCTTTACCATCCATATAATGTATTTTTTGAAAGGTAGGGACCATTTTTTCTGACTTCATCACATGTCAAGGATCTATGAAAATGGGTTAGGAAAAGAGGAAAATATCCAATCTACTTTCTTATACATCAATTTTGGATTGGTAGAAGAATTCTGAACTCGACAAATTCAGAGCTCTAAAGAAAGGAAAATGCTGGATAATGCATATCAGAAATGTGGTTTAGCCTATATTTCTTAACTTTTTCTGTGGTTTTTTAAAAATCCTCAAATGACCTTTATCCTTTTTGATCTTTGGGCCACCTAAACTTTTTCAGTAATTTATAATAGTGCAATGCCCTTCTAGGTATTTGAGCTGATTACAATTATCCCAATAACTTACAATATGTTTGGGTGTCTTGTTTTAGTCTTGACAAGTTGCCATGAAGAATTAGAAAGCCCAAGAACTCTCAAGTTTACAAGCTGTCTCTTGGTGTTTGGTAATCTACTTGAAGATCCAATATTTTAGATTTAAAATTTTTTTTTTTTTTTTGTCGGGGAAGTTTAGGGTCTGGAAGATCCAAAGTTCACATATTAGATCAATGGGTCATGAAGCACTACATCATTTGGGGTTGGCTATCAAGTCAAGTCAAATATGTGATAGTCCTTCATGGCCCACTAAAAGCTTTTCTTGTTCAGCTCAGTGGCCAGCAAAGGAAGATTCTACAGACATTTGGGTTTTGGAATATGAACTAAATTTCACACGAAATTGAAGAGAAGAGTTGAACTTCTCAAATGAGAGGCCCAAACAAGAGAACAGTCCACTCCCATTCTGTGGCACAAAGTTCAAGTTGAGAATCACAATTTATACCATGAATGTCATATGGATAATCAAGAAGGAAGACAAAAGATTTGCAGAAATATGAACCTGGAGAGGGCAACACATAGTGGACAAAGTTGAGGTTCACAAAATTGGCACAGAAATGCACCCAGAATTTGGAAGAAAAAGTAGGTCTTGGGTGGAGCAACAAATTGCTGCCCAGTTGAGGTTTTTTCCATCTCTACAATGGAGCAAAATTGAGGTTCGCAAAATTTGCACAGAAAAAGCACCTAGAATTTGGATTGGAGGAAAAAATGGGCGTTGGGTGGAGCAACAAATTGCTACCCAGTTGAGGTTTTTCCCGTTTCTGCAATGGAGCAAATGACTTGAAACCTCTTGAAATTTCTAGACTTGGAAGTGAAATGCAGGCCATCAAGCCCCCTTTGCTTTTGCACCCTCTCGTTTGGATATCCCTGACATGGAAATGTTAGTGATGTGGGGGGGGGGGGGGGGGGGGGGGGGGCGCCCCCCCCTGCACGAGCTG
>Ga0116229_10000944_pt1 | contig 43227 bp, 31 predicted proteins | sample S1TSphgellanicum_3_FD_87313 | JGI IMG/M metagenome (GOLD analysis project Ga0116229, IMG submission 87313) | Host-associated microbial communities from peat moss isolated from Minnesota, USA - S1T2_Fc - Sphagnum magellanicum MG | ecosystem: Host-associated > Plants > Peat moss > Unclassified...
ACGCTCGCACGACCGCGCCTCGATGAATGCGCCGCAAATCATCAGGTCGATTTCGCGTTGCGGCTCATTCTTGGCAACCAGCCGGCGCAGCCCCTCCGCATAGCGGCCCGGCGCAAGGCGCCGGGGCTCGATTCCAAGCGAGCGGATGAGCTTCGCCACCTGCTCGTAATGCCGCAGCTCCTCGCGCGCGAGGCGCGACATCTTGGCCGTGAGCTCGAGGTCCTCCGCATACGCGAACATCAGCGCGAGGGCGGTCGAAGCCGCCTTCTTCTCGCAATTGGCGTGATCGATGAGCAGCACCTCCGGCGATGCGCAGGCCCAACGCAGCCAGCTCACGGGCGTGGGCACACGCAGCAACGCATGTGAAAACTGCCCGGCGGCTACCGTCATGCGGGAATCTTGACGGCCGAGATCGCCTCGAGCAGTTCGGCTGCCGATTGATAGCGGTCGGCCGGCGCTTTGGCGATCAAACGGCGCAGAATGCCCGCGTATTCCGCGAACTGCGGAGCGATCTCCGGAATCTCGGCGCGCTTGTGCTTGTAGATCACCTCCATCGCCGTCGAACCGGTATAGGGCTTCTGGCCGGTCAGCATCTCATAGAACATGATGCCCAAACTATACAAATCGCTGCGCGCGTCGATCTCTTCGGCGTGGCCTTGTTCCGGGCTCATGTAGTAAGGCGTGCCGAATATTTCGCGCGTTCCGGTCAATGAGACATTGGTTTCGTTGGCCTTGGCCAAGCCAAAATCGATCAAGCACACCGAATCGTCCGCGCGCAGCATCACGTTGGCGGGCTTCAAATCCCGGTGCAGCACTCCCACCGAGTGAATTGCCTGGAGCGCGCTCGCGATCTGCCGCATGAAATCGAGCGCCGTCGCCGGTTCGAGCGGGACCTTCATGCGCTGGCGCAAATCGCCGGCCGGAAAATATTCCATCGCGATATAGGCATGATCGTCGGCGACGCCGAGATCGTAAATGCTCACGATATTACGATGCCTCAGGCCGGCGACGATTTCGTACTCTTGCAGGAAGCGGTCGAAGGTCACCATGCGCTCCGACACGTCCGGCACCTGACTGAAGACCTTGAGCACCACCAGCGCTCCGGCGCGTTCGCTCTCGGCGAGATAGATCGTGCACATGCCGCCGCTGCCGATCTGGCGAATGCAACGATGACCGCGAATCATCACCGAGCCGAATCGATAGCGCTGCTCGAAATCAGGCAGCCCGCGAAGCGTCGCCAAGGCGAGCCGCTGTTCGCGGGAGGCGGCCGTGATCGCGCGAATGAGCCGGCTACGATCGATCTTGCGGCCATAGAGGCGCTGCAGGCCGTGGACGGCGGCGGGCGGGGTGGAGGGTGCATCCTCGAGCAGCAACAGCACGACCGGCGCGAATTCACGTTTCGCCCGCAGCGCCAGCGCCAACTCTTCGGCCGCGGCCACCGGCGGCGCCGCGACGATGATGACCGCATCGAAACCGGCGGCGGCGAACTCCGCCTGTCGCGCGCCCTCATCGCCGCTCTGCTGTTCGACGAGGGTCGCGTCCGGCCATTCGATCTCGACGTGTTTCCTCACGAGCAATCGATAATCGGCACCGGCCGCGATCACCAGTAGACGCATGGTGCTTTCGCCGCCGGCTAGGGTCAGCGGTTATCGAACGGACTTGAGTCCACGACCCGTGCCATCGCGACGCAACCGCTTGGCCTCGTCGGATCGCTCGCCTTGCAAGCGCTCGAGGTACTCGGGCGTCACATCGCCGGTGACGTATTCGCCGGAGAAACACGAGGTATCGAAATCCTTGATCTTGGCATTGTCATGGCGCACGGCATGCTCCAGATCGTGCAGGTCCTGATAGATCAGCCAATCGGCGCCGATGATGCCCTGGACCTCCTCGTCGGTATGCCCCGCCGCGACCAACTCGGACGCGTCCGGCATATCGATCCCATAGACATTCGGATACCGCACGGGCGGCGCCGCGGACGCGAAATACACCTTCTTCGCTCCCGCCTCGCGCGCCATGTCGATGATCTGCGCCGAGGTCGTGCCGCGCACGATCGAGTCATCGACCAACAGCACGTTCTTGCCGCGAAACTCCAGGTCGATGGCATTCAGCTTGCTGCGCACCGACTTCGAACGCTGCTCCTGGCCCGGCATGATGAAGGTACGGCCGATGTAGCGATTCTTGATGAAGCCTTCGCGATACTTGACTCCGAGCAGCTGCGCCACTTGCACCGCGCTGGTGCGGCTCGTGTCGGGGATCGGGATGACCACATCGATGTCGTGATCGGGCCGTTCGCGCTTGATCTTCTCCGCCAATCGTTCGCCCATCCGCAGCCGCGCCTTGTACACGGAGATGTTGTCGATGATCGAGTCCGGACGCGCGAAATAGACGTACTCGAAGATACACGGCGTGTGGCGCGCCATCGCCACGCAGGCCTGTGCGTAGAAGCGGCCTTGCTCGTCGATGAACACCGCCTCGCCCGGCGCCACGTCGCGCACCATGTCGAAGCCCAGCATGTCGAGAGCCACGCTCTCGGAAGCCAGCATCCACTCGGTGCCCTTCTTGGTGTCGCGCTTGCCGATCACCAGCGGGCGGATGCCGTTCGGATCGCGAAAACCCAATATGCCGTGACCGATCACCATGACGACCACGGCATAACCGCCGCGGCAGCGCCGGTACACGGCATTCGCCGCGGCGAAGATGTCGGCCGGCGTGACCCGCGGCGTGCCGACGCGCTGCAGCTCGGAGGCCAGCACATTGAGCAGCACTTCGGAATCGGAGGCGGTGTTCAAATGGCGGCGATCCTCGCGCACCAGCACTTCGGTCAGCTCGCGCGAGTTGGTCAAGTTGCCGTTGTGGCCCAAGCACAGGCCGTAGGGCGAGTTCACGTAGAAGGGCTGGGCGTCATGAGCGCTGTCGGCGCCGGCCGTCGGATAGCGCACGTGGCCTATCCCCATATTGCCTTTGAGCTTGACCATGTGCTTTTGTTGGAACACATCGCGCACCAGGCCCGAATCCTTGCGCATGAAGAGTTCCCCGTCCTCGGAAGTCATCATGCCCGCAGCGTCCTGGCCGCGGTGCTGCAAGACGGTCAAGCCGTCATAAATGCGCTGATTGACCGCACTGACACCCACCATTCCGATGATTCCGCACATGCAGCACCTCCGCCCTACTTGGGTTTGACTTTGACTCCGGTCAAGCGCTCGAGCTTCGCCCAAGGTTCGCCTTTCTCGCCGACCATCGCGCGCAACCAATCGCCGACGGTCTCACCGAAAGGAATCAGCGTCGAGCGATTCCACCACGGTTCTTGATTCAGATGCAGCAGCTCGGCGCCTATCACCAGCAATCCCACCAGCACCATGCCGCGCAGGATGCCGAACAGCAGCCCGATGACACGATCCATCGCGCCCAAACCCAGGCTGCGCGTGAAATAGCTCATGACCATGCCGATGATCCAGCCGACCAGCAAAACGACGATCAAGATGACCAGTCGCCCGACCCAGGGCGCGACGCTCGGGGCGGTGAGCAGGCCCCCCAAGTGCGGCTCGACCGTGGGCCCAAATTTCCATGCCGCCCAGATGGCGACCACCCAAAATACCAGCGAGACGGCTTCGCGCACGAACCCGCGCAGCAGTCCGATGACGGTCGAGCCCAACAACACCAACCCTATCAAGATGTCGGCTCCGGTCAATCGCAACCCCGTCGGACATATTCTGTTAAGCCGCGGATTGTACCGGAGCGGTGGGAGGACCGTCGTGAAACGATAGTCACAAACGCCGCTTCAAGCGGCCGCCGGCACGATGGCGGCGACAAAACCGGCACCCTTCAGCTTGACGACCATCTGTGCCGCGGCCTCTCGATCGCCCAGTGGCCCGACGCGCACGCGGTACCGCAACGTGGATCCCACACCGCTCGGCGACACATACGCTGCATAGCCCTGCGCCTTCAGTTGACGCAGCACCTTGTCGGCGTTCGCCTCACTGGCAAAGCTGCCGATTTGCGCGGCCCAGGCGCGATCGGTGGCCGACGACGACGCCAACGTCGAGTGAGTCGCGCCGCTCGAGAGTGCTGCGTTCACCTCCGCCGACGGCTTGGGCACCGAAACCGGCGCCAGGGCCTGCATGTTGGGCTGGGCTTGTTGCGCCTGTGCCTGTGCCTGGGCCTGGGCCGGGGCCTGGCTCTGATCCTGGGTCTGGTCCTGCCCCTGCGGCGGTGCGGTTGCAGGTGAGGCCGCTGACGATGCCGGCGACGCCTTGCTGGTCGCCAGATCGACGGTGACGGTGCGAGTGGGTTCGGGCGCGCTGACAGGCAGGCTCGTCGGCGCCGGACCGAGCGACGGCCCGGACAGCAATTCGGGCACCACCAGCACGGCGACCGCCACCAGGATCGCTGCGCCGATCAAGCGTTCTTTGACGCGACGATCCATTGAACTCGAGCCGCCTTGGATTTAACCCGGCGCAGTATATTCGGGAAGCGCGGTGCTCGGCAGCAACTCCTGAGTCTCGAGCCAATCAAGGGCGGGACCCACGGTATGGAAGGAACCGAAGACGACGATGCGATCGCCCGGGCCCGCGACCCGCGCGGCGGCCGCACAGGCCGACCCCAGTCCCTCGGCCGCCTCGACCGGCCTGTTCACCGCGGCGGGCCTGTTTACCGCGGCGCGCACCTTTGCGGCGAGTTCGGCGCCGCTCTGCCCACGGGCGCCGTCGATCGAGAGGCACCACCACGCATCGACGCAATCGCTCAAGGCGCCCGCGATCCCCACTGCGTCCTTGTCCGCCAGAATTCCGCACACCGCCAAGGTTCGCCCCGCGCCGCGGGTTGCCTCGAGATTCGACGCCAGTACCGCCGCCGCCGCCGGATTGTGGGCGACGTCCAAGATCCACGTCGGCCCGGCCTCGTCCCGCGGCCTGATCACTTGAAAGCGCGCGGCCAGACTCACCTGCTCCAGGCCCCGCGCCACCGCCGCGGCGGGCAGAGTGAGGCGCGGAGCGGGGTGCGCTGCGCCGGCGATTTCCTCGAGCGCCGCGATGGCGATTGCCGCATTGGCAAATTGGGCGGCGCCCAGCAGGGCCGGGACCGGCAGTTGCGGCAAATCCCATTGCGGGCCCCGGTAATGCCAGTGGGGCACCTGGCGACCGGGTCCGTGATCCTCGAACGTGAATTCCACCCCCAGACGCTTGAGCGGCGCACCGACGGCGTGGGCGATGTCGGCGACCACGGCCGGCAGTTGGCCGCCCAACACCGCGGGGCGGCCCTTGCGAAAGATGCCCGCCTTCTCGCGAGCGATGGCCTCGAGCGTCGTGCCGAGAAATTCCTGATGATCGAGTCCGATGCTCACGACGACGGCGACGTCGGGATCGACGACATTAACGGCGTCGAGGCGGCCGCCCATGCCGACCTCGAGCACCCACGCATCCAAGCGCGCCGCCTCGAATACCAGCAGCGCCGCCAACGTATTGAACTCGAAGAAGGTCAAGCTCACGGTGCCGCGGGCCGCCTCGATGCGCTCGAACGCGTTCACCAGTTCCGCCGCGCTGACGACGGCGTCGTGGATCCGGATGCGCTCACGGTAATCGCGCAAATGCGGCGAGGTGAACGAGCCGACGCGGTATCCGGCGGCGCGCATGATGGCCGCGCAGCAGGCACACACCGAACCCTTGCCATTCGTGCCGGCCACCGTCACCACCGGTACCGCGGGTTGCCGCCACCCGAGACGCTCGAGTACGGCGCGCAGCCGCTCGAGTCCGAGGTCAATGGACTGCGGGTGCAGCTGTGTTTGGTAGGCCAGCCACTGATCCAGGCTGCGCGACATTAGGAGCCTGTCTGACTAATGGGCGCCATCACTAGGGCGTGGCGCCATCACGCCGCGGCGGGCTCTTTGCCGGTGAGCAGCCGCAGCATCGCGCCGATGCGATCGCGCATCTCGCGCCGGTCGACGATCATGTCGAGCGCGCCGTGCTCGAGCAGAAATTCGCTGCGTTGAAACCCCTCCGGCAGGGTCTCGCGCACGGTCTGTTGGATCACGCGCGGGCCGGCAAAACCGATCAGCGCTTTGGGTTCGCCGATGTTGACATCGCCCAGCATCGCCAGGCTCGCCGACACGCCGCCGGTGGTCGGATCGGTCATGACCGATATGAACGGCAGGCGTGCCTCGGACAGGCGCTTGAGCGCCGCACTGGTCTTCGCCATCTGCAGCAGCGAGTACAGGGCCTCTTGCATGCGCGCGCCGCCGCTCGCCGAGAAGCACACCAGCGGCATGCGATGCTCGAGGCTGTGGTCTACCGCACGCACGAATTTCTCGCCCACGACCGACCCCATCGAACCGCCGAGGAAGCGAAACTCAAACGCGCAGGCGACCACATCGATGCCGGTGAGCTTGCCCGCCATCACGATCAGCGCGTCGCGTTCGGAGGTTTGCTTCTGCGCCTGGACGAGACGGTCCTTGTAGCGCTTCGAATCCTTGAACTTGAGCGGATCCTCTGGCTCGACCTTGGTGGCGAGCTCGGCACTCGTGCCGGTGTCGAGGAATTTCAACAAGCGCTCGCGGGCGTTGATCCTCATATGGTGGCTACACTTCGGGCAGACGTGCAGATTGCGCTCGATTTCCGCGCGATACAGCACCGCGTCGCAGGCGGGACACTTGGTCCACAACCCCTCGGGTACCGAGCGCGTGCGGCGCTCGGTCTTGATACGCGACGGAACGATTCGCTCGAACCAGGACATGACCTAGTCTAGCAAAAGCTCATGCTCGGGTGTCGGGATCCCGTACGCCGCCGGGTACTCCACCCGCCACAGATACAGGCCCGCGGCCGGTGCGGTGGCGCCGGCCAACCGGCGCTCGCCGCTCGCGAGTACACGCGCCATGGCGAGGACGGGGTCCGCCTCGCGCTGCACCTCGATGAGCGTGCCGACGATGTTGCGCACCATATGGTGCAGATACGCGTTCGCCGCAATCTCCAGCCACACATAGTCGCCCGCGCGCCGCACTTGCACCCGTTCGACTTTTCGCTGCGTGGTCTTGGATTGGCACTCGGCCGAACGGAACGCCGAGAAATCGTGCTCACCGAGCAAACCCTGAGCCGCCGCATGCATCGCCGCTGCGTCGAGAGGGCGATGTATCCAGGCGGCGCGCGTGCGCTGCAAGGCAGAGCGCGCACTGCGGTTCAAAATGACGTAGCGGTAGATGCGGCGGATCGCCTTGTGGCGAGCGTGGAAGCCGAAGTCGACCTCTCCCGCCCACTGTAGCGCGATGTCCGGCGCGAGCCGGGTGTTGGCGCCGAGCACCCAGGAACGAGGACGGCGAGCGGCGTGCGTGTCGAAATGGATGACCTGACCGGTAGCGTGCACGCCGCTATCCGTGCGGCCGGCGCAAATGACGGTAACGGGCTCGCCGGCGACGTAGGATAGTGCGGCCTGGACCGCGTCTTGAATGGAGGCCGCGTGGTCCTGCGACTGCCAGCCGGCGTAACCGGTGCCGTCATACTCGACGATGGCGGCGACGCGCCGTTCCAGCACCTACCTGCCTAGCCCGGCAAGGTCTCGATCAGCCGCTGCGCTTCCTGTTTCTGGCTGGCGGAGCCCTCGTGCACCACTTCCTCGAGAATGCTGCGCGCGCCCTCAGGATCGCCCATGTCCATGTACGCGCGCGCCAGATCGAGCTTCGTGCCGACCTCGCTCATGGTCACCGGTTCCAATTCCGGCACCTGCGCTTCTTCGAGGCTGACGCTGTTGCTCTTGGCCGTCGTGATCGCCGCGAACCTGTCGGTCTTCGAAGTGATGGCCGCGAGCTTGTTGGTCGGCACTTCCAAGCCGTTCAGCGCATCGCCCACATCGAGGTCGAGGCGCCGGTTGCGCTGGCTGGCCTCGAACACCTCGGTGGAGAAGAGTTCGTCGTCGGAGCGCGGCTGCTCGACGGTATCGCCGCTGCCGAGCGCGCTCGCCAGACGGTCGAGATCGAGGTCGATGCTGTCGCCGCTGAGCGGACGCAATTTGGAAGTCGAATCCCCGTCGAGCGCCGCGGCATCTTGGATATCGGACAATTCCTTCGACTTGAAGCGCGAAGTCACGTCGAGCTCGCTGGCCCGCGGCATTTGGACGGTGGGGGCCGACTCGGGGCCGAGCACCTCGGTATTCACTTCGTCCTGGCCCGAATCGAGGTCTGCTATGAACGAGGCCTCGAGTTCGCGCTCGAGTTCGGTCATGTCCTTCTCGCGCGTTTGCTTATCGGCTTCCGCCATCATGCGACGCGACTTCTCGTCGAGGCCCGCGACCATCGTCGGCATCTCGTCCCGGTCATCGGTCGACTCCAGAGACGAGTGCGTCGCGGCCATCGAGCCGGTGTCCTCGATCTGCTCCAGATCCAAGCCGAGATCGTCGATCGACACCTCGGCGGTCTGATCGGCCTTCGCAGCGCCGAGCTTCGATGAAATGCGGTCGTGCACGTCGCTCGGCTTGAGCGCCGGCGATTCCGCCGTCGGCAAATCGGCGAAATTCAGCAGTTCGGACTCCACCGTCGGCTCGTCCCGCGGCGGCATTTCCCGGGTGGGCGAGTCGTCGGCGCCGCGTTCCGGAGCGTCCAGGGTGAAATCGAGGCCGGCGGATTTTCCATGCACCGACGGCATCTCGCCGGTATCGGCGGTATCCTCGCCGTCCTTGGCCAGCGGATGATCGAGGCTGCTGCGCTCGCCCTCCGGATCGCCGAACAGGTCGATGTCGACGCGGTTTTCGCCGCCTTCGAGGTTCAAATCGACCAGCGCGCCGGCGCCCCGTCCGCCGCCGGTGCTGCCGCTGAACAGCGGTTCGCCGGGGCAAATCTGCTTGCCCATGATGACGATCTTGTCCCACTCGCCCGCGGGTGCGCGGTCGCGCGTCGCTTCCAAGCCCTTCGCCGTTTGCAGGAACGCATCCTTGTTGCCCCAAACGAAGTAGATCTCCAGGAGCTTCAGGCGCAGATCGCGTCGATCCGGTTCGCGCTCGAGCGCGATGCGCACCAAGTCGGCGGCTTGATCGTACAAGCCGTACGCCATGTGAAAGTCGGCTTCGGCGAGCGGATCGCCCTGATCGAGATTGACCGCGCTCTCGCTCGACATGGTGTCATCGGGAGATAGGCCCTCGGTTGCGGGCACGCTGTAGGCCTCTTCCGGCGGCGAGACGAACTCCGGCTGCCGATGTTCACCGGACTCCTCGACCACGAACGACTCGTCGCGCCCCGTCGCCGGTGGCCGCCGTTCCTTCGGATCGCGAAAGTCGGCAATGTCGGTCGAATCCAGGCGGCCGAACTCGCTCAAGTCGCCGCGTCCGCGGCGCGTCGCGGCGAATGCGAGCCCGGCGATCAAAGCCACTATCACGGCGGCCGGCAGCCACCAGTTCGCCTCCACCCAATCGATCCACGAGCCTGCTGACTCGGCCGGTGCCGCGGTCCGCGGCTTCGGCGCTGGCGCGGGCACGGCCGGCGCGGGCGTCGGCGCGGATGAGTTGACCGTTGGCGGCGGCAGCGGCGTCGGTGTCGCCGCCGGAGGGGGTGGGGGTGTGCTCTGCTGCGCGGTCGGCGGCGGCGCCGGCGTGGGCGTTGGCGCTACCACCACCGGCGGAGGTGCCGCCGCCTGCGGCGCTACCGCCGCGGGGGCGGGCGCGGGCTTCGACGAAGGCGCCGCGGCGGCCGCGGCCAGCTTGCGCTGCAGATCGCTCAGTTCGCCGTTGCGAACCTCGAGCAGTCGCCGGGAGTTCGCCAGCTGCTCTTCCAAATCCTTGACCTTGTCCTTGAGCGCGTTGGTTTCGGCATTCGCCGCATTCGGCGCGCCGGCCGGCGAGGTGGCAGGGGCCGTGCCGGTGCTCGTGCCCGAGGGAGAGCCGGCGCCGGCAACCGGCGTCACCAAGCGCAAATGTCCGCCCGGGGCCGGCTCGGTGCCGCCGTGCCAGGCACTCATTTGGCGGCGGACTTCTTTCATCGCCTCGTTTTCATTCAACGCGGCGATGGCATCCGCTCCCGGCACCCGCAGCACCGAACCCTGGCGCAGAATATTGATGTTGCCGCCAAAGGCATCGGGATTCGCCCGGTAGACCGCTATCATGGTCTGATCGATGTTCGCCGGCGTCGCGGGGACGGGCGAATCGGCACGCAGGCTGTGCGCGATCTTGCTGAGCGTATCGCCCTTGCCGACCTGGTACGTGGTGCCGGCGGTCCCGCCGTTGATCCCGGTAGCCGACTCCGACGCCATGCCGAGGCCGGTACCCGACGAAGTCGATGAACCGCGGGACCGGCGGCTCTCGGACGGCGCGCCGGCCGATGGCGCCGCGGCCGGCCGGCGCGCGGTTGCGGCGCTCGCGGGCAACGCGCTGGTGGCTGCGGCGACCGGTGCCGCGCTGCTCGCAGTCTCGCCCGGCGAATACACCGGCGGATCCAGCAATACCGTGTACTCGCGCATCAGGCGCCCGCGCGACCAATTCACCTCGACCAGGAAGGTCACGAAGGGCTCGGGGATCGCGTCGGTGGAACGTACCAGCAACGCATCGCGGCCGTCCTTGCCCTTACCCACCTTGAAGGTCAGGGTCGACAGGAATGCCGGCCGATCGATTCCGTAGCGCGTGAAAGAGTCGCGCCCGGCGAGGCTCGCCCGCAGCGCCGTCAATTCATCCGGGGCAGCCGCCAACAGGTCGATGTCCGCGTTCAACGGCTCGTTGAGGGCGGAATTCAAATGGATCTCGCCCAAGCCCAACGCCCACACCGCGGACGGCCACAAAAAGGACGGAGTCAGCAGACACGCCAGCAGCATCAGGCGAGGCATCGTCACAGACATCACTACTCCCAGAAATCTGGTAGGCAAGCGGGTAAAGTTCATTGTGCTATAGGCGCTTGGACGCGAATTCTCACTTGCCTTTTACATTAGCGAATTACTATATCTCACTGGGGTCTATTTACCAAAATCTGGGCCACCGAAACTGCGTTATGCGCCGCACATTTCCGAACATTATCGGCTACGATCCAAAAATTCAGGGCCCGATCGCGGCTCAAATCGCGGCGCAGCCGGCCTACATACACCCGATCCGGCGCCGTGGCCAAGGTTGCCGGGGTCGGGAACTCCGCGGCCGATTGCGCCGCGATAACGGCGATTCCGGTTGCGCGTTGTAACGCCGCGGCCGCATCAACCACGGCCACCGGCCGCTCGAAAGCGGCATGCACCGCCAAGCTATGGCCGAAGAACACGGGCACCCGGACCGCCGTGGCATTGACCGCCAGCCGCGGCAACTCGAGCACCCGGCGGGTCTCGTGCCACAGTCTGAGCTCCTCGCGCGATGCGCCCTCGGCCTCCCCTTCTCTCGTGAGGGAGTCCACCTGCGGAATGACGTTGAAGGCGATCTGGCGCCCGAACGCGCGTCCGCGCGCCTTCTTGCCACTGAGCATGGCTACCGTTTCGGCCGCCAACTCATCCATGGCGCCGCGCCCGCTGCCCGACACCGCCTGGTAGGTCGCGACGTCGACCCGCTCGAGACCCGCGAGCGCGTGCAGCGGCGCGAGTACCGTGGCGAGCGCCACGACGGCGCTGCCAGGCAGTGCGATCAAGCCGCGCGCACCGATGGCACCGAGCGCGTGCCCGTTGACGTCCGCCGCCACCAGCGGCACATCGCCGCGGCCGCGAAAGGCGGCGGAGCCGTCGATGACCCAGGCGTGCTCGGCGGCCGCTTCGGCATAGCGCTCCGATAAACCCGACCGGCCGCAAAAGAACGCCAGATCGACCCGCGAGAAATCGAACGCGGCGACGTCGCTCACCGGTAATTTGCGCTCCCCATCGTCGATCGCGGCGCCGATGCTGCGCGCGTCATCGAGCGCATGCAACTCCGCCGGCGCGAATTTTCGCGCCCGCATTTCCTCGAGCACGGCCGCGCCGATCAAGCTCGACACGCCGACCACCGCGACGCGCAATTGTTCAGCGCCGTGGGACATGATCGCGGCTCATCGGCGCGTGATGTCGGGCGTGATGCGCGCCACGTCGCCGCACTGCGCGCGAAACCGCAGATAGTGATCCATCAGCACGAGCGCGAGCATCGCCTCGGCGATCGGCGTGGCGCGGATGCCGACGCACGGATCATGCCGGCCCGTGGTCACCACCGGGATCGCATTGCCGCGGATGTCGATGGTATCGCCCGGCACGGTGATGCTCGAGGTGGGCTTGAGCGCCAGGCTCACCACGATGTCCTGACCCGAGGAAATGCCGCCGAGCACGCCGCCCGCATGGTTGCTCCTGAAGCCCTGCGGCGTCATTTCGTCGCGATGCTCGGAGCCGCGCTGTTCGACCACGCGAAAGCCCGCGCCGATCTCCACGCCCTTCACCGCATTGATGCCCATCATGGCGCCCGCTAGGTCCGCGTCGAGCCGCTCGAACACCGGCTCGCCCCAGCCGGGCGGCACGCCGCGGGCAATCACCGTCACACGCGCGCCGATCGAGTCTCCCGCCTCGCGCGTGCGCCAGATGAGATCCTCGAGCTCCTGGATGCGGTCCGGGTCAGGGCAAAAAAACGGGTTGTCGTAAGCGCTCGACGGATTCTTAGGCTCCAGCACCAACGGACCCATCTGGGCCAGATAGCCGTGAATCTCCACCTGCAGCCGCTCGCGCAAATACTTGCGCGCGATCGCGCCCGCGGCGACCCGCATGACGGTCTCACGCGCCGAGGAACGCCCGCCGCCGCGATAATCGCGAAAGCCGTATTTTTGATTGTAGGTGTAATCCGCGTGACCGGGCCGAAAACGATCCTTGATCTTGTCGTAGTCGCGCGAGCGCTGGTCTTCGTTCTCGACCAGCAGGCCGATCGGCGTGCCGGTGGTCACGCCCTCGAACACGCCGGACAGAATCCGCACCGTATCGGACTCGCGCCGCTGGGTGGTGAACTGCGAGGTGCCCGGGCGCCGCCGTTCGACATCGGCCTGCAAATCCGCCTCGGTGAGCCCGAGCCCCGGCGGACATCCGTCCACGACGCAGCCGAGCGCGGGGCCATGGCTCTCCCCGAAGCTCGTGACCGTGAAAACGCGACCGAATGTATTGCCCGCCACTAGTCCTCCCGCGCACCGCGCAAGGCTTTCGCCCCACGCACGGCTTTTGCTCTTGGTAAAGGCTTCGCTCTTGCCGAAGCTTTCGCTCTCGGTGAAGCCGTCGTTCTGTGTAAAACCGTCGCCCTCGCTAAAGCCTTCGGCTCGTGCAAATCTTCCGCCCGCAACAAAAACACTCCCCCGCCGCCAGCTCCGTTCTCCAACCGAACCAGGGTCGGCCAGATGAACGGCAACTCGGGAAAAGCCTCCAGCAATGCGGTTTCGGAATTGCCGACCTCGACGACCAAGATCCCGTCGCGGGTAAGGTGCTCTCGCGCCTTGCCCAAGATCGACCGCACCGCATCCAGGCCGTCTACCCCCGCGGCCAATCCCAGTCGGGGTTCATGCCGATACTCGCGCGGCAAGGTGCGCATTTCCGCGCGCCCAACGTAGGGCGGGTTGCTCACGATGATATCGTAACGGCAGCCGCCGACGGCGTCGAAATAATCGGACTCGAGCATCCTTACGCGCTTATCCAGCCCCAAGCGACGCGCGTTGCGGCGTGCCACTTGCAGCGCCGCGCCCGACACGTCGACCGCATCCACTCGAGCCCTCGGGAACGCCTTCGCCGCCGCCAGTGCGATCGCGCCCGAACCGGTGCCGATGTCGAGGATCCGGCGTACCCGGGACGCGGCGATCCACGGCGCAAACCGCTCCAAGATGAGCTCAGCGATCGGCGAGCGCGGCACCAGCACGCGCTCATCCACATAGAGTTCCAGACCGGCGAAGAACGCCCGATGCGTCAGATAGGGCAAGGGCGCACGCGTCGTGATGCGCCGCTCGAGCAGTGCCTCGATGCGCGCGATGCTACGGGCGTTGAGCCGGCGCGGATAGGCTTCCAATCCGAGACTGTGCGACAGTCCGGCGGCGAAGAACACCAATTCGGCGGCCTCGTCGAGCGCGTTGTCGGTGCCATGCCCGAAGTACACCCGCGCGCGTTTCAGCGCCCGGGCGCAAGCGTTGATCGCCGACCCCACGTTCGGAGCCGCCGACGTGTGGGATAATCGGCGCATGACGTTTCGATTCAAAGTCTTGTCCTTCGTATGCATCGGAATCATCGCCGCCTTGGGGCTCGCCGCGTCGCTCATGTGGCACCACCCCCGGCCCGGGATCGAATTGACGACGGGCAGCTTGATCACACCGCCCCGCCGGCTGCCTGATTTTAGCCTGATCGACCAGCACGGCCGGACATTCGGAACCGCGAACCTGCGCGGTCATTGGTCGGTGCTGTTCTTCGGTTATACCAACTGTCCGGATTTCTGTCCGACCACCCTGACCACCCTCGCGGCGCTCCAGAAGCAGCTGCGCGCGGCCGAGACCGTGGAGCCTCCCCAGGTGATCTTCGTGTCGGTCGATGCCAAGCGAGACACTCCGGCGCAGTTGGCGAAGTACGTCCCTTACTTCGATCCGCAGTTCATCGGCCTCACGGCGGCCGACCAACCGAGCATCGAAGCGGTTGCGCGCGAACTGGGTGTGGCCGTGATCATCCGGCCGGGCGCCGACGGCAACTACACGGTGGATCATTCCGGCGCGATCTTCGTGGTGAATCCCGCGGGCAGGCTGGCCGCAATCTTGACCGGCCCCTTCACCGTGGACGCGCTGCGCGTGGATCTGTTGCGCATGATGACCGGCCGCGCATGACGGCGCGCCGCACGACGATCCGCCGCACATGACGGACCGGCTGTTCGCGTGGTTCCAGTACCTGCTGCCGCAGCATGCTCTCTCGCGGCTGATCCTGGCGGCCACTCGGGTGCGCAGCGCGGGTTTCAAGAATGCCCTGATACGCGGTTTCCTCACGCTCTACTCAGTCGACATGAGCGACGCAGTGGAGACCGACCCCTATCGATACGGCAGCTTCAACGAATTTTTCACCCGCGCCTTGAAGGACGGCGCCCGCCCCGTCGCACGCGCCTCGAATGCCATCGCCTGCCCCGTGGACGGACAGGTGAGCGAAGCCGGAGCGATCGAGCGAGACTGGCTGCTGCAGGCCAAAGGCCGCCGCTACCGGCTGGCGGAGCTACTCGCCGGCGAACCCTGGGCGAGCCGTTTCGAAGGCGGCGCTTTCGCGACGATTTATCTTGCGCCGTTCAATTATCACCGCGTGCACATGCCGCTGCGCGCGGAACTGCGCCGGACCGTGTATGTTCCCGGGCGCCTGTTCAGCGTCAACGCCGCAACGGCGCAGCATGTGCCGCGGCTGTTCGCGCGCAACGAACGCGTGGTGAGCCTGTTCGACACGGGCGACGCGATCGCGGGGCACTTCGCCGTGATACTGGTCGGGGCCCTCAATGTGGGCAGCATGGCGACCGTTTGGGCGGGAGACATCACGCCGGCGGCGCGGCGTGTGGTCGCGCAGGTGCCGGCGCCGCCGACGACGCTCGAGAAAGGCGCGGAACTCGGCCGCTTCAACATGGGTTCGACGGTGATCCTATTGTTCGAGCCCGGCCGCGTGCGCTGGCAACCCGAAGTGCGCGCGGGAACCGTGGTGCGGTTGGGTCAGTCGCTCGGCACTCTCGTGTGAGCACCCGGGCATCAGTGCGCGGGCATGAGAACGCTGGCATGAGCACTCCGGCTTGAGAACCGTGGTATGAGCGACGAGCGCGATGCCGCCTCCGCCTGGCGGCCGGGTGCCGACCTCCCATCCCTCAGATGCCGAGCGGCGATGCTGGCCGCCGCGCGCAACTTCTTCGCCGCGCGCGGCGTGCTCGAAGTCGACACGCCGATTTTGAGCGCGGCCGCGACGAGCGATCCGCAGCTCGAATCGCTGTCGACGCGGGTCGCCGGCTTCGCCGCGCCCTTCTACCTCGCCACCTCGCCGGAATACGCCATGAAACGCCTGCTGGCGGCGGGCAGCGGCGATATCTACCAGATCTGCAAGGTGTATCGCGACGAGGAGCACGGCCGCTGGCACAACCCGGAATTCACCTTGCTGGAGTGGTATCGGCTGGGGTTCGACGATGCACGGCTGATGCACGAGGTCGAGGCGCTGGTCGGGGAACTGCTCCTGCCCCATCGGCCGCTCGAGCGCGCGGAACGTTTGACCTACGCGGCAGCGCTCGAGCGCCACGCGGGGGTGGATGCGCATGCATCGAGCGAGGCCGAACTCGCTGACGCGGCGCGGCGGCACGGTATCGAGTGCGGCACCGCTCTCGATCGGGATGCGCGGCTCGATTTGCTGATGGGCCTCGTCGTCGGGCCGCAGCTGGGACGCGAGCGCCCCTGCTTCGTGGTCGACTACCCCGCCTCGCAAGCGGCGCTCGCGCGGCTCAAACCCGGCGTGCCTCCGGTCGCGGCTCGCTTCGAGCTGTACATCGACGGGTTGGAAATCGCCAACGGATTCCACGAGCTCGGCGACGGCGCCGAACAGCGCGCGCGTTTCACTCAGGATTTACAGCTGCGCCGCGCGCGCGGTCAGGTACAGCCGCCGCTCGATGAGCGGTTTCTGGCCGCCCTGCGGGCGGGACTCCCGGAATGTGCGGGTGTGGCGCTCGGCTTCGATCGCTTGGTCGCGGTCGCATTGCGCGCGGAGCGACTCGCGGACGTGATGGCGTTTGGAATCGAGAGGGCGTGACACTCGGCCACCGTCAAATTTCAACTTGGGGCGATTGACGGTTAGGTGCATGACTCTCGAACCGACGTTCGGCGTCATGATCCCGCTCACTTTGAGCCGTGAATCGCGTCGAGTCCGAATCCACGCCTCGGAGCGATCAGTTCTTGCCGCGAGAGAGGTACTCGCCCGTCCGCGTATCGATGCGCAAGATCTCGCCTTCGTTGATGAACAGCGGCACGCGCACCACGGCGCCGGTTTCGAGCTTTGCGGGTTTGGAGCCGCCCGTGGCGGTATCGCCGCGAACGCCGGGGTCGGTTTCGATGACCTTCAGTTCCATGTGCGCGGGCGGAGTCACCTGCAACGGCACTCCGTTCCACAGCGTCACCACGCACACCGTGCCGTCCTTCAGCCATTGCGCGCCCTCGCCCACCGCCTCTTTGGACGCGGTCAGCTGCTCGAAAGTCTCGGGCGCCATGAAGTGGAAAAAATCACCGTCGCTGTACAGATACTGCATGTCCGTATCGACCACATCGGCCGCTTCGACGGTATCGCCCGACTTCCAGGTTCGCTCGATGGTGCGGCCGGTCTTCAAGTTGCGCACGCGCACTCGGTTGAACGCCTGGCCCTTGCCCGGCTTGACCATTTCATTCTCGACGATGGCGTAGGGGTCGCCGTCGATCAGGATCTTGAGACCGGATTTGAACTCGTTGGTGCTGTAGGTCGACATCGAAGGCCCCGGACTTTTAAGGGCGCGTATGATAGCCGCAACCCCACTTCCGCGCCAATGCCGTGCGGACCGCGATGAGATGCCTGGACTTCGGTCCCAGAATCGGTCCGAGGCCTGGTGTTACACTTTCGACCCATTTTGGGAGGAAATCGAGCCGTGAGCGAACAGGGGGCCGTTCCCATGATCGTCATGACGAGGTCGCAGGACCACGTCGAGGCCATCAACAGTACGCTGCGCAAGGCCGGCCACCCGGTGCATTGCACATGGCTGCCCGATGCCAGCGATCTGAGCGACGCGCTCACCCAGATCAACCCGGAAATGCTGGTGGTGTTCCTCGACGAACTGGGGCTCGACTTGTTGCCGATCATGAAGGTCAAGCAGCAAAGCGCCCCGGGCATGCCGGTATTGATCGTGCGCGAGCGAGTCGACGAGGGGACGATCGCGGACGCCATGCGCATGGGCGCGCAGGACGTGGTGACGCTCGCCAACCGCAGCCGGCTGCAGTCCGTCGCAACCCGGGAACTCCGCGCCTATCGTCTGGAACGCGCTTTATCGACGACGTTGTCCTCGGCGCGCGAGTACCGCGAGCAGCTGCAACATTTTCTCGAAGGCTCGGCCGATGCCATCACCCATGTGCAAGAAGGCATCATCGTCGACGCGAATCGCGCCTGGCTCGAACTGTTCGGCTATCCGGGCGAGGACTCGCTCAACGGCAGCCCGCTCATGGATCTGTTCGAACAGGAAACCCACCCGGCCTTGAAGGGCGCCTTGGTCGCCTGCCTGCAGGGCAAGTGGAGCGGCCACGAGCTCAAAGTCAGGGCGTCCCTCTCGGACGGTTCGAGCTTGCCGCTCGAACTGCTGCTCACCAAGGCCGACTACGACAACGAGCCGGCCGTGCGTATCTCGATATCGGCGCGGCACAAGAAGGATCACGATCTGGAGGTGCAGCTCGCCGAAGCGGTCAAGAACGATGCATCGACCCGCTTCCTGCAACAGCGTTATCTGATTGCCGCGGTGCGCGACCGCTGCGCGCAGAGCATGAAGGGCGGGGTGCGCCATTTTGCGCACATCAAGCCGGACCGCTTCGCCGGCATCCAGGCTGCGATCGGCGTGCTCGCCAGCGAAGAATTCATGGCGCAGCTCGCCGAGTTGCTGCGCTCGCAGCTCACCGCAACGGACCTGTGCGGCCGCTTCGGCGGCAATGGGCTTCTGGTCCTGCTCGAGCGCGGCACGGCGCGGGACGTCGAGACCTGGGCCAAGAACCTCGTCAAGCGCGTGAATGAGCACGTGTTTGCGATCGAGGAGAAGACCCTCTCCGCCACAGTGACCGTGGGCTTGGCCGTGCTGCCTCCCGCCAACCCCGACGTGGCGGCGACCATCGCCGATGCGATCAGCGCCACCCGGCGCGGGCGGGAGCTCGGCGGCAACCAGATGTATGCGGTGGACAAGTCCGATACCGATACGCGCGTGCAGGCCTACGACAAAATCTGGGTCAAGCACATCAAGAGTGCGCTGATGGAAAATCGCTTCCGCCTGGTGCAACAGCCCATCGCCAGCCTGCTGGGCGAAGACAAGGGCATGTTCGACGTGATGGTGCGCATGCTCGACGAACAGGGCACCGAGGTACTGCCGGCGGAATTCATCGCCGCCGCCGAACGCAACGACTTGATGAAGAACATCGATCGCTGGGTGATCGGTGCGTCGATATCTTTCGCCTCCAGCCGCAAGGCCTCATGCATCTTCGTGCGCGTGTCGAAGGACACGGTGCTCGACAAGAGCCTGCTCACCTGGCTCGATACCCAGCTGAGGTCCCTGAAAATCGAGGCGAAGCGGATCTGCATCCAAGTGACCGAGGATCTTGCCAACCAGTACGTGCGGCAGACGCGGGAACTCGCGGAGAGCCTGCGCAAACTCGGCTTTCGCTTCGCATTGGAGCACTTTGGCATCGGCCGCGATCCGCTCAAGCTGCTCGCCGACCTCAACATGCATTTCATCAAGATCGATGGTTCCTTGATGCAGGGCCTGTCGACGAATCAGCTGCAGCAACAGCGCGTCAAGGGACTGGTCGATGCCGCGAAACGCCGCGGCATCGAGACGATTGCCGAGCGCGTCGAAGACGCCAACACCATGGCCGTGTTGTGGCAGCTCGGCATCGAATTCATCCAGGGCTATTTCGTGAATGCGCCCGAAGAAGTCACCATGTCGGGCGAGCGCACCATGTCGGGCGAGCGGCAGGGCGGCACGCCGGCGTCGGCGGGCACCCCGGCCACTCCGCCCACCACGGGCACGTCGAAGCACGCTCGACCCGGGACTCTCCCGCCCAAGGTCTAGGTGTCTGTCAGTGCGCGCGTAGGTGCCTGACCGACCGATGGGCGCTTAAGGGGGCCCGACCTCGAGCCGATCGATCTGCTTGTAGGCGCGCGAGAATCTCTGACGGCGCTGGCCCTTCTTGTCCTGGAACTGCTTCAGTTCGTCGAATTTGAGCTTCATCGGCGCGCTATTGCCGCTGTAAATCGTCAACAGTTCGCCGGGCGCCACCACCGCCATCGCCACCAGGAACTCATCGCGTTCGGCGGATTTGCGGCCCGGAATGCCGTATAGATTCTGCCCCTTGCCGGCGCTCATCTCCTCGACTTGCGCCGCCGGCAACGCCAGCACTTCGCCATCGTTATTGACCAGGATGACGAGCGCAGCGGTGCTGCCGATCGGCTGCGCGGGGAGCACATGGGCGTTCTCAGGTACCTTGAGCACGGACTTGCCCTTCTTGTTGCGCGCGTACAATTCACGCAATTTCACGGCAAAGCCGTAGCCCGCGTCGCTCGCCAGCAGCCATAGGTCGTCCGGTTCGCCGATCAGCACGGCGGCGAAGGTGGCGCCGTCGGGCGGGTCGACCGTGCCGGACAAGGGCTCGCCGTAGCCGCGCGCGGCGGGCAGTTGATGCGCGTCCAGGCTGTAGGCGCGGCCCGTGGAATCGATGAACACCGCCTGTTGCAAATTGCGGCCGCGGGCGGAAGCCTGGAACTCGTCGCCGCCCTTGTAGCTCAAGGAGCGTACGTCGATATCGTGGCCCTTGGCGGCGCGCACCCAACCCAGCCGCGACAGGACCACGGTCACGGGCTCGCTGGTGAGCAGCTCCGTCGCGGCGATGGCCTGCGCGGCCTCGCGCTCGACCAGGCGGGTCCGCCGCTCATCGCCGTACTCCTCTGCATCGCGCAGCAATTCGTCGCGTACCAGTTTGGTGAGCTTAGTCTTGCTCTTGAGTATGGCATCTATGCCGTCGCGCTCCAGGGAGAGTTCTTTTTGCTCTTCGCGGATCTTCATCTCCTCGAGACGCGCCAGATGGCGCAGCTTGGTCTCGAGAATCGATTCGGCCTGTTCATCGGTGAGCTTGAAGCGCTCGATGAGCACGGGCTTCGGATGATCCTCCGAGCGCACGATGCGAATGACCTCATCGAGATTGAGGTACGCGATCAGCAATCCGTCGAGGATGTGCAGCCGGGCGTTCAACTTCGCGAGCCGGTGGTTCAGCCGGCGCGTGACCGTCGACTTGCGAAACTGCAGCCACTCGAGCAGCAGCTCTTTGAGGCCCATGACCCGCGGCCGCCCATCCAGCGCGATGACGTTGAGATTCACGCGGTAATTGCGCTCGAGGTCCGTGGTTGCAAAGAGGTGCGCCATCAGCGCCGGGACATCCACGCGATTCGATTTCGGCACGATGACCAGGCGGGTCGGATTCTCATGGTCGGACTCGTCGCGGAAATCCTCCACCATGGGCAGCTTTTTCTGCTGCATCTGGGCACCGATCTGTTCGAGCACCTTGCTGCCCGATACCTGGAACGGCAGCGCATCGATGACGATTTCGCCGTCTTCGATTTCATAGGTCGCGCGCGCCTTGAAGCTGCCCGAGCCGGTGTCGTACATCTGCACGAGTTCCTCGCGCGGCGAGACGATTTCCGCGCCGGTCGGCAGGTCCGGACCCTTGATGTGCGCCATGATCTTGCGCGTGCTCAAATCCGGGTCATCGAGCAGGGCCACGCAAGCCTTGACGACCTCACGCAGGTTGTGCGGCGGAATGTCGGTGGCCATGCCGACCGCGATTCCCGATCCGCCGTTGAGCAAGAGGTTCGGCACGCGCGCGGGCAGCATGGTCGGCTCCTCGAGCGAGCCGTCGAAGTTCGGTGCCCAATCGACGGTGCTGCTGCCGAGTTCCTGGAGCAGCAACGCCGCATAACGGGTCAGCCGCGACTCGGTGTAGCGCATCGCGGCGAAGGATTTCGGATCGTCCGTCGAGCCCCAGTTTCCCTGGCCGTCGACGATGGGATAGCGATAGGCGAAATCCTGCGCCATGTGCACCATCGCCTCGTAGCACGCCGAATCGCCGTGCGGGTGGAACTTGCCGATCACATCGCCCACGGTGCGCGCCGACTTCTTGTGCTTGGCGCCGGCGGCGAGGCCGAGTTCGCTCATCGCGTACACGATGCGGCGCTGTACGGGTTTCAGGCCATCGCCCAAGTGCGGCAGGGCGCGATCCAAGATCACGTACATCGAGTAATCGAGATAGGCGCGCTCCGCAAACGACTTCAGAGGCTCCCGCTCGATCCCGTCAAAATTCAGTTCTTGGTCCTTCATCATCAAATGCGCGCCAGATTGCCCTTGCTTTCCAACCACTCGCGCCGGTCGCCGGCGCGTTTCTTGGCGAGCAGCATGTCGAGCAGCTGATCGGGGCTGTCGCGCGCGTCGATGGTCAATTGCACGAGCCGCCGGGTCTGCGGCGCCATGGTGGTCTCGCGCAGTTGCAGCGGGCTCATCTCACCCAAACCCTTGAAGCGGGTCACGACCGGTTTGGTGCGCGGACTTTCCGCCGCGATGCGCGCCAGCGTCTTTTCGCGTTCCGCCTCGTCGAGCGCGTAGACCACCTCTTTGCCGGCATCGATCCGAAACAGCGGCGGCATGCAGACGTAGACATGGCCGGCCGCCACCAGCGGCCGATAATGGCGCAGAAACAAGGCACAGAGGAGGGTGGCGATGTGCTGGCCGTCGCTGTCGGCATCCGCCAGGATGCAAACCTTGTGATAGCGCAGACTCGACAGGTCGGTGGCCGCCGGATCGACCCCGATCGCGATGCTGATATTGTGCACCTCTTGAGATTGCAGCACCTCGTGACTGTCCGACTCCCAGGTATTCAATATCTTGCCGCGCAACGGCATGATGGCCTGAGTCACGCGATCGCGCGCCTGTTTGGCGGAGCCGCCGGCGGAATCGCCTTCGACCAGAAACAGTTCACCGCGCGCCGGATCCTGGCTCACGCAATCCGCGAGTTTCCCGGGGAGCGCGGGCCCCGAGACGATGCGCTTGCGTGCGACCTTCTGGCTGTCCTTCAGCCGCTGCTGCGCATTGGCGATCGCCAGCATGGCGATTTTTTCGCCTTGATCCGGATGCTGATTGAGCCATAGCGCGAAGGCATCCTTGATCACGCCCTGCACGATGCCCGCCGATTCGCGCGAGGAAAGCTTCTCCTTGGTTTGCCCCGCGAATTGAGGTTCGCGCATCTTCATCGACAGCACGAAGCTCACCCCATCCCACACATCCTCCGGCGCCAATTTCAAGCCCCGCGGCACCAGGTTACGGAACTCGCAGAACTCGCGCACCGCGTCGGATGCGCCGGCACGCAAGCCGTTGACATGCGTACCGCCCTCGACCGTGGGTATCAAATTGACGTAGCTCTCGGTGACGCCGTGCTCCGACTCGAGCACCCAGGCGAAAGCCCAGTCGAGCGAACCGCCGTCGATATCGCGCTTGCCGTAAAAAGTTTCCGCCGGCAACCACTCGCCCTTGCCCAACTCCTCGGCGAGATACTGATGCAGGCCGCCGGTATAGAACCACTCGTCGCGCTCGCCGGTGAACTCGTTGACGAGCGTGACGCGCAATTTCGGACACAGCACCGCCTTCGCGCGCAGCACCTGCTTGAGCTTCGGGATCGCGAATTTGTCGGTATCGAAGTATTTCGGATCGGGCCAGAAGCGGATGGTGGTGCCGGTCTTCGATTTCGGGACGTCGCCCACCACGTCGAGCTTGGAGGTGGGCCGGCCACCGGCGAAACTCAAGTTGTACTCCTTGCCGCCGCGGCGCACCCAGCACTCGAGGTTCTTCGACAGCGCATTGACCACGGACACGCCGACACCATGGAGTCCGCCGGAATGCTGGTAGGTTTTGTCGCTGAACTTGCCGCCCGCGTGCAAGCGGGTCAGGATCAATTCGACGCCGCTGACCTTCTCCTTGGGGTGCATATCGACCGGCATTCCCCGCCCGTCGTCCACGACCTGCAGCGAACCATCCTTGAACACGGTGACATCGATGTTTTCGCAATGGCCGGCGAGCGCTTCGTCGACGCTGTTGTCGATGACTTCGTGCGCCAGGTGATTCGGGCGCGTGGTGTCCGTATACATGCCCGGGCGCCGGCGTACCGGGTCCAAGCCGCTCAATACCTCGATGTCGGAGGCTGTATAAGACGAAGCCATCATTTACCTCTATGGGGGCAAGAAAAATCCGCGCCGCAGCGCCGGCCGAAGGCGGCGGAGTCTAGCAGCCTGTCTCTCTGAGGGACACAGGCTGCCGGCATGCGGTTCCGCAGCCGCGGCCCTGTGGCGGCCCGCGCGGCGTTCGGCTATCGTTCGTGCCATGGGAATTGCCAGCGCTCAGAATCTCACCCGGACTTTGCCGGTATTGCCGCGCCCTTACGGCGTCCGCGTGCGCCTGCGCCCGGGCGATCCGTTTGCGAAACTGCTCGGCGCCGATTGGCAGAAGACGCATTGGTTCTTCACCGCCGCGGAACGCGACCGGGTACTCGAGGACATGTCGCGCAAGCACGAGTATTCGCGCATTGGGGACCAGCCCTCATTGGTGTTCGAGAAAGTGGAGAAGCTGGGCGAAAGCCGCAACTTTTGAACGCTGTCCGGCTGATTTGCGCCCATTGCGCTCGCGACCCCGATCAGAAGGTGCGGCCGAGGAACAAATAGAAGGCGGCGCTGCCGGTGCGATCGAAGCCGGAACCCAAGTAGAGCGGTCCGAGAAATGTGTCGAACGCCACGAACACGGCAGCGTCCTTGCGTGCCGACTCCAGGCTCATGTCGCCGCGATGTTCCCAGGTATTGCCGACCTCGAGCGAAAATCCGAGATAAGCGGGAAACTCGAAGAACCCTTCGCCGCCGTGGCCGATCTTGCGAAAGTAGATCGTGCGCGCGATGGCATAGTGCGGACCGAACAAGGATTGGGGGGCGAGGCCCGACAAATTGAAGAAACCGCCGAGCGAATAGAACTCCGGCAATGCGGTCGGGCCGAGATCGCCATCCAAGGTGGTGCCGGCCGAGGTCCAGAGCAGGATAGTATTTCGGCCCGCGGATCGGGCCATGAGCCAATCGGCCTGGACTTTATCAGACGCGACGTCGGCGCCCAAGTTCGTGCGGTTGGCGTCCCATTGCATGGAAAACGTTTGCCCCTCGCGCGGAAAATGCACGTTATCCAACTGGTCGTAGCTGAACTTCACGAAATATTCGCCGAGGTTGTAATCCTCTTCAACCAACAGCGGGTCGCCGTAGCGCACCCGGGTGGCACCATTGGTCCGATGGAAGCCGGCGCGAATCTCGCCCCAATTCCCGAGTTCGCGTCCGAAATCGAAATCCGCTTCCGCCTCGCGATCGCGAAAGTCGGCGACCTCGGAATTGTTGGAATAGATGCCGAGATCCCTTTGTTCGATACGCGCGCTCGGCGCGAAGAACCACGTGCGCAGCGCGTCGAGCGGCTGGTAGAACTCGCTGACTACTTTCGGGTTCGAGCCGATCTGCACATCCGTGAGGGACTCGGCGCCCAGATCGTCGATTTCCGTCAGCAAGAAGCGCGCCGCCGCGTTATAGCGGCTGTTGCCTTGAAAATCATCCTCGAGGTTCAGGCCGAAGCGCAAGTAATTGGGACCCCAAGACTTGCGGCGCGCCCGCACTTCGAGGCCGGCATCCTGGTCGTTGCCCGCCCCTGAATCCCCGCCTGTTCCGGCCGCGGCGGTTGCGCCAGTGGCTGCGCTAGCGCTGGTGGCCGCGCTAGCGCTACCGCTGGTGGCGGTAGGAGCACCGGGGGCGGCGGCACTCGCGACGGCGCCGGCGCCGGCGGGCTGTTGAACCAGCGTGTAATCGAGCGTCTCGAAATTGCCGAGCCCATATAACTCGGTGATGCGCTTGCCCACCTGATCGAGGTCGAGCGGCTTGCCGACCAGCGGCTGCATCTGCGCGAGGATGGTTTTCTCATAGCGCCGTGAATCATGATCCACCCGCACGAACTTGATCTCCGGCAGTCCCGGTTGGCGCGTGGCGCGCCGGGCCACGTAGTCCCGATAAGCCGCATCGCCGACGCGCCACTGCGCCAGTCTTTCGATGGCGCCGCGCGCCGCGGACTCGCCGCGCGCGATCACGTCTCCGCTCACGGTGAAGTCGGTGGCACTGAATGCACCGAGCTGAGGCTCGATCAGAATGTCCTGCGGGGACAGAGTGGCGCGCTGGCGGTCGGTGTCCTTGCGCACCAGAATCGCCAGCATTTGATTCGAAATCTCCACCGCGGAATCGAGCCTCGAGCGCGGCAACAGCGGGAAACTCACGTCGGACACGATGAGAATATCCGCGTGCATCGCGCGCGCGACGTTGACGGGCAAATTCTCCGCGAGTCCGCCGTCGACGAGCAGCCGGCCATTCAACTCGACCGGTGCGAACACGCCCGGCGCCGAAATGCTGGCGCGCAGGGAGATCGAAAGATCGCCCTTGTCCAGCAGCACCGCATTTCCGGTCTCCAAGTCGGTCGCCACCGCCCGAAACGGCGTCGGCAGCAAATCGAAATTCGTGCTGTTGCTGAACGGCAGGGTCAGTTGCCGCAGCGTTTCCTGCAGCTTTTGTCCCTGGATGAAACCCTTCGGCAGCAAAACCTTGCCGTGCTTGAGACCCAACGGCAATCGCACCAGAAAATTTCGATCGTCCTGTTTGCGCCGGAATGCCAGATCGCGGCGCGGCGGCGCGTCGCGGAACGCCTCCTGCCAATCGACCGAACGCATGGTTGAATCGATCTGTTGCGCCGACATCCCACTCGCGTACAGACCCCCGACGACGGCGCCCATGCTGGTGCCGGCGATACAGTCGATCGGGATCTCGAGCTCCTCCAGAACCTTGAGGACGCCGATGTGCGCCATGCCGCGGGCGCCGCCGCCCGATAAAACCAGGCAGATCCGCGGGCGGGTCGGCGCCGCGGCCACCGCGGCATCCGTCGCCGAGGCCTCGAGCAGTGCGCCGCCCTGCGCCGCCGCCCGGGCCGCACTGCACGCGCAACCGGCCGCCAGCAACCAGACCAATCCCAGGCGTGCAGCGAGTGTCCCCAGCATGGGGATAATCTAAAGCACGAGGTCGATTTTGGCAGCGGTAAAGGTGTTGAGGGTGCGGTTGTAGACGCCGGTGGCCACGAACTGCTGGGCGGGGTTGCTGGCGCTCAAGCTGGAATTGACCGCGGTGACGAAATCGGCGTACGTGTTGTACATGCCGAGCGCAGTGTTCGCGGTCGTCGTCGTACTGCCGCTGGTCGGCGTCGTGGTGGTCGCCGCCGCGGTCGTCGGGTTCCCGACCGAGAACAGCGGTAGAAAGATGGCCGCCAATCCGGCGGTACCGATCGCACCCGGAGTGCCCGTCGGACCCGGCGCCAACGGCGTGATCGTCGGTGTCGCCGGCAGAGACGTCAACTCGATGCTTTCGGGTCCGATGCGAATCACCCCGGAGCTGTAATCGACGTTGCTCAAGTTGATCGTCAAGCCACTGTCCGTGAACGTCGTGAACGGCGCGGTCGTGCCGGCGCCCGACCACGTGACATGGAGGCTGGCCGGAACGCACACGAAGTTCGCCTGGCCGCAGGTCGTGGTTCCCCCGGCCACCTGCACCGTCGCCTCGGTGTTGACCGCCGTCGCGGTGAAATCCGGCGGCGCGGAGCCGAACGCGTTCATCGTGCCCTCCACCCACAGCGAGGTACCCGCCGCGGTACCCGCGGGCAAGGTCAGAGTGCCGGTATCGACCGCATAAGTCGCGGCCACGGCATCCTGCGCCGTGCTCACCCCGGTGCCGGCGAACTTGAACACGCTGATCGGCCAATCGTTGATGCTCTGCACATCCATCACCAGACTGCCCGTGGCCGAGGAGACCAGCGGCCCGTAGAGCAGGGACGGCTGAATGCGTACCGAACCCGTGTTGGTGCTGGAAGTGCCGGTCGCATCCAGCGTGGTCACCCCCGACGCCGGCAACGTATAGATGCCGCGCGCGATGATGTGCTGGCCGACGGATATGGATTTGTAGTCGAGGCCCGCGAAACTCGCGGCGCCGTCCTCCGTCACGATGGTGCCGGGCCCGAGCAAGACCACGGCGTCGGGGGAATCGATGTACGCGCTGACCTCGGCCGCGTTCTCCACCAGAGTTGCGCCACGCACCGTCAAGGTATTGCCGGTGCGCGCGATCACGTCCCCTTCGAGGCCCTCGGTGTAGAAATCCTCGAGGGTGCTGCCGGCGACGATGTACAGGGAGTTGAATTTGCCGGCCACCCCCACCGGCGTTGCCGTCGGTTGCAGCGTCGTATAAGCGGCGGTCAACGTGGACCCCGCCGACAGCTGCGACAACACCGTGAGGCCGGCGGCACCGGTGTAGGCGGTGCCGTTGATCGAGTAGATGGTATCGGCGCTGTTGAAAATGGTGAGGGACCCCAAGCTATCCACTTCGTCCTGGAAAGGCCGCACGTACACCGTATAGGTTCCGAGGGGGACGTTCGAATTGATCAGCGGACCGCGCACGCGGATCGGCTTGTTATCGGGCGCGCTGGTCGAAATGGTCATGTAGGGCTTGACGTGCACGACCGCCGGGCTCACCGACAAATCGATGGTGTTCGAGGCGGGCAGGTCGAAATCGACGGCCACGCGCTGCGCGTCGGTGGTTGCGTAGGTCGGTAAGATGACCAATCTATTGGTCGGATCGAAATTCACGGTCAAGGTAACCGTCGTCACGGGACTACCGTCCTCGGCCTCGACGGTCGCAGCCTGCGGAACTCCATCGACCATCACCGAGATGTTGGCCGAGGTGTAGTCCAGAGTGATGGTCGCCGAGGTGTACGTGTCGTTCGGGATACTCGCGGCGCTCCACAACTCGGAGATATGCTCGAGCTTCGTGAAGTCGACCTTCTCCACCGCCGAAACCGCCGTGATCGCCCCGACGTTCTTGCCGGTCAGCGTCACCGCATCGACGTTCACGATGTAGCTGGCGAAATCGCCGGGCGTGTCGCTCAAGGTGAACCAGGCGATGCCATAGCCGCTGGTCAGGTTATTGCGGTGGCAGCCGGTGGCGGCGAAAATCGCGCCGGCGCAGAGCACCGCGCATAGCGCTCGGCGAGCGTATGGAACGAACAATGAATGCACTACAGCTTCCAGTTTTATCGGGTTGATTGATTAAGGCTGCGTAGGATAATGGCTTTCGAGACTCTGCGGGCGGCAAAGTTCCATTCTCGGCCCCCGATGGGGCGGCTCAACCGCCTATCGGCCGGGGCACTTGCTGCGTAATACAGTGAATGTTTCCGCCGCCGAGCAGCACCTCGCGGGTCGCTATTCCCACCACCTTGCGCGTCGGAAACAGGCGCTTGAGCGTGCGCATGGCCGCCGCATCGCGCCGCTTGTCGTAGAGCGGCATGACCACGCATTTATTGGCGATATAGAAATTGATATACGATGCCGGCAGCCTATCGCCCGCCTTGCGCGGCCGGCTGCCGGCACGAATATCGACTCCCGCAGCCTCCTCGGCCGTCATGTACAGAGGCCCCGGCTGGTGGATCTTATGGATCGTCAGCGCCCGCCCGCGCGCGTCGCGCGCGCGCCGCAGGCGCTCCAGAGCATCGCACGAGATCTCGTACTGCGGATCCTTGCGGTCGTCGGTCCAGGTGAGCGCGACGTGTCCCGGACTCGTGAAGCAGGCGAGTTCGTCGATGTGGCCGCCCGTCTCATCGAGATACACGCCTTTGCCGAGCCAGATCACCGTCGTGATTCCGAGATACTGGCGCAACTTTTCCTCGACTTGCATGCGCGTGAGTTGCGGATTGCGATTGGGATTGAGCAGACAGTCCTCGGTCGTCAGGCAGGTGCCTTGCCCATCGACGTGAATGGCGCCGCCTTCGAGTACGAACGAGGTCCGGTACCGATCCGCCGCTTCCAGTTCGAGCACTTTTTGTGCGACCCCGTCATCTCTATCCCACGGGAAATACAGTCCGCCGTCGAGGCCACCCCAGGCGTTGAAGGTCCAATCGACGCCGCGCCGACGGCCGCTCGCATCGATGACGAAGGTCGGCCCGCAATCGCGGATCCAGGCATCGTCGCTACTCATCTCGACCACCCGCACGCGGCGCGGTAACCGGGCGCGCGCATTTTGATATTGCGTAGCGGAAACCCCAACGGTGACGGGTTCTGCGGCGGCAATGGCGGTGGCGATCGCGGCGAATACCGCCTGCGCGGGTTTGGCCCCGTCACGCCAATTGTCCGTGCGCTCCGGCCATAGCATCCAGCAGCCGGAATGGCGCTCGAACTCGGCGGGCATGCGAAAGCCGTCCTTCGCGGGGGTTCTAGTCAGTGTGCGCAATGCGGGTCTCCGGTCGCGCATGCTAGCATTGCCATCTGGGTTCCGAGGAGCGATGCATGTCAGACGCGAAGCCGGTCGTCATCCAAGTCCCCGCCGGGGGTGCCAAGATCACGATTTCGAACGGCGTATTGAATGTGCCCGACCAACCCATCATCCCTTTCATCGAGGGCGACGGGACCGGGCGTGATATCTGGCGGGCGAGCGTGCGCGTGCTCGATGCCGCGGTTCACAAGGCGTACGGCGGCAAGCGCAAGATTCACTGGATGGAGGTATTCGCCGGCGAGAAGGCGAACAAGGCGTACAACACCTGGCTGCCGGAAGAAACCGTCACCGCCTGCCGCGACTACTTGATCTCGATCAAAGGCCCTCTCACCACCCCGGTGGGCGGCGGCATCCGCTCGCTCAATGTGGCGCTGCGCCAATTGCTGGACCTCTACGTGTGCCTGCGCCCGGTGCGCTGGTTCAAGGGTGTGCCTTCCCCGGTGAAGGCGCCGGACAAGGTCGACATGGTCATTTTCCGCGAGAACACCGAGGACATTTACGCGGGAATCGAGTTCGAGGCCGGCTCCGCCGAGTGCAAGAAATTCCTCGATTTGTTCAAACAGCATTTCCCGAAGCAGTTCGCCAAGATCCGGTTTCCGGAGACTTCCGGAATCGGCTTGAAGCCCGCATCGAAGGAAGGCACGGAGCGATTGTTTCGCGCCGCCGTCGCCTACGCGATCGCCAATGAGCGCAAGAGCGTGACCATCGTCCACAAGGGCAACATCATGAAATTCACCGAGGGCGCGTTTCGCAACTGGTGCTACAGCCTCGCGGAGCGGGAATTTCCGGAGCATGTGTTCACCTGGGAGCAATGGGAACGGGTCAAATCATCCAAAGGGGAGAAGGAGGCGAACGCCCAGATGGACGCCGCCAAACGAAGCGGCAAGGTCATCATCAAGGACGCGATCGCCGACATCACGCTGCAGCAAGTGCTGACGCGCCCGGATGAATTCGACGTCGTGGCGACCATGAATCTCAATGGCGACTATTTATCCGATGCCCTGGCCGCCCAGGTCGGCGGTATCGGTATCGCGCCGGGAGGCAATGTCAACTACATGACCGGCCATGCGGTATTCGAAGCCACCCACGGAACGGCGCCCAAGTATGCGGATCTCGACCGGGTCAACCCGGGGTCGGTCATTCTGTCGGGCGAGATGATGCTGCGCTACATGGGATGGCTCGAGGCCGCCGACGCGATCATCACGGCAATGGACCGGACGATTGCGCAAAAAACCGTGACCTACGATTTCGCGCGCCAAATGGAAGGCGCCACCGAGGTCAAATGCAGCGAGTTCGGCGATATTTTGATTCGCAATCTCTAAAAGGCGCTCTGCAGCGCCTGCGCCACGTCCCGCCGCAAATCCTCGGCGTCTTCCAGGCCGATGGACAGCCGCACGGTCCCGCGCGTGATCATTGAGGCCGCTCGCTGCTCCGCGGTGTAGACGTTGCCCGCCAGCAATTGCGGCGGCATCACCAGCGATTCGGCGGATCCCACGCTCGCTGAAATTGAAAAGAACTCGAGCGCCTCCGCGAACCGGGCTCCCTCCTCGAAGCCGCCGTCCAATTCCAGCGTGACCACGGTTCCGAAGTCGCTCATCTGGCGGCGCGCGAGAAGGTGCTGCGGATGACTCTCGAGGCCGGGGTAATGCACGCGCTTCACTCGGGGGTGGCTCTGCAGGAACGAACTCACCGCCAGCGCATTGGCGCACTGCCGCTCATAGCGCAGGAAATACGTTCGCATGCCGCGCTGTATCAGGAAGGCGGCATGCGGATCGAGCGTCGGACCCATCGAGACGACATCCTTGCGCATCGCCGCAATGAGCTCGCGGCGCGCAATGATCGCACCGCCCATGACATCGCCGTGCCCGGAGGCGTATTTCGTCAAGCTGTGCAGGAATATATCGATGTCGTAACCGCCATGGTTGTGAAACCCGGCGAATGTGTTGTCGAGCACGCTGAGGGCGCCGGCGCGGCGCGCGTGGGCGGTGAGGTGTTCGACGTCGGCGATCTTCGTGACCGGATTGGTGGGGCTCTCGAACACCACCAAGCGCGTCGGGGTATCGCGCAAGACGCGCTCGATGCCCGCGAGATCCTCGATCGACAACAGGGTGTGAGCGACGCCGAACTTCGCCAGCAGATGCTGCACGATGTAGCGCGTCGGGCCATAGGACTCGACGAAGGCCAGTACGTGATCGCCCTGCTTGCACAATGACAACAGGCTCGCGGCGATGGTCGCGACGCCGGAACCCGTCAGCAGACAATCGTCCCTGCCCTGCAATTGCGCCAGCAGCAGTTGCAGCTGTTGCAACGTCGGGTTCGAAGTTCGCGAGTAGAAAAATCCTTCGCGTTCGCCGCGCAGGTACCGCAGGGTCTCATCGGTATCGTCGAATGAGAACTTCACCGACTGGTAGATCGGCGCCACCAGAGGACGGTCGTCCGCAGCAAGCTCCACGGCGGGAGGATGATTGACCAAGGTGTTGTTTTTCATGAATTGCAAGATAATGGAGCGACGCCCGCATTGAAAGCGGACCCACAATGGAAGGCCGACCGCCGCATGAACTTCGATCTCTCGGAAAGTCACTTGATGATCCAGGCCGCGGCACGCGAATTCGCGCAGCGCGAAATCGCCCCCGTGGCCTCGCAGTTCGACGCCTCGGGGGAATTCCCGGCCGAGAATATCCGTAAAGCCGGCGATCTCGGCTTCATGGGCGTCGAGGCGCCGGAGGAATACGGCGGCGCCGGACTCGATTCCATCAGTTTCGTGCTGATGCTCGAGGAAATCGCCTACGCCGATGCCGCCCACGCCACCATCATGTCGGTCAATAACTCGCTGTACAACAACGGAATATTGCAATTCGGCAGCGAGCAGCAAAAGCGGCGCTTCGTCACGCCCGTCGCCGCCGGGCGGGCCATCGGCTGCTACGGGCTCACGGAACCGCAGTCCGGCTCCGATGCGGCCGGCATGCGGACACGGGCGATGCTCTCGGCGGACGGCTCGCATTATTCGATCAACGGCAAGAAATCCTGGATCACCTCGGGGCCTGTGGCCGACTACATGGTGATGTTCGCCGTCACCGATCCGGCCGCCAAAGCCCGCGGCATCACGGCATTCATTCTCGACTGCCAGCAACCCGGCTTCATTCGCGGCAAGACCGAACCGAAACTCGGAATTCGGGCCTCCGCCACCTGCGAGATCGAATTCGTGGACTACCGGGTGCCCATCTCCGACAGGCTCGGCAAGGAAGGTGAGGGATTTGCGATCGCAATGACCATCCTCGATCAGGGACGTGTCGGGATCGCGGCCCAGGCCAATGGTATCGCGCGCGCCGCCTATGACGCGGCCTTGACCTACGTGAAGGAACGCAAGGCCTTCGGCGCGGCGATCGGTTCCTTTCAAATGATCCAAGCGAAGATTGCCGATATGAAGACGAGACTGTCGGCCTCGCGATTGCTCATGTTGCAGGCCGCATGGGCGAAACAGGCCGCCAAGACGAGCGGCGCAAGGACCACGACCGAGGGCAGCATGGCCAAACTCTTTGCCTCCGAGACCGCGATGTTCAATGCGCACACGGCGCTGCAGATTCACGGCGGTATGGGCTATAGCAAGGAGATGCCCCTCGAACGCTACTTTCGCGACGCGAAAATCACCGAGATCTACGAAGGCACCAGCGAGATACAGCGCCTGGTGATCGCGCGGATGGAAACCGGATTGCGATAGTCTACCGCGCTCATGAATGCCGTCGTCGATTTGCCCGATCAAGCCCGCCGCCGCGAGGACCGGGAACCGGAAGTCCGCCTGCGCGAGATCCCGTACAACTACACCTCGCTCGCCGATCGCGAAATCGTCATTCGCCTGCTCGGGGAGCCGGCCTGGGAGTTGCTCGATGGCCTGCGCGGCGAACGGCGTACGGGCCGCTCGGCGCGCATGCTGTACGAAGTTTTGGGCGACATCTGGGTTGTCGAGCGCAACCCTTACCTGCAGGACGATTTGCTCGACAACCCGAAGCGGCGCCGGCAATTGATCGAAGCGTTGCACCATCGATTGCGCGAAATGGAGAAGCGCCGCGAGTCCGCCGATGAGATACGCGACATCAAGGTCGGGGAATTGCTGCGCGCCGCCCGCGCGGCGGTGCTGCGGTTCGAGCGGCAGTTCACCGAACTTCGCGAGATGCGCAAGCGCGCGCGGCGGCTGCTCATCAAGCACACCCGTAAGGACAACATTCGCTTCGACCCGTTCGCCCGCGTAACGCACGTCACCGATGCGACCGATTGGCGGGTCGAGTTGCCGTTTTTGGTTCTCGCGCCGGACGCCGAGTCGGAAATCCCGGCGCTGGTGCGCGATTGCATCGAACTTGGACTCACCGTCATTCCGCGCGGTGGCGGCACCGGCTACACCGGCGGGGCCGTGCCGTTGACGCGGTGGTCGGCGGTGATCAATACGGAAAAACTCGACGCCTTGGGCGAGGTGGAGCCGATCGTGCTGCCGGGTACCAACGGCGAAACCGCGACGATTCTGAGCGCGGCGGGCGTGGTCACCAAGCGCGTGAGCGAGGCGGCGGAGCGCGCCGGTTTCGTGTTCGCGGTCGATCCGACCTCCGCCGACGCGTCCTGCATAGGCGGCAACATCGCCATGAACGCGGGCGGCAAGAAGGCCGTCCTATGGGGAACCGCCGTGGACAATCTCGCGTGGTGGAGGATGGTCGACCCGCAGGGCAATTGGCTCGAGGTGACCCGGCTCAACCACAATCGCGGCAAGATTCACGATGTCCTGGTCGCGAGCTTCGAGTTGGTCTGGAAGGATGGGCGCTCGACTCCCGATGCGGCCAAGATCCTGCGCACCGAACGGCTGAACGTCGAAGGCGCCAAGTTTCGCAAGGTGGGGCTCGGCAAGGACGTGACCGACAAGTTCTTGGGCGGCTTGCCGGGAGTCCAGAAAGAAGGCTGCGACGGCCTGATCACCGCCGCGCGCTGGGTCCTGCACCGCATGCCGGCCCATATCCGTACGGTGTGCCTGGAGTTCTTCGGTCAGGCGCGGGATGCCATTCCCAGCATCGTCGAGATCACGCAATATCTCGACTCGACCGCCAAGGCGAATGGCGCGATTCTCGCGGGCCTCGAACATCTGGACGAGCGCTATCTGCGCGCCGTCGGCTACAGCACGAAGTCCAAACGCGGGGCGCTGCCGAAGATGGTGCTGTTCGGGGATATCGTCGGCGAGGACGATGCCGAGGTGGCCAGAGCCACCTCGCATGTCGTGCGCCTCGCCAATGCCCGCGCGGGCGAGGGCTTCATCGCGGTGAACGCCGAGTCGCGCCGGAAATTCTGGCTCGACCGCGCGCGCACCGCGGCGATCGCCAAACACACCAACGCATTCAAGATCAACGAGGATGTGGTCATTCCGCTCGCTCGCCTGGGCGAGTACACCGACGCCATCGAACGGATCAACATCGAACTGTCGATCCGCAACAAACTCGACCTGCTCGACGCGCTGGACGACTATTTCTCCGGTGAGATCAAGGCCGGCAAGACGGCGGACGTCGACTTCGGCCGACGGTCGGAGGCCCGCATGGTCATCGGCGGCGTGCGCGGCCGCTGGCAATATCTGCTCAACGCCATGGATACTCCGCTCCCCGCCGCGCGCGCGCAATTGCAGGCTCTTGGGGTGACACCCCCGGCGGACGAGATCGGCAGGATCTTCGATCGCCTGCAGGACCGCGGTATTCGGGTCAGCTGGAAGAACGAAGTACGCCTGCCGCTGGCGCGGATTTTCGTCGGCGCGGCGTTCGCGCAGGTGCTGGACGAGTGCGACGCCGCGCATAAACGCGTATTGCAGGGGCGCGTTTTCGTTGCCCTGCACATGCATGCCGGCGACGGCAATGTGCACACCAACATCCCCGTGAATTCCGACAATTACGCCATGCTGCACACCGCCAATCGCGCCGTGGCGCGCATCATGCGCATCGCCCGCGGCCTCAACGGAGTGATTTCCGGCGAGCACGGCATCGGCATCACCAAGCTCGAGTTTCTCACCGAGGCGGAACTCGCCGCGTTTCGGGCGTACAAGCAACGCATCGATCCCGACGGCCGGTTCAACAAGGGTAAATTGATGCCGGGGAGCGATCTGCGCCGGGCTTACACGCCGAGCTTCGGCCTCCTCGGGCATGAATCCTTGATCATGCAGCAATCGGACATCAGCACCATCTCCGATGCCATCAAGGATTGCCTGCGCTGCGGCAAATGCAAACCGGTGTGCGCAACCCATGTGCCGCGCGCCAATTTGCTATATTCGCCGCGCGACAAGATTCTCGCGACTTCGCTGTTGATCGAAGCGTTTCTCTACGAAGAGCAAACCCGGCGCGGCGTCTCGATCCAGCATTGGGACGAACTGGCGGACGTCGCGGATCATTGCACCGTGTGTCATAAGTGCGAGTCCCCCTGCCCGGTCGACATCGACTTCGGCGATGTCTCCATGGCCATGCGCGATCTGCTGCGCCGCATGGGTAAGAAGCGCTTCAATCCCGGCACGGCGGCGTCGATGTTGTTCTTGAATGCCACCAACCCGGAAACCATCAAGTTGACGCGCAAGGTGATGATCGACTGGGGCTTCAGGGCCCAGCGGCTCGCCAATCGTGCGCTCAACACCTTCGCCAGGGCGCAAACCAGGCGGCCGCCGACCACCGAGGGCCGTGCGCCGGTCAAGGAACAGATCATTCATTTCGTGAACAAGCGCATGCCCGGGGGCTTGCCGAAGCGAACCGCGCGCGCCTTGCTCGACATCGAGGATCGCAATTACGTGCCCATCATTCGCGATCCGGCTAGGACCAGCGGGGAATCCGAGGCGGTGTTCTATTTCCCCGGCTGCGGCTCCGAGCGCCTGTTCTCCCAGGTGGGCCTCGCGACTCAGGCCATGCTGTGGCACGTCGGCGTGCAGACCGTGCTGCCTCCCGGCTATTTGTGCTGCGGTTACCCGCAGCGCGGCGCGGGCGAATTCGACCAAGCCGAGAAAATCATCACCGACAACCGCGTGCTCTTTCACCGTGTCGCCAATACGCTCAACTACCTGGACATCAAGACGGTGGTGGTGAGTTGCGGAACCTGTTTCGATCAATTGCAGGGCTACGAATTCGAGAAGATCTTTCCCGGCTGCAAGATCGTGGATATCCACGAATACTTGATGGAAAAGGGCGTGCGGCTGGAAAACGCGACCGGTGTGCGCTACATGTACCACGATCCCTGCCACTCGCCGATGAAAAAACACGATCCGTTGACCGTGGTGAACACCCTGATGAACAGCGCTCAGAATGGCACGATCGACAAGAACGAGCGCTGCTGCGGCGAGTCCGGTACGCTTGCCGTCACGCGGCCGGACATATCGACACAGGTGCGCTTCCGCAAGGAAGAGGAGGTGCGAGTCGGAGTGGACCAAATCCGCGCGGGGGGCCATGCCGGCGAGGTGAAAATCCTGACCTCCTGCCCTTCGTGCCTACAGGGACTCAAGCGCTACAACGATGACACGGAGACGGACGCCGACTACATCGTGGTGGAGATCGCGAAGAACCTGCTCGGGGCCGATTGGCTGCCGCAATACGTGCGGCGCGCCAATGCGGGCGGCATCGAACGGGTGCTCGTCTGACCGGAGCCGTGCGGCAGTTGGCTTCGCGGTCGGTTATCATTCTCGCGAGGGAATGAAGATTGGTCAGTTTTACCGCGCACAACATACGGCTGGATGACGGCAGCTATACCAAACCCGACGCCGGTTTCGCGATGGACGCCCATCCCTGGTTCCTGGCCGCGAAGCGCCTCCTCGATGCGACTTTCCCCGGGCAAAAGTCACATCTGCGCATCGCCGATCTGGGCTGTCTGGAAGGGGGCTATACCGTCGAACTGGCGCGGCTGGGATTCAACGCGCTGGGACTCGACGTCCGCGAGTCGAACATCGAGGCCTGCCGTTACGTACAGTCGCGCGTCAATTTGCCGAATCTCGAATTCGTCCGGGATGACGTCTGGAACATAGCCGCCTACGGCACGTTCGATGCCGTTTTCTGCTGCGGGCTGTTTTACCACTTGGACAAGCCGCGCGAGTTCCTCAAGGTGTTGTCGGGCGTGACCAAGCGCGTGCTGATACTGCAGACGCATTTCTCGCAGGCCGGGGATTCGCCGAGCGTGATCCATCCGCGGCGGCTGCGGCGCGCACTGTCGCGGATTTTTCCGTTGAAAAATACCGCGACCACGACGCACAAGCTGTCCTTTCTCACCGAGAACGAAGGGCTGCCCGGCCGCTGGTTCTCCGAGTTTCGAACCGAGCGCGCATTTCGCGATCGCGAGAATCGCCGCTGGGCCTCCTGGAACAACAAGGACTCGTTCTGGATTCAGCGGGAATACCTCCTGCAGGCGCTGCGCGAATCGGGATTCGACTTGGTGCTCGAGCAATTCGACGAACTTGGAGCGGACATCGCGTACGAAATGACCGAGGGAAGTTACCGCACTTCCGGGCGCGGCACCTTCGTCGGCATCAAGACTTCCTACGTCGGCGAATTGGCCGATCCTAACCGCGCCACGGCCTCCGCCGGCGTGCGTCAGGAATAGGCCGCGGCCGCTCGAGGCTCTAAGCGGCCGCCTTGTCGAGCTTGGCCGCCCGGGCCATCCATAGGCTCACCCCGACGATCATGGTCGTCACCACCATGATGGTGAGGGTGGCGAGCACATTGATTTCAGGACTCACGCCGAGCCGGACTTTCGAGAACACCACCATGGGCAGCGTGCTGCTGCCCGGACCCGACGTGAAACTCGAGATCACCAAATCGTCCCACGACAGGGTGAATGCCAGGAGCCACCCGGACAATATGGCGGGAAAAATGATCGGCAGGGTGATGACGAAAAACACCTTGAGCGGTCGGGCGCCCAAGTCCATCGCCGCCTCCTCGAGCGAGGTGTCGAAGGTCGCGAGGCGCGAATTCACGATCACAGTGACATAGGCCATCGAAAACGTCATGTGGCCGATGGTCATGGTCGTGATCCCCCGACCCGCGGGCCAACCGATGAGTTGCTCGAGCGCGACGAACAGCAGCAGCAGCGACAATCCGGTGATGACCTCGGGCATGACCAGCGGTGCCGTGACCATGGCGTTCAAGGTGAAGCGCCCGCGAAATTGACGGAATCGTGCGAGGCCGAAACCGGCGAGGGTCCCGAGGATCACCGACCCCGAGGCGTTGATCACGGCCACCTTGAGTGAGATCCAGGCCGCATCGAGAATTTCCTCGTTGTCGAGCAGCGCGTAATACCACTTGAGTGTGGGTGAGTTGGCCGAGTCCCACACGGTCACCAATTTGGAGGCGTTGAATGAGAACACCACCATCGACAGGATCGGAATGTACAGAAAGGCGAATCCGAGCCCAAGGCAGCTCAAAATGAAATACGAGCTCCGATGATTCATCGTGCGCTCCGGTGAATCATCGGGCCCCCGCCGATTCGCGCGTTTGCACGCTCTGATACCACATCATGAACGGCACCAGCAGAATGAGCAGAAGAATCGCCACCGCGCTCGCCACGGGCCATGCGCGGTTCGAGAAAAATTCGTCCCACAATACCCGTCCGATCATCAGCGCGTTCGGACCGCCGAGCAGCGCGGGTATGACGAACTCGCCCACCGCCGGGATGAACACCAGCATCGAGCCCGCCAGGATGCCGTTGCGCGACAGCGGCAGAGTGATCTTGTAGAACGCCTGCCACGGCCTGCACCCCAAATCCTCGGCGGCCTCGAGCAACTGCCAGTCCATTTTTTCCAGATTGGAGTACAGCGGCAAAATGAAGAACGGCAGATACGAATAGACGATGCCGATGTACATGGCGAAGGGCGTGAACAGCATGGTCAAGGGCTCGTGAATCAGCCCGAGCCAGAGCAGCACATTGTTGATGACGCCGTTGCCCTTGAGCAGACCGATCCAGGCGTATACCCGCAGCAGCAGCGAGGTCCAGAATGGCAGGATCACCAGCAGCAGCAGGATGTTGCGGGTCTTGGGCTTGGCGCGCGCGATGCCGTAGGCCATCGGATAGCCGATGAATAGACACAGCACCGTCGAGATGAACGCAACCTTGATCGAGTTCAGCAGCGCATTCACGTACAAGTGATCGGTGAACAGGAACGCGTAGTTGTTGAAATTGATCTTGATGGCGAGGGAATTCTTCCCGACCCATTCCAGCAGCGGTTTGTACGGCGGAATCGCCAGATCGATGTCCGAGAAAGAAATCTTCAGGACGATGACGAAGGGCACGACGAAGAACAGCATCAGCCACAGATACGGCAGCACCACGACGAGGCCGCGGCCCGTCACGCCGAAGCGCTCCAGATTCAAGCCGCGCCGCTTGGAGCTAACGGGTCACCACCACGGGGCTGGTCGCATCCCAACACAGATAGACTTGTTGATCCCAGGTGATCGCCTCGGCGTGACGTGAGGTATTCGGCTGAGTCACCCGCACCACTTTGCCGGTGGGCAGCTTGACGAGGTATATCGACAGGTCGCCGAGATAGGCGATGTCCTGTACCGCCCCGCGAACCACGTTGTCGGTCCCCTCCGGGGGCGCCGTGGACATGAAAATCTTCTCCGGCCGCACCGCGGCCCACACGGTGGCCTCGGGCGGCGCGCTGATGCCGTGGCTGACATAAATCGTTCCGCCGAGCTCCTCCGAGGCGATGCGCACGTACTCCGGTTCATCCTCGATCAACTTGCCTTCGAACATGTTCACCGAGCCGACGAAATCGGCGACGAATTTCGAACTCGGAAATTCGTAGATCTCCGACGGCGTGCCCGCTTGAACGATTTCGCCGTGGTTCATGACCCCGATGCGGCTCGCCAAGGTCATGGCCTCCTCCTGGTCGTGAGTCACGACCACGAAGGTCACACCGAGCTTGTCCTGGATGCCGATCAATTCGAACTGTGTGTGTTCGCGCAATTTCTTGTCGAGCGCTCCCAAGGGTTCGTCGAGCAGCAGCAGTTTCGGGCGCTTGACCAAGGAGCGCGCGAGCGCCACCCGCTGACGCTGGCCGCCCGAGAGTTGGTGCGGCTTGCGCTTGGCGAAGGCGCTCAATTTGACCAGGTCGAGCATCGTCGCCACCCGTTCGGCGATTTCCGCCTTCGGCACCCGATCCTGTTTCAAGCCGAAGGCGACGTTTTGCTCGACATTCATGTGCGGAAACAGCGCGTAGGACTGGAACATCATGTTCACCGGCCGCTCGTACGGCGGGACGCCCGTCATGTCTTCGCCGTCGATCAAAATCTTCCCCGAAGTCGGCGTTTCGAATCCGCCGAGCATGCGCAGCAGCGTCGTCTTGCCGCAGCCCGATGCGCCCAGCAAGCAGAATATCTCTCCCTTGTATATCTTCAGACTGACGTCATCGACCGCCTTGAATTCGCCGAATGACTTGGTGACGCGATCGACCTGCACGTAGGGCCGAGCGGCGGGATCTTTCCAGGGCTGGGCTTTTACGGCGGCTGTCGCGGGTGTCGCCATCGCTCATTGACCCGTCTTGAATTTCTGCCAGACGCGGGTGATGGCGCGAGTCTGGTCGGCGGAGTCCGCCAGTTGCACCGCCAGCTTTTGCCGCAATTCCGGAGTCGGGTAAATCCCCGGATCCTCCTTGACGGCGGGCAGCACCAGCGGATCCGCCGCGGCGTTGGCGTTGGCGTAGCGCTTGAAGTTCGAAATATCGGCGATCACCTGCGGCTGCATGATGTAGTTCATGTACGCATAGGCGCTCTCGGGATCCGGTGCATCCTTCGGAATCGCCAGCATATCGAACCACAATATCGAGCCCTCCTTGGGCACGTAGTATTTGATTTCGATGCCCTTGTTGGCGTCACGGGCGCGATCGCGCGCCTGCATCACGTCGCCGTTGTAGCCCACGGCGATGCATAGATCACCGTTGGCCAGCGCCTCGATGTATTCGGAGGAATTGATATTGCGGATGTACGGCCTGATCTTGGTGAGCACGGCTTCGGCGAGGACCAGATCGTCCGCGCTCTGCGAGTTCGGATCCTTGCCGAGGTAGCTGTAGACCGCGCGCAGCATTTCGGCGGGCGAATCGAGCACACTGATGCCGCACTTGGCGACCTTGGACGCAACCGCGGGATCGAACACCAGGCGCCAGCTGTCGAGCGGCGCGTCCGGCATGAGCGCCTTGACCATTTTCTCGTTGTAGCCGATCCCGTTCGTGCCCCAGGTGTAGATGATGCCGTGGGCGTTGTCCGGATCGTGCAGCGCCACCTTCGCCATCAACTGCGGGTCCATGTTCTTGAGGTTCGGCAACTTCGACTTATCGAGGGTGAGATAAACGCCGGCTTTTATCTGCCGTTCGAAGTATGAGGCCGTGGGCACGACGATATCGAAGCCGCTGCTGCCGGCGAGCAACTTGGTCTCCAGCGTTTCGTTGGTGTCGAAGTAGGCGACGTGCACCTTGATCCCGGTCTGTTTCTCGAAGTCCGACAGCGTGTTCGCCGCCAGGTAATCGGACCAGATGTAGAGGTTCAGTACCTTGCCCCCGGCGGCGGACTGCTCGCCGGAGCCCGATTTATGGCCGCCGCACGCGCTCAAAGCCAAAAAACACCCAAGCGCCAGAGTCGCCATCCGACGAACGCTCAATAGCAAACGATTCCCCTTTATATTTGCGTGACGGTCGGCCGGGCGCGAGACCCGCGCACTAAGCTGACCTGGGCATAGTTATATCTCAGGGAGCGGTGCTGCGCCAGACGTCGACGGCCAGGACTCGAGGTTGCGCGCCTGGCGCGCTTCATTCATCGAGCGCGAGACATGCCGCGAGGAGCGCAAGACGCGCCGCGGCGAATGCGCCCTGCGGCGAATGCGCCCTGCGGTCAATGCGAGCTAGACGTTGAGCAGCAGGTGCTCGCGCTCCCAGGAACTGATGACCTGCGCGAAGGTTTCGTATTCGGCTTCCTTGACCGCCGTGAAGGCGAGCACGAAGCGATCGCCGAACAGGTCCACCAAGGCTTTAGACTCGCGCAGCAGGCGCAAGGCTTCGGCCAGCGTGCGCGGCAGGGCGATCGCCAGATCGTACGCGCTGCCCGCGATCGGTTCGGAGGGCTTCAATCCCTCGATCATGCCCAGGTACCCGCAGGCGAGCGACGCCGCGATC
>Ga0116229_10000946_pt1 | contig 43220 bp, 43 predicted proteins | sample S1TSphgellanicum_3_FD_87313 | JGI IMG/M metagenome (GOLD analysis project Ga0116229, IMG submission 87313) | Host-associated microbial communities from peat moss isolated from Minnesota, USA - S1T2_Fc - Sphagnum magellanicum MG | ecosystem: Host-associated > Plants > Peat moss > Unclassified...
AACGCAGCTCCGCAAACAAACAAAGAAAATAAAAGAGAGAAAAAAGATAAGATAAAGATAAGATGCTTACCTGGGTCTCGCGTGGGTCCTGCTCCGGCTCCAGCCGCTCCCCTCTCCAAGCTCACCGCTCCAAGCTTCGGCTCTAAGCTCCTGCTCCAAGCTCGCTCCCGCTCAACGTGTCTGGAGCTCTGGCGATGGAGTGAGGGGGGAGGGGTTGGTAGGTGGTAGGTAGGAGGGGGGAAAATTTTGGGGTAGGGAAGAGGTGGAAAAAAAAAAATGCGGGCAGGAAGGATGGGATTTTCGTTCATCCGAAAAACGGCCTCAACGGCCTCATCCGCAACTGGTGCATTGGTGGCTGCTAATTCACTCCAGCCGTGTGAAACAATGAAAGGACAAAAACAAAGCAGCAAAGAAGACTCAAGGCGTGGTCCCCCATCCAGGACATTAAATCAGCAATGGGTTGTCACTAAAAGAAATGGGAGGAATAAAGACTTCCTCCTTGGGCAATATATTCAAAGATACTTCTTTGTCTTTATTCCGTACACAGAGAACACATGTGTAAACCCACTAATCCCTTCTACTATGACCCAATAAATCCTATTGCATAAGTCTAAGGGATATTTTTGGATCAACACGTTCCAAGTTTACTCTTATAAGCTCTCATGGCCCATCATAATTGTTTCACAACAAAACAAACCCCCTCCACTTTCATTTCTCATTTTGTAGAGAAAGGTTCCCTTACTGCATTCCACCAAAAACAAAGCACCTATTTCTCTCATTTGCAACACCCATCTCAACCGTTCCCACCTAGCGCTTTGGTAAGAAACTTCTAAATCCTCAATCTCCACCTTTCCCCAGAAGTTCAAACAAGATAAGAAAAACCTTCATCTAAAATTCTATTACAATATGGATGAAAGAATTCTCTCATGTAGATTTCCCAATTTCTCACTTTTAGGTTATGCTACTCTCGGAGTCCCCACCAAAAGTAGATCTCACTTCCCATTTATTTCAAAATTTCAGAAAACAAAAGCCAAAGTACTCTCACATATACAAAACTTGAAGTTGTGAAGCTTTCAAACCAACTTTCAAAACTCCCTAGAGATTTTCATCATTTTCAAATGTGCCTCTATTTTGAAATATGTTCAACTTAATTCTCCATACTAGTGGAAGAGTTCTAGCAAACTTTGAACTTAAACACAAGCTTATGCCATCATACAATAAAAAAAACCAATCTACATAAAAGTTCACAAGAAATGTGTTTAACTTTCCGAAACCAAAAATAGGCCATCATACATGAATTTGTTTCCCCTTAAATCTTCCTTGCCATATCCAAAGGTTGAACACTTGCCTTGTGAAGCATAAACCAACAAATCCATAAAGTAGCACCAACATCCCACCATTGCAAACTTTTTCTTGAAAAACAAGAAACAAAATAAAAACAATAAATAATGAACACAATCTAATACTAAAAAACAACAAAGTAAATAAGCTTAACTAAACCTCTCTACTTCACACAATCACCAACCACTAAAGTTTTTGCATTTTCTACCTATCATCATCCTATGCAACCCTCTATTCATTAGGTTAAAGCTTCATCCACTCAATAGACTCCATATGCAATTTGACACCATAACGTCCTTATTGGAGACAACACAATATATATATTTCTTGTCTACCCTTGGCTTAATCTAATTTTTAAGAAAGACAAGGATGATGCCCAAACAAAAATTATGGGTCTTGTTATGTACATTTTGGCAATGTATTACACACTAAAAGGCATAATATGTCTCCTAGTGTCCATTACATGCCCAAAACATGTATGATAAAGCACAAAAAACTTGTCAAAGCAGCACTAAAACACATCTTGGTTAAGCAATTGGGCAATCAAGGAAAAAAAAAACAAATAGTACTTTTGTATTGTCTACAATGAGGAATCATTGTTGGTTTGACATCTCCCTATCACCCACATTCATGCAAGTTGTTACTCTTGTGCCCAACAATCACCATGGTGTTTTTGGCATAAAATTTTATAAAACAAAATCTAACCACAACACAACATTAAATTTGGTGGTTTTATCATTTTCCCTATTTGATGTAAACTTGTAAAACTTAATTCCAAAACAAAACAAAGGGGGTACAAAATAAAATAAAAGAAAAAAAACAATGAGGTAAAAAAATATGGTCCACACCAAATTATTCTATTTTCAAATTTCAATGATCTAAGGTTAAAGTAAGAATTAAGCTTCAACTATTGACAACATATAGAACATTGGAATTACCAAGGGGCAAAGGGTCTACAAGAGGTGGAAGTTAATAGATAGCCAACCCCACTACTATTATTTGACTTGGAATTGCAAAGGTTTGCATCTTTTGGAGAGTTATTGAACTCCTTGTCTAAGTAAAATGGTTAAAATTGAAGGGGGTGGGACCTTCTATGTCATAACCGTAGCCTTGAATTCATGACCAAAACTAAGGCATGAAAGAAGGAGTACATTGGAATGTAACCATTGCATTCCACTATCCACTAGCCATGTTGGATTATAAAAATTACAAGTCTAGATTGATATTGAGGTGGAATCAATGGTGGAGTTTGACTATCATGTAAGTGGTCCAATCATGGTCAAAGGGTTCAAAGTTATGGGTGGTAGTAAATGGAATGTAACCAATACAATCCACTATCAAATGTGCATGGTTGGTTGTAATTCAAGTACAAGTCTAGAATGAAATTTGGTAGAACTAACTTCCAATATCATGAAATTTTAATAGAATTCATGTGAAAGTCGTAAAACAATATGTCCATGTGCAAAATTTGTGAGCTTCAAAATATAAAAATAACACTATATATATATATATATAACTTTTATACAAATTATGTGTTTTTTTTACTTATGATGTCTATCAAGGACACAAATAACCATAAAAATAAAGGTTAAAAGAAAAGTTGAAGTCTAACTTTTAAACAAGGAAGAAGACAAAATTATGTGATTCCACAACAAAAACACAAAAAATAAAAATAAGAACACAAGATGTGCAAAACAAACATCAAAAAAAATCTTTATTTTGCTAACATATGCAAACATGAACATGAAAAGAACATGACAAGGCTATGATGCAAAATCATGCCTAAGATTAGTGTTGAACAAACTAAAGGAAATGAGGGGTCTTACTTTTATTACTACCCTTTTGGGGACCTCATTCAAAGAAGCTTCCAAGGAAGTTTCCATGTGTACATCAGCTAAAAGAAATTTCTTGAAAACCTTCTTAACTGAAAATCGACTATGAGTTAACTGAAATTTAATTGATAATTAATTGGGATTTAATTCAAAGTTGATTAGGAGTTAACTAGGATTTAATTATGACCTAACTAAGAATTAATTAAGAGTTAATTTAAACTTAACTAGGACTTAATTCGAATTTAATTAAAAATTAACTGAGAATTCATTGGAAGTGAACTAAAAGTTAACTCAGAATTAACTGGAAATGAACTACAATTTAACAAGAATTTAACTAAGAGTTAAATACAAGTTCACTACAAGTCACGGATGAACATTCAAATGAATGAACCCCATGGCATTACCATTTATGATAATGTTTTAATGTGAAGTATATACAATTTACATCTTTACTGAATCCATGCGATTAGTATGATGTAATTTTGCTTAAAACTATGTGATTTTTGTACTAAACATGAACATTCATATATGTCATTCAAAAACAGTGTCTCATCCATTTGAATATTTAAAATATTGCATACGTACAAACATCATTCATATTAACCATAGAATGAATTCATGCAATTTTAGTACGAACCTATGGAAACTAGATTTGCATGAACCTTTGAAGCTTAATAAGTTTGAGATGAATGGCAAATTCATTTTGTATTCTAAGTGATTTAAGTTTGGTTAAAATGTTTAAAATGGTGTGTGGCAATAGAATGGAATGTATCCATGGCATGACAAGTGTTAATGTTAAACTAGTTATACCATTGTTGAAACATAATCATGATTCCAAGTCCATGCCATCCAACAACATGACACATAAGTGGATGAAATTCATTCATTGACTTGTTAATGTGGGGTTAACTAGGTTTAATTAACGACTTATAATTCAACATTAATATAAAATATTTGTTATTTTTTACTAAAATCTTATCACCTTGATTTTGACCCACAAATTGACATGTGTATGTCATTTTCGGCTATGTGTCAAAATCAACTAAATGTTGTCAATTTTTTTGGTAAGTAACTCCAAAAACATTTTGCAATTTAAAATGTATTTTCCAATTAAAATCAAAGTTGAAAAGGAGGTGAAAGCTTAGTTGAAAAACATGGGGTTTTTTTCTAATGGAGGATGTAGGCTTAACAAAGGCATTAACATTATGAAAATTTGTGTCCACGTATACCACACTACCTTGCAACTAGAGCTCAAAAACCACTCAAGTATAATTATGTTACAACTACATCCTCCAAAGTGCAACTCCTATGCAACTACACTTTATAAATATAGTGATTAATTTAGTAAATAATTTTTCACATCAAAAAATAAGTTAATTGTTCAATAGTTGCCCCATAGTTCTAAACGTGTTTTGTATATGGTAATTTAAATGCACCATATTTTCACATGTAGTCAACTATGTTTGATTTTTTGAAGAATTGCATTGTAGTTGTAATGTGCAACTAAGTTAAGACTATTAAAAACAAACTATACATTTAACTTTTCTACAACTAACGTATAGCTTTCATACATGCAATTATGCCATGTGTCCACATTCTCACCGTTAATGAGATAGAAGCTTTGTAATTAGTTTTCAACTATGAAGTTTATTTGTGCAGCTAATTGGCCACTATGTTACCACTAAGTGGGCATTATTGTAATACTAATTGCCCACTACTGTGCCACTATTGTGCCACAACTATGGCACTACATGACCACATGGATGCCATTAGTTGTTACATATGTGCCACTACAAGGCCACAATATTTGCATTGTTTTAAAATTGGATAGCCATTATGGTGCTACTACTTGGTCATTAATAAAGTACTACGAATTCACTATCCATATAAAATGTGAATTTGTAAACCTCAAATTTGATCCCAATGCCCCATAAATTATATTAAAAATATTTATATTGGAAGTACATCAAAGTATTCAAGCTTATGCATTTATAATTTTCTAGGCTACACGAGCAAATGCAAAATTGATAATAGCCGATTATTTTGCAAATAGCTCCTTGGCACCTATAAGGGTTGCATCTTTTGGCATATTTAATATTAATATTTAGAAATAGTTTATTAAACATTAAATATTAATTTATGGCTTAATTATTTAATTACTACGAAGTAAAAATTAAATTAAATCATAGCCCTTAATCTAAATAAATCCATCTAATTTAGAATTTTTTTAATTAATTAATTTTGACAATCCATTTCTACACAATTAATTAATTAACTAGTTTTTAAATATTTTAATAAGTATTGTGGTCCTATTTTTTGTAATTGGTGTTCAATTGTTGTATTAATAATATTTCATTACTTTGCAACTCACAATATCATGTTGGCATACATACATATCAAACCATAAAATTTCATGGAAGGTGAAAGTCTACTTTTGAATTGAAATGAAAGGCAATGTTTATATTTTATTAAACATTCAACAAGGTTGTACATATGGATATGTCACTATATACCTCAATGTCTCCTACTCAAATTCATGCTTATTATTTAACATTTCATAATGAACTATTTGTTAATAATTTATTAATTATTAATTAATATGTAATATACTTAATTAATACGAACCAATTAATTAAATTCATTAATAAAATTTAAATAACTATGTTTTTAGCTAATTCAAATAATAAATAAACAAATATCTAAAACCAAATAATTAATTGTCTAAATTCACTAACTAGCTAACTATTTAAATTTGATTAATTAATTCAAATCATCAATGTAGATAATTAATTATCAGATATTTAATTCAAAAAATAAAATTTCAAATAATTATGTTAGATGATTAATTACAAAATTAAAGTCAAACACAAAGCATGTGGGAAAAAAAAGTTATAGTTGTAACTCAACTACAACTAGTGCGTAACTAAAAGATTTAACCCACATGTTTTATCTTTGACTTTAAAATCTCATCTCACAATGATATAAAAAAGGCATTTTCTTTTGCATTCTTATGTGCCATGTTGGGATAAGCTCATAAAAGTTTAATCCTAAAGGAAAAACATAGAAAATAAATTAAAAATTCATGTGGTTATTATTTAGTTCACCTACCTTTTTACCTTCCTACCTACTTGCCTACCTAAATAAGTAAGTATGTAGGTAGGTGTTAGCAATATTTTTTGTCATTTTTCTATAAGTATATTAATTATATTAAAATAAAGTATCATGGTTGGGGTCTTGTTCTATCACAATGTAATAGATATCATGCAAATACAACAACTTACAACAACAATTTATCATCACACCATGGAATGAAAAAAAAAACAAGTTTGTAGAAAAAAGAGTTTTTATTATTCACCACCTCCAAAGCACACAAGAACGTGGGTCTCTATCAAAAGGCCGCAAGTGCAAAAATATCAATAACCCCCAGACATTACAATTTTTTCCCTTTTATAATATAACTAATAATTATAATCCCTTAACATTTTGACTTTGGTTAGTCGATTTGTACTACTTGTCATGCCACTACATCTCGATTTGTCTACACATTTATTGTTTTGTCAAGTCACTTTGCAGTCTGTTAAGTCGATTTATAGTAATGCCTAATCTTGTCAAATCACTTTGTCTATTACATATCAATTTGTTGAGTAAGAAATTTCCTTTTCCTAACAATATCCCCTTCTTATTTGTTGTAGTGTCCTCACATAGTAGGATCTTTAAATATTTGAAAAGGTGTTAGGAAGTCATATATTTCATTATTTGATGACTTTACCATGTCTTTAGTGGTTGTGATGGTTTCTTCTTAATAGTATTTTCAAGTTTCTCCCATTTTCAATGGATGTGGAAGGCATTGTTGGTAATGCCTTAGCCTCCCAATATGCGATCAAATTGCCAACTTCTTCACTAAATATTGTGTCCTTGCAATGGCAACCTATAGTGTCAATGGATTATACCAAGATATGTATCCTTTGCCTGGTCTCTTATGTACCCATAGCTAGTTTTCCACTGAATGGCCTCCATTGCTTGAGCACTCAGTTTTTCCATCTTTACAAGTTTTTAGTGAGTCCTAATTGTCTTCTTCCACTCCTCAAGAACTTGTTTTGTTCAGCTTACTACATGATCCAATGCTTCATTAATGGGCGTCATAGTGAAGGTCGGACGTCCACATCTGGTGATTTGATGGCAATGGTAGTAGCTACAATATTCGATTTCCAGTCTATAATAATATCTCAATGCATACAACCCCAAACAACCCACTATAAATTTTAACGCTCCATAACCCTTTGGTTCATTGTACCAAATATAACCACATATGATACTATAAGTTAAATACTCTCTCCACTCCAAGTCTTTAATCTTCCACATTGCCAAGAATTGCTTCTCAGTGATGTGCACACCAAACATCGACATAGTTATTCCTAATCTGAAACTCATAAGCAATCGGTAAAGCAAGTAATAAGCTTTAGGGTTTGGCATCAAAAAATACATGTATTCCATTTCTAACATCATGTGTATTGTATCACTCCAATAGCAAGGCTTAATGTTGACTTGTTTTGCCACTATTGGTGATCCCACTTGTGGTGCCACCAGTTCATAAATTCTTGGATTCTATCCACTCTATCTCCATTCCTATGGTTGTATCCTTGTGCTCCTTCTGAGTCATTGGTTTTTCTATTACTTCCTTCCTTTCATGAATAACTTCCCAATGGGAGTTGTCTCATCATCTTCAAGTTTGTCTGTTACTTCCGTCTCCGTCTCCTTCTTTGTCATCATTTAGCTCTTCCTCCTCAATTTGATCCTCCAACTCTTGGATCTTGACATACATTGCATTTAGAGCTTTGATATAACCTTTAGTTTGGTCAAAATGCCATCTCTTCATCTTGGTTTGTCTTTCCTCCAGTGTTGTTTTCACATTAGGCTCCATCTGCCCTACCAACTGCTCATAGAGTAGAGGCTTAGCTTGGTTTTTTGTAGTAGTTTTCTCCCAACTTGTGAATTTCCCTCAAGTTTTGTGAATCAATTTTAGATTTTGTAGTTTCACATCCTTAGCATGCAACTCTTTATTGATTTTTCATTTTTTCACACAAATGTTAAAGGGGTAAACAGAGTATGTGATTCAGGATGAAAAAGGCAGTTAGGATAGGGACTAATTAGGGAACCTTGTTAGTTTGATTTTGAGTTCTTGTTGTTTTGGATCATAATGATGTGACTAGGGATGGTACTAAGGGGGGCAGTTCTAGAGAATAAAAGAAAAAGGAGACAAGGAAGTTAGAGTTCTTTTGGAGTGAATTTTTTTGGAGTTTTTTTAAGAATAGAATAGGAGAGTTGGAGGTACTTGCTGTAGAAAACCACAAACTTTGTTTACATATTGCACAAATTTTAAGTGTTGTTTTGGGATTTTTTTCAACAAAACATGGGATTACGCAATAATTTGGATTCATGTTTTAGTAATATAAAGAAGCACAAACTTTTATAGTGAATTATATGTTCATCTTTTATGTGAATTTTTTGTAGTGTTAGATTATGATGAAATGAATTGTAATCTTGATTCTATAGTTTTTTACAATGTCTTCTAAAGTGCAAATTCTAGTTATAGCCAATAACCATGAATCTGATGTGGGAATGAATTATAATGTTAAGTTTGTTGAGACTTAAGACAGAAATAGTGAACATAGGTATGTGAAATACAAATTTGTTGTTATAGTAGTGTGAAATATTTGCAGGAATTTTAATTTCACTTCTATTATTTGGTGACCATCTTGTGCAGATTTTTTTTTTCCTATTCTTTCTTTCAATAATGCAAAGGTTTTCTACAAATTTTGTTGTATACTATAGATGAGAGTGTTCAAATGAATAGTGTTGTTTTTTAATTCAAAATTTTAAGGGGTATGCTCAAAAGTATCAGAGGTTTACACAATTGACATTGTAAGGACTATAGAACGATCTACAGATTCTAAAGAATTGTGAAACAAGATGAATCAAATGGCGACCCGGAGTTTATAATGACAATTGAACTTGGAGGCAAATTGACAAGTTATTGAAGGATAAACTGGAGATAATCTTGAAAATGGAAAAGAGTATGCAAGGCTTACAAAAACCCCATCTCAAAATCTAATGTTGGACAAACGAGTTTTGTGAATATAGGAAAGGCCTATGGGCATAGGTCGTTTCTACCACAAGAAGTGGCATGGTGGGACATATGGATTGGGGGTCTTCAAAAAAAGCACAATTCTAGACAATGATTTCCACATAAAGAGATGTAATCAACTAGTCATTTGAATGAGTGGATGCAATATATTTCTCAACCACAATCTATGGTTTAGAGTCGTAAAGATCAAGATGGAACAGGGACTTTTGTAATACTTGATCAACTACAACAAATTTCAAGTCTAGAGTCGATGACTGGCCAAAGGAAGGATGTTACAGGAGGTATACAACCCAAGTTTGTGTATCAATCTGCATTTCCAAATTATTGTGAACTAGTGGAACACTGGGATGTGAATGAAAACACCAATGTTGATGTGCTTGAGGAGACTGAAGAAAATTACCCAAGATCATTTGAGTATGAAAAGGCATAGGTGAATGTGTTGGATGGAGTACCACAATCATATTTTTATAAAGGGAATCCAGAGTTGGATCAAACAAAACACATAGCCGAAACACAGGGTCATTAATTTGTGGATTTGGAAATGATCAAGTTACTATTAAGGGTCAATGCATTTTGTGAAAAAAAAAGACATGCAGTGATGGATTGTCTTTTTATGCCTTTTCACATCAGAGCAAGTATTGTTATGCATGTGGAGTGAAAAAATGTGGTAGGAGCAATAATAGATCAACCACAAGAATAAGAATTCCTGAGGAATTATTATAGTCCAGAATAGATTTAGAGGCATGGAGATGGGAAGCCAATTGGGACCATAGAGTCGACATATTCGTCCATCTACTCAAACCATGAGTAGAGAACCAAAGGAGTATTCACATCCATATATTACACCATAAAAAATACCAAGGGGTAACCACAAACTAGAACAACGTCAATCTCAAATCAACATAGCTTCACTAATAGTGTTAGAAATGGCAATTGTTGAAACCTAGAAACAACATGCTAGAATAAGAGTTAATCAATCATTTAATGTAAGTATAACAACCACATGAGTGGAAACAATTGTTGCACTTGGCATAGATATTGTCAAAAGGGGAGTACTAATTGGATCTACAACAAAATTGGGTAGCGGATCAAGTGGAGTTTGAACAAGAAGGAATCTTAATCGAAATCCAGCGCTACCAACAACTACTACTAAAATTGTTGGCATACCTCAAATGGTGTTTACTAAGTCGATAACTTACTACTCATGTGAACAGAATTGCAAATCGACCATTAATGAATTCAATGGCTATTAGAAGGTGCAAAAATGCCGTTACCGTGCATTCAAAAGGAGAATACCGAGAACCAATTGTTATAATTTTACCAATTCTTAATCACAAAAATGGCCATGATGTTAAACCAAACAAGGTAGCTCTTAAATATCCTGATTTCAAAAAAGATATTAATCCAAATTATGTTCATGTCAAAATGTTCAATTTTGTCATAAAAGCAAATGCAAAAACTTCTTTAAATTATATCATCAATGCATTTAGCTCTACACTAAAAGATATGACATTGGACTAGTGCCATAATTACATGTCAAAATTTCCTAACTAAATTTTTTTGAGGCTTACCTAGGTATTTTGCAAACATCATCAAAAGATTCAAAATGACGAACAAATATACATGGAGCTGAAGAATATGAAGTAGGAGGAGATTGAGAGGGTGGAGGTTTACTATGAGTAGATTCATAAGTTGGTTCATGGTTTACAAGTACTAACCACATATATTTTTTAACTATTGTGTTTAAAGCGATTTTGCAATCATACCTCAAAATTATAATTGCAAGATGAAACGATTAACACTACAACATAAAGGTATGACTACTGCAAAAGTAATAGGAGTGCATTGTTAGTACCATAGAATACCAAACAAGCAGCACCAAAAAAAACACAAAATAATGCAAGGGAGACTAACAAATATTACACAAATTGTGGGATGACAAATCACAATGTGGAGACATGTTGAAAGAAGAAAAAGCAGACCATGGTGGCAACCATAGAGGTGGCACAACCAAGTCAAAAAGCACAAAAGACATCTTCATGTGCATGTCACATTTGTGGTTTGAATGGACATAAAATGACAGATTGACCAAAGTTTGCTAAAATGCAAAAAAAAATTCATGGGAAATTTGTGATAGTAGCAGAGGTTCAACCTATTACTAAGACCCAAACAGTCAGTACATATGTGAATGTGGTGGATGTTAATGTTACCACAAGAAGTAAAGTAATTGAAGAACATGTGTTCAAGGATAAAGAACCAAGAAAAGCAAATAGTGTTGTTGATTAGGAAAAAAAAAGTGGTTGAAACAGTTTATGGTGGAGACAATTCAATAGATTCAGAAAACGTGATCCCAGATTAAAAGGCCATCCACATCCATGGAATGGAACACAACCTGGCTGAGTATGTATAATACTACTCTTGTGGATGCAGAAAATTTTCAGGAAATGTGAATTCACAAGGGAAACTAATCACAATAAAAGAGATTTTTTTGGACATTGGTAAACAAATGCTAGAAATAAGTTATACTTTGAACTTAGGACAATTGTTTAAAATAGCTCTTGAGTTTAAAAAATATCTTTGGCAAAAGTTAAAACTAGAAAAAACTTAAAATGTAAATAAAACAACCACAAATAAACAAGTTCGTTCTTCAAGACTAGAAGTAAGGATAACTACTATAGCAATAAATAATCATATGGTAGTTATCCAAGTACAGATTGGGAAGAATACAAGAGAAGATGTGTTACTAAATGGTGGTTCTGGAGTTAATATTATCATAGAACAGTTGAGATTAAGGTTGGGGCTTCCAAAGCCTAAACCTACACCATATAATCTGAGGATGGTAGATCAAACAACCACAAAACCAGTGGGGTTGATCAGAGATATGAAGATATATGTTCATGGCATTCCTGACATAACTACATTTATTATATTTCAAAATAGTATGGTAGATTTTAATCATTCCATGTTGTTGGTGAGACCATGGTTGAGAGATGCTAAAATGGCACATGATTGGGGAAGTAACATTATTACCATACAAGCCAATGGGACAATCCGCACAATTACAGTTACCAAACATTTGGGAAATGAAGTAAGAAGACCAAAAATGTTACTATGTTATGATTATCAGAATGGCATCACAAATGAAAAAAAAAATATCATATTTGTTACAAAGCCAAAAGTGTTCTCCGTAGGAAGAATCAGTTTACATGAGACAATTCAATCTATGAAAACCATAGATGTAGGGATCATGGATATAGATGTGAAGACTAGTATTTCAAAATAAGGATATGAAGTACAAAACATAAAGAAGAAGATACCTAGCAATAGATATGAACCAAACATAGTTTCGAAAAATAAAGTGTATCCAGAGATGTACTACAGACATCATCCAAGGAGTGTTATAGTGGATGAAACTCCAACAAACATCAAAGCACAAGGATTGTAGATAGTTGGATGGACGTTAATTGAAAATCAATAATTGATGAAACTTAATCTGGGAACTAATGTAGAACCACAGATGGTGAAGATTAATGCACAGCTAGAAACAGGCAAGGTGGTGGAAATGGAGCAATTATTGAGAAAATTCAAAGATGTTTTTGCATGGACATACAAAGATCTAAAAGGGATCCCACCAAAGCTAGCACAACACAAAATTGAATTGGACACTATTATACTGGCACATTAGGCCAAATATAGATTAAATTCAAACTATGCTACATCGATTAAACAAGATATAAATAAGTTGTTAACAACTGGATTCATTGAATCTATAGAAAAAACTACATGGTTATCACCCATAATAATAGTACCCAAGAAAAATGGCAAACTGAAAATCTGTATAGATTTCAAAAAATTAAAAACAACCACAAAGAACGATCCATACCCATTACCTTTCAAAGATGAAGTGTTGAACACAATAGTAAGGTATGAGGCATATTCTTTCTTAGATGGATATTCAAGATATGATCAAATATCTATAGCTCTAAAGGACAAATACCAAACTGCATTTTTTATAAACTAAGGGGCTTTTATATGGAAGGTGACATTGTTTGGAGTTTAAAATTGCCCTCCAACATATCAAAGAACGGTGACCAAAACATTCAAAAATTATTTGGACAGTTTTATGAAGATATTTTTAGATGACTTTACAATATATAATGACATGGAGAGTCATTTGTAGAAGCTCAGACTATGTTTTCAAAAGTGCAAAGAATAGACTTCGTCTAGATCCAAACAAATGTGAATTTATGATATTTTTAGAGATGATCTTGGGTTTTATTATTTCCAAGGAAGGGAAATTACTAGATCCAAAGAAAATACAAGCAATCGTAAACATACCACCACCTAAGAATCCCCAACAGATTCAAGTATTCAATGGGATGGCATTGTTTTATAGATGTTTTATAAAAAACTTTGCTACAATTATGGCACATGTCGTTAAACTAACCAAAAAGACATAGACTTTTCTTTAGACAAAGGAATGTCAAAAGGCTTGGGAATTGATTCAACATAAGTATATTGAAGCACCAATATCGATATAACCAAACTGGCAGGTGGAATTTCATGTTCATACAAATGTGTCTTTGTTAGCTATGGGGGCTATGTTGTTTCAGAACATAATAGGGAAGTGTGATAAACTAATAGTGTATGTTTTTAGGCTTCATAATAAAGCAAAACAAAATTATAACACAAGAAAAAAAAAGGCTTTAGTAATGGTTTTTCTTTACACAAATTCAAACATTATTTGTTGGGCAATAAGTTTGTCTTTTATGTAAATCATATGGCATTGGTCTATTTGGTCAACAAACCACAGGTTTCAAGGAGAATAATTTGTTATTATTCTTTGAATATGATTTCATAGTAATTTATAAGCCAGGGAAAACTCATGTAGTTGTAGATGCATTGTCAAGATTATTGGATAGTATAAAACCCACAGGTATGCCTGATCAAACCACAGATGCAAGTTTGTTTTATATAGGGCTTGAATGGCTAAATGATGTAATTTTTTTTAAAAAAACAAGATAGATTAAAGGCATGTTATTGGTGCAGCAAAAACAAAGATTAATCAGGAAAGCAGAGCCTTTTACATTGAAAAATGGTGAATTGTACAAAATGGGCTAAAACAACTGACTTCAATGATGTTTGATAACAACATAAGCACAAATAGTGATGAAAGAACTACATGAAAGACCTTTAGGAGGGCATTTTACAATGGAGATAATGTAGAGGAAGATATTGGATGCTAGATATTAGTGGCCAACTATGTATAAAGACATGCATGATTACTGTAGATCTTATGATGCATGTCAAAGAACAAGAGGATTGGCAATTCAAAGTTTTGCAAAACTGGTCACAAATCTTCCAGAGGAACCATTTATGAAATGGGGAGTTGATTTTGTGGGGCTAATTAAGCCAGCATGGAAATATACAGGGAATAGATATATTTTTGTTACCACAGACTATGCTATTAAGTGGGTTAAAGCAAAAGCATTGAGAACTAATACAACAACAATCACAACAAAATTTCTATATGAGTGCATATTAACCAAGTTTGGATGTCCTTTGACTATAATCACAAATCAGAGAGTTCATTTTAATAATGATGCCATCAAGTATTTGATAGATCAATTTTTAATGAAACATGTGAGTTCTACAACTTATTATCCTAAGGGGAATGGGTAGGCTAAGTCTATTAACAAGGTACTTGGGACATTATTGAATAAGGCAATTAGTGAAAATAGAATAGATTGGGATGAACACCTATCTATAATGTTATTTTCATACAAAACTACACACAAAGCAACAACAAGGTATACACCATATCAATTAGTGTATGGATTACATCCATTAATACCCACATAGTACATTATTATAGTTGCTGGTGGAGATGAGAGAAACAATACTCTAGTGAGAGTTTTAACTAGTAGAATTCCAAAGCTCGAGAAGTTGTAGGAAATTAGAATGCAAGTTGCAAAAATTGCAAGAATTCAACAGTGAAATAAAGCATTATGGAGTCAATAAAAGAATCCGAAAAAAACAATTTAGTTTTGGTGATTATGTTATGTGGTTTCCAAAGGGCTTATGTCACACCTAGGGAAGTTTACTTAGAAATGGTTTGGATTGTACCAAATATAATATGTGTTGCTAAATAACACTTTGTTATTGGTGACCATTAACGAAATTTGAAACTAACCCTATGTTGGTCAACATGAATAAGCTCAAACCTTATAAATACATGGAATCTAAAGTTTAGAAAAAAGAACAATAAATGCCAATATATTGGGAACAAAATGTAGGTGGAGTTCAAGAAGCACTTTCTGACACAAAGGAGGATGATGAAGGATATCAAGTATAGAAACCATAAATGAAGAATGATGAAGATAAAAAATAGATCACAGATCTAACAGTAAACACAATCTTTATTTTCAACTTGTAGACGAGCAATAATTGCAAGAGTGTGGAATTTGGGATGTAAAATTCTACAAATGATATGTCATGCATTTCAGCTAAATCAATAGCAGTATTCATTCGATCATTAAGAGTATTCGTACATCATCAAAATTGTGGGCACAATTAGTAGAAAAATCGGTATAATCACTAGATGTGTTTTCACAATTAGTGGATAAATAGGCACGGTCAATAAAAAGGTGTACATGGTGAACAAAGTTGAGTCAATATAGATAATGTAAGGCAATTACAAATGTGGAGTAATTGAAAGATGAAATCTACGACGTTCATTCATAATGATGATGCTAAGTGTTTCCACATGGTTGTACAAGGGACACATAAACTTGTAATGATGGGCCATATTAATTTCGAAGATCATGCGTTAATTAAAAGATGGTGAATAAATGAAAAAATGAATGTGACGTGTGAAATGTTTAAGGACGAAAAAACATGGAGTAATCGTTAAAAGTAGTTTGCATTTGTTGTTGGAAGTTATGCACATTTCCAAAGTTTTGAAGTTCACAACAGTATGAGTGCAAAGAGTGAAATTGAAAAACTATAACCAATTGCAAGGGAAAAGGAAGTATAAAAAAGTGAACACAAATGAAGGCTAGAGGAGGAAACATAATTGTTGAAAAAAACAGAAGTAGAAAAGGAGTTAAAAAAACAAAGAAAGGAGTGTTGAATATTTAGCCGTTGGCTATAAGGTCATCGCCGCATTCATCATTATCTTTGGAATGTGCAAAAAGGAAGGTGTATAATGAAAAGATACAATTTGTGCAAACGATAATTCAAGACATAGATACAACTTAAACATCTATAGTTGAATTTTTTGCGTAGAAGCAAATGATGTTGGCGTGCAAAAAAGTAGATAGGACCAAGAGCTACATCAATAGATCTAGTGTGCATTGAAAAATTTTAGAAAAAGAAAACTAAGGAACATCATTTTGTGGAGGCATAGATTTGAGGGCACAAAAAATGATGAAAAGCAAAGTGGAACCATCTACAGTACCAACAATGGTAAAGGCAATGCCACCAGTGGTCTAGGCAATTAAATAGATTGTAACAATACCACATATGACATCTCAACATGAAAGATAGTTGAGGGAGCAAAGGCAAGAGATACCATAAATGACATTGCCACAAGAGAGATAGATGTGGGAAAAAAGCTAGGAAGTTAAGAGGGAACATGACATAAGGTTTCTAGAGGGTGAAGAGCATTTACACTTTGAAGGGGATGTATATGATCATGAAGATTGGATGGAAATCACTAGAAGTCCAAAACATTTTAGACATTTACAACAACATTTGTAGTAACAACAATAGAAAACACATGAAGGTCTACATGCTACTAAATTATAGATGAAAAGAGTGGCAAACAACTTGCTTTTGAAGAGTTTAGACCAATAGAACTATGGGTACCACCTAGTAGGTTAGAATCTGCAAAAGGATTCCCATTTGAATTTGAACTAGGGAGAAGAATGGTACAAGAGTTGGGATCATTTTGTAGATGGATCTGGAGATACTAAGACATAGACAAGTACACCTAAGTCTATGGACAAGGTAGTTGCAAAAATAATGAAAGCAAATAAGGCAGCTGAGTTATTTTAGACCATGGCAATTATGAATCTAAATATGGGGAATTTGGCCTTGGAAATAAACACTTTGAGGAACATATTGTTTATGGGGTTTAAGGAGAAGGCAATGTTATAGGAGGAATTAGATAAGTAGAGAGAGTTCCAGAAGGGGTATAAGCATAATGTGGAAATATGGAGGAAGAACAATGCAAAGGCTGAGTAGAAAAATAAAGTACTCATTAAGAAACTTCATGATGAGAATGAAGAGCTCAAGGGTAGCACAACACGGCTAAAGTCGTAGGATGATGAATTGCAAAATTTAAAGTAAAAGGCTAAAATCTATGAAACCAGAAATAGGAAGCAGACAGAAGCATTATTTCTTCATAAGAAACAATAGGGGGCTTTGGATAGTCAAGTGAAAGCATTAACTAAAGAAAAGAAGGAAAAGGATAATGTTTTAATAGATTTGGAATTGATAAATTTCAAGAATGTGTCTTTATTGTAGTTTAAGGAGTTGAAAAGAAAGACAACAAAGGTAGAAAGAAAGCAGTTCATGGAGGACAAAGAGTATTAGAGAACTTTACAACACATGCAAACACAATTGGAGAGGGCATAAGAACAAAAAAAGAGTTTGGATTTAGTTGGTATCAAGAAAAGACTAAAGGATTATGAACAAATGTTGTAATATTATACACTGATGAAAACAAAAAACAAGATGAAAGATTATGAGGTAGAATCTAAGGAATGGTGGGCCGGTTGCAGAGGAATATTTTATAAAGGAATTAGAGAAGAATTTGGTTCAACATAGAGCTAATGAAAGAATGTTGAGGTACAAATTGGAAGTTTATCAAAAGAACACTCCAAATTTCATTTGTGGTAGTCCAACAAATACAAAGGTATTGGGCCAGGATGAAAAGACAAAAGCAGGGCCCAATGGGATAACTTAAGAGGAGTAAGTACATACTAATGAATCATAGGACCTCAAAAGTGCAACAACTCAAGAGGAGGAGATATAGCCAGAAATACCACAAGACCTTAGAGGAGGGGGTCAAGAAGAAAAAGAACTAGAAGGAATTCAAAAACAGGAAAAGGTGAATGCTTTTCCAGCACTAGAAAAAAAGATATCCAAGATATGACATTTGGACATAGAATCACAAACTGAATTAGTGGGGGAGGAGGTTGAAATTGCAGAACAAAACGTAGATATAAAACCACTGGTTTGTGTGTAGATTGGGATTACAACATTATGGTAAAGGAAACAAATGTTTAAAAGGATGTAGAATATTATCATTTCATTTTTGTCATTTTACAAGGATTTCACGGACTGAATCCAAAGTATAAAGGGGATAATGTTAAAGGGGTAAGCTAAGTATGTGATTCAGGATGAACAAGGTAGTTAAGATAAGGATTAATCAGGGAACCTTATTAGTTTGAATTTTGAATTCTTGTTGCTTTGGATCATAATGATGTGACTAGGGATGGTATTAAAGGCGGGAGTTCTGGAGAACAAAAAAAAGAAGAGATAAGGAAGTTGGAGTTCTTTTGGAGTTTTTTTTAGAAAATAAGAGGAGAGTTGGGGGTACTTGCAATAGAAAACCATAAATTCTATTTGGATATAGCATAGATTTTAAGTGTTATTTTGGGATTTTTTTTTCAACAAACATGGGATTATCCTGTAATTTGGATTCATGTTTCAATAATACAGAGAAGCACATACTTCTACAGTGAATTTTATGTTTATCTTTTGTGTGAATTTTCTTTAATGTTAAATTATGATGAAATGAATTGTAATCTTGTTTCTAAAGTTTTTTACAATGTATTATGAAGTGCAGATTTCGGTTATAAGCAATAACCATGAATCTAATGTGGGAATGAATTGTAGTCTTAAGTTTGCTGAGACTTAAAACATAAATTGTGAACATAGGTATGTGAAATACAAATATGTTGTTACAATAGTGTGCAATATTTTGCAAGAATTTTAATTTCACTTTTGCCAATAAACTTTTCCCCATAGTTCATTATAAGACCTTTGAGATCACTTCACTATTTCTTCGAAATCCTCGGTTGCTTTGTCCTTTGCATTAACTGTGTTTTGGAGCATCTCGATTTCCTCATAAAGTTTCTATCTTTCTTCTTTGAAGTTCAGAAGTTCTTAATTGCAATATGTAATCTCAACATCCACTTTTGCTCTGATTTCCAATGGAACTTCCTTCGTCCTCTGCTTCTTCGCTTCTACTAGTCTTTTTGAATCTTCCACTACTTTTTACATCTCCTCATAATGCATATTCATTTCCACAATATTCCATTACAATTCTAAAATTTTCCTCTCTACTACCTTCAATGACCCTTCTATCTTTTGATGGATTATACTCTACTGCAAATCAACTTCAACCTAAGCACATCGATCCTTTATTTCCTTTTGAAATTCTTCAAATTTTTTCTTCATCTTTGTATTCTCCTCCAATTATTGGTTATACCTCTTTTGTTGTTGGTTTTCCCAATCACTGCTACCAAAAATCGATCTGCAACATCTTCCCATTCTTTTCCTACTCTTGACATGGCCACAATAGTGATTAGGGACATTTGACTTTCATCAACTTGAATTGGTTTATCAATTTCCTGCTCTGTCATTTCAGTGCAAATTGCTTTGGCCTTCTCTATTTCTTTCTTTGGTTGTTTTACCCCTATAACAACCACTTCCTCCTTAGTTTGCTCCTCATTGGTATTCACTTATATTGTTAGAATACCTTTTTCTTCTTTCGCACCCACTATGTCAATTTTCTCCAAAACACTTGTGGTAACCTCTAGAGACTCTGTTTGTAGTTCCAATGCTACTTCCACCATTTCTTCTTCCTTAGAAATCCTTGGATTTGCCACACCCTTTTCAGCATTGTTGCCTTTTCCAATAACTTCAATTTCCAACTCTAGTGACACTAATTCTTCTTATCTATCAATAGAAGGATTATTAATATCCCCCTCTTGCATTGGAAATACCTCTGATTGCTCTAGATGGTTTGGCTTGCTCATTCTAATACTCCTTTTTCTGCCTAATTGGTTCAAGCATTACGACATGCACATCTACAACAACCCTGTTATCACTAGATTGAAATCATCCTCTTGTTGTAATAAGTTTATTTGGATTTTCAACAAGATGATTGAAATGGTATGTTCCTATGATGGTGAGGGTTGGTTCAATTAAAGTATTTCTTAGTCTACATGCCTTCCTTTGCACAACCAAAATTTCACTCTATAGCTTTTGTGCAAACCACATTGCCCAATTCACTTCTCTTTCCTCTACATCTTGGATAATGGCAACAATTGTTCCATGAACATATTTGTTTCCTTGTTTAAGAATGAGAATTTTTGTTAAAGCTTCAAGTCTCATGACCCTCATGGTCCATTAGCTTTGTAGATTAAATAGCCTGAACGAAGAGTGTAATGCTATTTTTCTCCTCTTACAAAATATTTGGCAATGGATGTCCTATAACCTTCCTTTCTTCTTACTATAGTCCTAGTAGAAGGCAATTTGAAAACTTTAACAATGCCTTCAATGGTCAAATCAACTTCCTTACCTCTCAAGTTTGTGGCTTCCTCTGCGAGTTAGTAATTGCAAATCATCTCCATAATCATAAGCAAATTGGTGTGTATCCAATCAAACTTGCACATATGAATGAGCCCTGCTTTCTCCACCCATTCTCACTTCTCCATTGCCCATATCATGCCATGCATGCACCTAACAAAATTAATCGTTTCAAGATCTTTCGACTCAATTGGGTTGTCCAACTCTTTCACATGTCGGCACTTTGAATTAGTAAGAGCGTTAGCCTTTTTGAGAGTTTACTTCATCTCAACAATTTGTGTTTTAAACAAGTTATATTCCATGTTCCAGAGGACTACAAACAAATGATGATATGGCAGTTTTGTAGGTTCTCGATACAGACCAACAAATAAAAACTTTAACCTTGTTTACAACATTATACTCTCCAATTTACATTGTTATTCTTTTGAATATTGATGCAATTTCCTTGTCTTTTGGGCTTTCAAGAATTCCTTCACTTTCAGATGATTTTTTTCTAGTTCATAATCACTATGACACACCCCCACACTCCTTGAAAGATTCAAATGCAAATCCAAAAGTGAAAACAGTGGAAAAAGGAGTTGGGATATGTTCCCTAGCTCGTAACATTTTGGGGGTAGAGGTGCGTGCTCAAACTCCGAGATGGGGATTAGGACGAATGACAAGCGAATCAATAATTCACATGGACCTACATAGCCCAAACAACAAGTTGGTTAGTGCATGGTTGGAGCACTTTTGGTGCACATATGAACCACGGGCATACACAAACTCACAAAACTCACCATGGCCCGAACTTTGGGGAAGCCACCACCTTCCCCCTTATAGTATTCTTTGTGATTAACCATAGGGGCTACATCCAAATGTCATTTTCTCTTGGGACTCTCAAGTTGGGTTTCGAAATTCCCAAAATTGGGAGTTTTTGCACTTTGGAAGGCCATAACTTCTTGTGCAAACCTCCAATTGAGATGAGGTTTAAAAAAAAGTTTTATCTCTCATCAACAGCTTTTCATGTATATGTAGCACGCCACCTACACACATGTATTTTAAGGCGATTCCCAACTTTTAATGGTCGGGAATCAAATTGGCACTTTGATTCCCAACCCCTCTTCTGGTCATAGCTTGCATTTTAAGTATTCAAATGGGTCATACGAACCCATTTTAGACATCTAAATTTCAAGAGCTTTCCAATGAAATAAGGAACTTTTGAATCCAATGAAGTTCAACCCTGAAATACCTCTCTAAAGATTTGAAAGTCCATCAGGACTCCAACTCCAAAAGTGGGAGCACACTTGGGAGTGTGCGAGTTCATTCCCTCACACTCTCCTACACTCCTAGGGGTGTGAAATGTGACTCCCATGCTTCCTTCTTGGCTTGCTCCTTTGCAAGCCTTTGCCTTGGTCACGAACCCAAGGCTAGGATCACAACATGATGTCAATGATCCTTGTGTATATATTTTTAGATGTCCCATGTTACAAACTACTTACAACATGTTGATTTTTTGTTAATGATCATTATTCCTTCTCCTTAGAAGCTATTGGTGTTTAGACACAAAATATTAGCATAATATTCCTAATTTAAACCACATAGAAAGGCATTCAAACAATTGGAATTTTACTATGTTATGTATTTGTCTAGAAGGAAACAAAGGCTATAAAATTGTCGCAAGTGTGGATGCAAGGTGCATGCACTTATTCCAGTGCAACTTTTTCATATTGTGGTGGAAGTCATGAATCCAACTGATATAGATGTTCCCTAGTGACCTTGGAAGAGGTGATGTTACTTGCCTTTAGTGTTATTGGCACTTAAATTGAATGATTGTCCACTACTTGAATGACAATTGTGCCAATTAATTATTAGTATTCCCAAAGTGGTTATAAATATAATTACTATAATCCAGTAAACCTTTGTAATGTGTAGTCTATTAGCCATGTGTTAATAGTCATTTTGTCTTGGCAAAGTGCCTTGTGCAAAAACATGTCTTTTAGGCATTTATTACATGAACCTAGCTTTATAAGGCAGTGGTGCTTATGGACAAAGGCGCAATGGTTGTAGATTGCCACTAAACTGCATAGAAAGGCAAAAACTTTGAGATGACAAGTTATGGAAAAGAGAGTTCTCTTGGGCCAACTGGTTTGGTGTGTGTAGAAAATGAAATGTCCTTGCAACATGTGCCAAGGGAGATCAAGACCTAGGTTGATAGAAAGAGTACGAGAACACTTGATTCAACTTGGGTGACACCTTGAATTTCAGGTGTGGAAGGGTCCTAGCCCCAAGGATGATTCTGATGATGAATGAGCCACAAGGGCACGGACAAGTGCCATAACAAAGGAAATGCAAGTGGATGAGGGTGTCCACATGGACCACCTGGTGGAAATTGTGTTCCAACATGAACCTATGGCATAGGGACAAGCACAATCTTTGAACATGTTAGATGTTGATTTGCCTAATAATTGCATAGTGCAAGATGTGGTTGAGATTGTGGATGAGCTTGCACCTCAACCCCAAAGTATGCCTAGTGAATTTGAAGGCAATGCATACCATGAAGAACCTACAAGTGCACTAGACATGGTAGATGAGGACAACAATGAACATTTGGTGGCACTACGAAATGCATGCCAATGATTGTATCCAAGAGCACGGTCCACAAAACTTGCAACAACCATCTTATTCATGAATGTTTACATAGTCCACGATGTGAACAATAAATTTGTGGATGAATTATTGTCTTTCTTACACAAGTATTTGCTCCCCTAAGATAATTGTTTGCTTGCAAATATATATCATGCAAAGGCATTGACATGCAAGGTGCAACTTAACTATAAAGTAATCCATGCATGTCCAAATGGTTGTGTTTTGTTTTGAGGGGTGCATGCAAAGCTGATGGCTTGCCCTAAGTGTGGATCAACCAATTACAAATATGCAGGCCAATCACATAAACCAATAAAGGTTTTGTGCCACTTTCCTATCATTCCTCAATTGAAACACATGTTTAGGGCTCATGCTATGTCAAATTTGATGGTGTGGCATGTTGAAAATAAAAATAGTGATGGCCTTGTTTGTCATGTTGTTAATAGTAAAGTTTGGGCACACATTGATGCAAGGTGGCTAAATTTTGCAAGTGAGTTTCACAATTTGAGATTATATAGGACTTGTTGTTGATGGGGTTAATCCTTATGGTGAAAGGAAGAACAGTTGGTCAACCTTGCCAATCCTTCTTTTTATTTACAATTTTCCACCATGGCTTGTGACAAAGAAATTCTTTGTCATGTTAACATTGCTAATTCTTGCCAAAAAATTTGTAAAGATGCATGACTTTGATGTGTACATGGGACCCTTCATAGAAGAGTTGCAAGTATTGTGAAATGGGGTTTTGGCATAAGATGTGGCAAAACTTGTTAGGCAAAGGCAATTTACTTTAAGAGCCATATTGATGTGGACAATCCATGACTACCCAACATACGGGTTGGCGTCTAGATGTGTGCACCAAGGTTACAAAGCTTGTGTGTCATGTGGACCAGATTAACCTTTCAACATTCTATTGAGTTGAAGAAGGTTGTGTATGAAGGATCTTGTAGGTGGTTGGTAAGGGATCACCCATATTAAAGAAATTAGAATTTGGTTCATTTTACTGGTAAAGAGAAGTTAAAGAATAGACCATGAGTAATAACTGCTTCAAAAACCATAAGTTGCACAACAAAATATCAAGCCTGGTTGGTAGCTAGAAACACACATGGGTCTAAAAATGATCTTTCCAAGGTCATTAGAGTGAAGCGTCATATTGCCCTATATGACTTGCCTTATTTTGAGGTAAATGTCCATCTCTATAATTGTTAAACATTTTAGAAGGTTGATATTTTTTCATGTGTATGCTCATGGTTATTCTTGTTATGGCCCATGTTTAATCAAGACCAGGCTCCTACAATTGAACTTGTATGTAGCCAATTGAACCTCCCTAGTGTTTGCAACTCTTGGAACATTAATAATGGCCTATATGTATATATATTTGAACTTGTATGTGGCCATTGAACCTTTTTAGGGTCTATAGCTCTTGAACAACATATGTGGCAATTGTATTCATGCATTGGAGCTTGTATGTGGCCATTGAAACTTTTTAGGGTCTATAGCTCTTTGAACAACATATGTGGCAATTGTATGCATGCATTGGAGCTTGTATGTGGCCCATGGAACCTCTTTAGGGCCTACAACTCTTGGAACATCAACCATGGCCTATGTATATATATATTTGAGCATATATGTGGCCAATTGAACCTCCCTAGGGTCTGTAGCTCTTGGAACATCAGCCATGGCCTATGTGTATATATATTTGAGCTTGTATGTGGCCATTGAACCTCTCTAGGGTTTGTAGCTCTTGGAAGAACATATGTGGCCTATGTATGCATGCATTTGAGCTTGTATGTGGCCCATGGAACCTCTTTAGGGTTTGCAACTCTTAGGACATCATTAATGGCCTATGTATGCATGCACTTGAGCTAATATGTGGCCCATGCCAACTTTTTATGGTCTACAACTCTTGGAACATCATTCCATATGTGCATTTGAATTTGGATGTGGCCCATTGAACCTCTTTAAGGTTTGATGTATGTGGAACATCATTAATCTTGATGCCATTTGAATTTTTTTTGTTATCTTGGTTTTGTATTGGATTTTGATTTGGCAGTTATCAATGATATCAAAACCCTGCATGTAGTAGCATTTGCATCAATTATTTTGGATCTTAGTCTTGACATTATTAATGGTATCAAAAACATATGTGTAGCCACATTTGGATTAGTTGTTTTGGATATTGGTTTTGACATTATCAATGGTGTCAAAACACTATGTGTAATAGCATTCGGATCACTTATCTTGGATCTTGGTCTTGATGTTATCAATGGTATCAAAAGTTCATGTCTAGTAACATTTGGATCATGAATGGCGTTGTTCATTCTATTATTGTGGAGTAACTAACAAGTCACATGTTTTTTCAGTCTTTAAGATCTTATACACATGATTAGCATCCTAGAACTTTCAAATTTGTCATCAAACTAGGTGATAGGCAACCCAACCTTCTACCCCATAGCTCTGACTATAGTCAAGGAAGTATAAGCCAAATTGTAGGTAGTGGCACAAAAAGTTCAACAATTGAACCAACTAATAGATCCACCTCTAGGAACTGCCAATTTTGAAGATCAAATTCTAAACAATTGTTTAGACAGTTTAATGCCTTTTGAAATTTAAGGTACATATATCCAATTTCTTGGATCTGCCATTATTTATTCATGTGTTAATGATTTTTGTTTAGGATATGGCATGGTGTTAATTATGTAGTTTTTATTTGAATGTTTATGGCCATGCATGGTTTTTGAAAATGTACTTAATTTTGGGGACACTAATTTTGTTCTTGTGTTGATTTGTTTTTATTGTTGTCATCAAGAGTAAGTTCCTTCATGTGCTGCTTGTAATCATCTTTTAAAGCACTATGTTACAAGATAACAACTAACACATGCATTATAACTCACCCAAGTACTTTCAAAAGTTCCAAGTTGTTTTTGTAAAAGAAAATTGTGAAACCATTTTCAACCCTTAACCCCAATAACCTACATTTGCAAAGTAATGTTCTTAAGGACTAACCCCTTATAGTTGATCCTAAGTACTTGCAAAAGGTCCTAGTTACTTAAGTCAAGGTAAGTAGTGTTGTGAAACCAATTTGAGCCTTCACATTTAGCATTTTGTCCTTTGTAAAGTACTATTATTCAGGACTAACACATTGTAATGGTTCAAAACTGCTTGCAAAAGCTACCCAACTATTTATGTCAAAATAAATTGTGCTATAGAAGCATTATAAATCTTTAAACTTAGAAGTTTGTCCTTTCCAAAGCACTTTACTTTAGGACTAACACCTTTTACTTGATCCCAGGTAAGTTTGCAAGGTGTTTCCATACTTCTACCAAAATAGTTACTACTTATGAACCATTTGGAAAGTCCTTTGCTTACTAGGTGTAGGGTTTATAAAGTACCTTTTTGTAGGACTAACGCCTTTTATTTTATCCCACATACTTGCAAAAGTTATAGGCCTATAGTTACTTATGCCAAAATAACTACTAGTTACCCACCTTTTTTAGAGTCCTTTGTTTAGTGGTTTAGGGTTTACAATGGTCCATCTTTTTATAGTACTAAGTCCTTTTGTTTGATCACGTGTTTACTTTCAAATGTGTTAAGTTGATTTTGTTTTATAATTAGTGATTCATTACAAACTATTTTGAACTTTTAATTTACTAGTTTTTAGTTAAAATAATTTTGCACAAAGACTAACACTTTGTTTAGGTGCTTGTAGGTACAATCCAAAGGGGCTAAACTACTCTATCAAGTAGGTCATGCTTTAAGAAACCTTTGAACCCAATTCAAGTGTCTAAAGTGCTTTTGTATAAGACTAAAACCTTTTACAATTGATCATGGGTGTTTTCAAACCCTTGTTTTGATGGCATTTAGAACATCACAATATTAAAGGACTTAAGCAATTCAATTTTTTTTATAAATTTAATGTTTTTTTATGGTATTAACTACTTATGTGAAATTTTTGGTACACATTCCTTAATTATTGACTTTGTCTCACTAATTAATTGGTTGGCAATTTGTAGATTATGTTTTATTACAAGTCCACTTCCTTGTGCAACTCAACACAAGTGCATGTATTTCCAAAGTCTTAACCTTCCTTCCAAGATCTAATCATTTTCATAATTAATGTGATCTAGGTTGTAGTAGTATTGACATTTGATTTATCGAATGGGAACATAGTCATTTTATGTGCTTTAGTACAAATTGATGATTGTGGCTTACAACGACTTGAACCAAAAGTTGTTTAATTTAAATTAATTTCCATGTCGTAGGTGCAAGTCACATGGGGAAAGAAGAGGAGGAGAGGAAGCCAAAGCAGGATATTGAGAAGGAGTATCCCAAGTGGGCTTGGGTTGATTACAAGTTTCAAGATTCTCAATTTTTTAAGGAGGTGAGGCAACTATTAGCAGAGGGTTTGGATCCCAAACACAATTTGACTAATGAACATGTGACAACAATAGACATTGTAAGCATCTTTTGGCAATGTCAAGACTTTCAAGACCACCAATCCACTTCTTCTTCCATAAGCAAAGAAAGAAATTGAAACCTTGTATTGGAAGGTTTACCACTAGAAGAAATCTTGTCCATTTCGACCATCATTTTGCAACTACAATGTGATTGCTATCCAAACCTACTACATTTGCGACTATGATCTTTGTAATCCTATGTGTCCATAAAGTTGCAAGTATATACCACTACATGTGTGTCTAAATGATGGGTCTAACCAACTATAAGTTGAATATGTATTGGCATGATACAACTACAAAAGTTTTAGGTCAATATGCAGATGAAATTTTGACATATTTTGTTCGTTTTCTCTTGTCTATCCACATATGGATGAGAATTGAGTTGCATGCTGACAATAACTATATTTTTTTTACAACTATGCAAAATATAATTTGTCGACTATATCAAATTAGCCTACATGGCACACATGGCATCTCCATAAATTTTCAACATAAATATAATTCTATTTCAATGCATTAATCTAAATCAACCATTTTAATTTTGGCTATATATCACCATAACATTATTTTTTTCACCAATTTGGTTTTTAAAATTGTTTATTATTGTTCTTGTGGTAGCTATATTTTCAACAAAAATTAGATAGGCTAGGTAGTATGTAATAAGTAGGATAGGTATTAATAGGTAGTAGGTAGGTAGGTAAACTAAACAAGAGGTATTTTATGTTGTGGATATGTCATAACATTTTTGTATTAATTGATTAAATAATTAACTATGTTAAAAAATTAAGTTATTAAATGTAGACTAGGTAATTAATTTATTAAATGTAGGCTAGGTAATAATTTATTAGGTAGGTTAGGTAATAGATAATAGGTATGTACCTAAGTAATATGTAACAAGTAAGATAGGCACTAGTAGGTAGGTTACAATTTAAGCAAGAGGTAATTTGGTAATTTATGTTGTGGATATGTCAAAATGTTTTTGTATTAATTGATTAATTAATTAGCTATATTAAACAATTAATTTATTAGGTAGGCTAGGTAGTAAATAATAGGTATGTAACCTAGGTAGGTTATAAGTTAAACAAGAGGTATTATTTTGTGAATATGCCATAATGTTTTTGTATTAATTGATTAATTGATTAGCTATGTTAAATAATTTATTTATTAAATGTAGGCTACATAATTAATTTATTAGGTAGGCTAAGTAGTAGATAGTAGGTATGTAACCTAAGTAATAAGTAGGATAGGCATTAATAGGTAGTGGGTAGGTAGTTTATAAATTAAGCAAGAGGTATTTTATTTTGTGGATATGTCATAGTGTTTTTGTATTAATTGTTTAATTAATTAACTATGTTAAACAATTATTTTATTAAATATAGGCTAAGTAATTAAATTATTAGGTAGGCTAAGTAGTAGATAATAAATATGTAGCCTAAGTAGTATGTGATAAGTAGGATAAGCAGTAGTAAGTGGGTTAAATTGTAAATATTTTATTATGTGGATCTATGATTTTTAAAATAATAATAAATAAGGTAGGTAATTTATTTATTAAATGTAGGTTAGGTAATAGATAGTAGGTATGTAGCCTAAATAATATTAGTAAGTAGGATAGGTAGTATGTATTTTATTGTGTAGATATGTCACAATTTTTTTATATTAATTAATTAATAATATGGTAGATTAGTTTATAGGTAGTAAGTAGAGTAGGTAGTAAATAGTTAGGGAAAATAATAAATGTTTTATTGTGTTGATATATGATAATGTTTTTGTATGGGACAAAGGATGTGATAATGTTGTAGTGTTTCCCTTTCATTAGAATTTATCCCATATCCTTTGTCTACAACTTCAAACTTGTAAAGTATATAAATAGGTGAAAGAATAGATTATATTCATGGTATGCACTATAAACATAGTGCATGTGCCATATGGGATGAACCAATCAAAAGGCTTGTCCCCAACAAAATAAATAGGATCTTACCTACCTATTTAACCTATGTTAGGTAGCATATTTTACTCTAGCCTAGCTTAAAATAGGTTGCCTATTATAATTTAGCCTAAGATATATTATAATGAATGAATTATAATATTTAATAACTATAATTATATTATATTGTTTAATTAATCATTTTAATATAATATTTAATTATTATAATTATATCATATCTTTTTTTAACAAATGGAAATTTGCCACATGTTTTATGGCCATTGGGTCTTTAAATTATAATGTGGTTAAATCCTAACCACCCATTAATGGCACATTTGGTAGCATGCAACTATCCCAAATGTAGTTACAAATGCAGTCGCAAATTAGGGTTCCACATCATACTAAGGAACATCCATGGCAATGCATAAGAAATTTTGGCCTAGTTGTAAAGTTTGCAATTACACCTTCAACTTCATGGCCATGTCATGTCCTTTGCGACTAACTATCTTATGGCACTTATCTTAGGTGACTAGGCTATTTTTAGTTGTATGTGTCCATTATAACTATAAATGAATCGCAAATCCAGTCATTGATTTTCAAATTTCTTCTAGTGTACGAGATTGGGCACACAACCAACAATGAATTGATGGCTTGGTTTGTCAAAGGCTAGATAGCAGAACACAATTGACATCCTATTAATTGGGCTACTATTACAATTGCAAGAAAAAGGCTCAACAACTAAACATAATGAACAAGTTTAACAAATCTTACAAATTTGACTTTAGTGAAGGTTCACATTGCTCACAAGAACTTTTGGGCATGGGAAAATGGAGGTGTGAAGTTGGAAAAGGGTTTGAGCTTGGAGAATGTAAGTATGTTTTTAACCAAACAAGTGTCTAATGTTGAAAGGATTACCAAGGTGGAGAAAGTTGCAGATCTCAAGCATGAGGTTTGCAAGTTAACCAAGCTTCATGCAATGTAGCTTAAGGAGAAAAGGAAAGGATTACAAGATCTTCTAATTGGTGTTAAGTTTAATATGGATGATCAAAAACTATAATTTCTAGAGGTTGAACAAAATATCCAAAAGCAGAGGCTGCTCTCCATGAGTTATTGAAACAACAACCACAACCAATGGTATGTGTCATATGAAAAACCCTATTTATACATTATGATAAATTCAAGTTCTTAGACTTAAAAAGTTACATTGCCATTATCAAAGTCTTGCTATTGTTTACCTACATTGTTGTTCAAATGTAAAGGCATTTTAAAAAAGACTATTTACCACTTCATCAAGGAGCAGAACATTTGGATACTACTACAAGCTTGGAGTAGACATCCACTATTAAATTGGAAGAGGCATCCATTGGCATTGGCTTGGAGGAGACATCCATGAGCACTAGATTGGAAGAAACACCCATAGTTGGATCAGAACAGATGTCTGTCCATGGTCTGAAAAAATCAACAAACACATTTGATCACAGTGATTTCCAACAAAAGAAGTCACAAGTGGAAAGGCAATTGGAGGGTGCAAAAATAATAGGTCAAGATTTAAAAAGAAAGGCCCTCCAAGGTGAAGCATTATTCAAGAAGGCATAGGTAGATTTTGAGAAAATGGAATTAGAGTTGCAAAAGGTCATGCTTGATGTTGAGGCACTAATCAAAGAAGAAGATAATATTCAATTTCAGTTGCATGCAATGAAAGCATGACAAGTTAATATGTGTTTCTAGCCAATACCCATTGTGCATCTAAAAAAGCCTACATATGGTGGTGGTAGAAATGTCATTGTCATTAAACCTTGTGGTTATTGCAACCAAAATTACCACCGTGCTAACATTGCCATCACGTCCTACAAACATACCTTCCATCCATTTTGCCTTAGGGCAATGCTACATAATTCTAATAAATGTGGTGTTTGTAAACAAAAGCTACATCCATATTGGTGGTCTAGTTGGGGGATCCATGAGCAGAATGAGGAGATGAAGGAGTTAGCTGAGGATATGCAATTTGAGGAGTTATGGCCAGATATGGTAAACAATGTGTTGGAAGCTACAAAGTGTGGATTTGAATTAAAGGCAAAAGGTGAATGCAATTTCAATCCAATCTACAATCTGTTGATATTTTATTTCTATTTTGATCTACATTTCTTCAATTGATCTTTAAGTTACATTATATCTCATTTTCTTATTTGTTGCAACCCTAGCTTTGGGCTCACAACCAAGGCAAAGGGGTTATAAGGTTACGGGCCAAGAAGAAGCCCAAGAATCACATCACATACTCCCGGGAGTGTAAGAAAGTGTGAGGGAGTATGAGGGAGTGAACCCTCACACTCCCAAAGCAACTCCCACTTTGGGAGATGGGGTCCCGGTGGACTCCCGAAACTTTAGAGAGTGATTTCAAGGGTCAAAACTCAATGGATTGTGGCATTCTTTATATCATTGAAAAGCTCTTGGAACTTACATATCTAAAATGGGCTCTCATTTGTTCATTTGAACATCTAAAACACAAGTTATGGCCAAAAGAAAGGTCGGGAGTCAAACTGGCAATTTGACTTTCGACCAGAAAAAGTTAGGAATCGACCCAATTTACTTGGCTTCAGGTCATGTGCGAGATACCGTTGAAAAGCTCTTGATGAGAGCTATAGCTTTGCTTTAGACCGCATCTCAATCCGAGGTCTGGTCGCAAAATTATGGGGCTCCAAAGTTGCGGGAGTCCCAACCGACACAATTTTGAAACTTCCACTCGGGAGTCCCAAGAGAAAAAAACCATTTCGATGCAGGCTCCATGGCCAACCACATAGTATACTATAAGGGGGAAGGTGGTGGCTTCCCCCAAGTCCGGGCCGTAGTGAGTCTAATGTGTCCGTGTTACCCGTGGCTCGTCCTAGCACCAAAGGTGTTCCAACTATGCACTAATCACTTTGTGTGGGTTGTGTGCAGGCCAATGTGAGTGAGTGAAGCTTGTCAACTCTTCCTAGTCCCATCCTAGAGCTCCAACACGCCCTTCTACCCCTCAAAGTGTTGTGAGCTAAGGAGCGTGCCTCGACTCCTCCCTCTTCCGCTATCTTCTACTTGGACTCACATTTGAGTCCTTCAAGGAGTTGGGAGTGCGTCACACTGGGACTCCATCTCCCAGGGGAGTGTGAGGGTTCACTCCCTCATACTCCCTCACACTTTTTTACATTCCTGGGAATATGTGATGTGATTCATGGGCTTCTTTTTGGCCCACAACCTTGTAACCCCTTTGCCTTGGTTGTGAGCCCAAAGCTAGGGTTGCGATCGTCCACAAGTTTGTTTCCTTTTTTTTAAAAGTCCCCCATGCTTCAATTTCAAACCTTTCGAACAACAAAGACCTATTCCACCCCCATAAAAACCCCATATTCATCTAATGCAAAAAAACTCAAAATCAATGTTGTTTATCAAGTACCATTGCAACTTTAGAACAAATCGTTGAACTAAAATTTTAAAAGTGCTTAATTGTTGAAAACAAACACAAGCACAACAAATGCCTAAACTAATTGGCTACCTCTATGGAAGGGATTACTAAAATGAAGCAAAATGTTGAAGAACACAACGTTAGTTCAAATGTTCAAAGAAAATCTCTTGTAAATCCTTGATGTGTAACATACTCGCAGCACTTTTGCAACCTCCTTTGCTTTAGGAAGAAGGTTGCAAAAAGGCCACAACCAATGTATAAGAATGTAGTGACAATGATCCTTAGTGAGCATGGTGTTTTGTGTAACAGGGTGGCGGACAATGGGGGGTGGGAGGATGTTGCCATGAATCTTGAGGTGAAGTCGGCTGAGGCTGCTTTCCACGAGGTCCAAACTTGCATATCACAATAAAAGACCAGAGGGGGGGGGGGGGGAGGGGGGGGAGCCTTACCATACCCCTTTACTTCTTTGAAAACTTTGGGATTTCACACAAGAGAAAAGCCCTTCTTAGTTAGTGAGGTAACTATATTCGATAAACCTTATGTGGAGTGAAATGTAGATAAAGCAAACAAACTACTCACAACTTAAGGATGAATGCAAATTATGCGATAGCACAAGTGATGGTAGAGTAAAAAATGAAGCAACACACATTGTAAAGATGAAGGAACTGTCCATAATGATCTTCACCCAACACAACATTCCATTTTGAGAGTGACGATTGACCATGGGCGGGAACAAAGTAGTGCAGAAGAGGTCATTACATTCAAGGTCGAGGTAAAGTGGCGATGATGGCAAAGTGATGGGTTAGACCTTACTGGGGTGAACCATGGTGTAGAATGGTAGGTGCAAGCTTGTGAAGTTGCAACAAGTTCAAAATGCACTTAGAGTTTAGTGAATCAAGGTCTATAATGATAATAATGTTAGGTTAGACCTAGGGTTTGAAAAATTAATGTTGACAATTTCAAGGTCCGCAACTATCCCTAATTAATGGACAATACAAGCTTTTCCATCCAACCTTTTACAATGTCATCCACAAGCATGTGTTCATCCATCAACTTTGGCTTCCAAAGTACATGTATTTGAGCTTGCATCTAAAATGAATCATTTTTATCTATTTAAAAAAAACAAGAATTTACAACTTTGACACCAAAGACATGTTTCAAATTTATAATTGTTTTGGGATTTACATAATTTATAGGAAACATAATTAATCCATATTATATTATATTTAAACCATGTTTATTTAAGCAAACTAGATAATTATAGTTCTATGTGTTAGATAGATCAATGGTTTTTAACGACATGGATTAATTTGCAACATGTCAAATATGCATCCATGTTGTAATGCATATAGAAATGAATAACTTATCATACATTTTCAAAATCCTTAATTTTTAAGGTCAATTTAGTTTGTTTGATCCCAATGTAACATGAGTCTCAACACTTTTAGCTTCTAATGCTTTTCTACTTGTCAACATTATGATCCTCCCAAAATTTCATAACCAATGGTGAATGTTTGATATTAAAAAATGACATTTGAAAAAATAAAATATTGTCTACACTAGGGTTTTGAGTGCTTTAAACATTCAAAAGGACTCTTACAACGTTGTCAATTTGCATCAAATTTTAATCACTCAAAACTTACAAATAATGGGACTTATTCCAAAAGAAAAAAATGGAAATCCAAGTTGTTATGTTTGTGTGATGATTTTTCAAAGATATAGGGGTACAATTTTTAAGCATTGTCTACACCCCTTTGTTATACACATTATTGTGTTTGCATTGTTATGCATTCATTTTCCACATCAAAACACATTTTTTTGTAACTTTAATTAGATTTTTGAATTTTACATGACTTGGGTAACCTTTTGATAAATAATTTGGAATGAAATTTTTTCTTTATATGAATCCTATGTTCTCCTGAAGTTGGATGGGTCACAAAAATTTGGGGTGCGACGTTCCTAATGGTACCACCCAAGGATAAGTTTGCCTTCAACCTAATAGCCTTTCATGTGTTTCCAATTTTGGTCTTAAAAACCCATCTTGTTTTGATTGGAGACTTTCCCTTAAATAAATCAACAAGTATCCATGTCTTGCTTTTGCGTATAGACTCCATTTCTTCTTCCATGGAATCTTTCCATCCCTTATGATGTATTGCTTCTAATACAATAAATGGTTCTTCGACATTAGATGTTCATGTGGCAAAAAAAAAAAGATGATCCTTCAACCTTACTGAAGGTCTCCTTTCTCATTGTGGGTAACGATTTCCTTGATCATTATTGAGTAACCTTTCTTCTTGTGGCTTCATGTTCTGTTTCGAATTGAATTCCTCTTCGTGTGGTTTTTTTAGTTGTCTTAAATCAGATTTTGCTAGTAGATTGTCTTGCTCATCATTGAATCTTTCCTCCACACTATCTAGTCCCATGAATTGATCATTTCTAGCAATCGAAGAGCCTCCATTGGTTTCCTCCATTTAATGATCCTATTGGTTGTGATCATCTTGTTCATATGTATATTTCCTTCATCGGCGCTCATGCTAGAAAATGGAAACACTATAACTAACTCCTTAGCCACTTGCCAATGGTCCAATCCTACGGGTTTATCATGGAATTGAATATCTCTACTAATGTGAATCATTATCTTTGTGTAGGATCAAACACCAAGTATCCTTTTGTTCAGTCATCATATCCAAAGAATAAACATTTCAATGCTATTTATTCTAATTTGTTTTGTTTCTCTTTTGGTATGTGCATGTATGCTACACAACACCACAATAGATGTGTGTTTTAAAGATAGTTTTTATGATTGTGATTTCAATCAAAATAGACAAGGGACAAATTTGTCTTCAATCAAATCAGACTAATTTTTTTTGCCAAAAATTTGACTATGTCTGATGTGACTAAGTACCTATTTTCTTTTCTATTTTGACTTGGTGTCTAATTTGACTAAATAGAAGTCTCTACATTGTTAGGTTTCAAACATCCAAACCTCTAGAAAAAAATGACCAAAATACAAATTATAAACAATTATTACCACTCCCATACTATCTTCATTCATCCATAACTTGGCAACATCATCTAATGGTTTTTTCTCCTTAGATCTAGCTAGATTTTTGTAGATAGTCATTGAAGATTTTATGAAGGCAAACATCTTTTTCATCATTGAAGACATTTCTTTATGTGTTTGCACTAGTTAATCTTGGGAAGATTTCTAAGAGTCACGGGTGGATTTCAAGTCTTTAGTAGCCTTAACAATTTCTTCAAGATTATTTTCCATGGCCTCCAAACAAATCTCAAGCTCATATGCTAGGCCTTGGTTCAAATTGTCCACATTATTGTCTGTTGCCACATCTTTTTAAAAAACACTAACAAGTTAAATGGCATAACAAGGAAATCTTAATTCCCATAACTCCTTCCTAATGAAACTAATACAAAAAGAATAAAATGTGGTATTTGTGATGTTTCAACCTCATCCTCCTCTAGATCACGCCTTTTGCGCTTGGATATTTTTCCTTGTCTGTTTTGTTTTGAAGTTCCATCAATGTAGGCTTTCTTCTTAATTTTGCTTCTTAAACCACATTAAGCCCATACATCAAATTATTGAGTCAATTCCTAGCAATGCATGAGATTAATTATGGTAGAAGAAATTATTTGTACCATTCTTTCCTCCAACCCAATGTCACCAACTTGTCCAACATGAGATGCATTTTTTTGATTCGCTTGGATTCTTGACATTTGTTGAGCCCTTTCAACATTGTCTTGCTGCTACAAGACTTCCATCAATTGGCGCCAGTGTGCAAGCTTTAGGCAATTTTGTGGTCAGGGATCACCTCTTTCTATCTTTTTCTTCAGCCATCCTTGCTTACCTTTCAAAACAATTGTTGCTCGATCTTTCACATGCTTGTAGCCAAGGGGATGATCTAAATATTCAAACCCCATTTCCAATGTTTCCTTGATTGCTTCAAGCTCTTATGGTGGTTGCCTATGAATGTCATAAATGGCCAAATTGAGCTTCAAGGCATAGCTTCGAAGTGTTAGCCAATTGTTCCTTCCACCACCCATAGGCCTTCCTTGAATATTGCAATGCACAAGAAGTTTGATTTCCTCACCATGAAGTGTAACCATTTCAATTCCCAAGCATTTCATCACCTTGTCCATCTATCAACGATTTGCTCGTTGTTCAACTTACCGAAAACATTGCTCAAATGAAACAATAATGTTGTCCGGTTAGACAGCTGCATCTGTACTTGAACCAACCCCAACATTACATTGACCTTTTACTGCATTGAGTTATATGTTTACAGGAAACTATGGCGTTGTTGGAGTACTTGTTTCAAGTAGTTCTAGCGATGTAAACATTGTTGTTGGAGTTGTAGGAAATGTTGATATTGACTAGATTTCATGGGCAACTATGAGTATTGAATAGATGCCTATAGGTTTAGCATACCTTGAGGTGATGGTTTAGGTATATGTGTGTATTGAGTAGGTGCAGGTGGTAGGATTTGGTGATATTGATTAGATGTAGGTTGTGTTTGTGGAAAATTCATTAGGAGGCAAAGACATCACAAGGTTATAATGGCCATCAATTGTTGGGGCTTGCTGGTAGGAAGTGGATGGTGCTGGTACACTATTTGGCATTGGCCAACCTCGATTAAACCATTGCCAATCATGAGGCAAAGGCCACCCCAAAGGCCAACTTGGTGTATTAGGAGGTGCTAGAGGGTTTTGGGGTGCTACAAAAGGTGCTAGAGGGTTTTGGGGTGTTGCAAAAGGTGTTAGGGGGTGTTGTTGTATTGCAATAGGTGTCATGGGGTTTAGGCGTATGTTAGCAGGTGTTGGAGGGTTTTGGGGTACAACAGTAGGTGAAGCTTAAGGTTGATATTTTACTAAACATCAAAACAAAATGAGAGTAAACAAAATAAAATTTGCCACCCTTACTTTCACATGCTACAAACCTAATTTGATTGCAAGAGAAGAATTATAAACTTGGACCAATAGTTGTAGCTTGGTTTGAAGATCTTGCTTCATGAAAATTGGTGGTGCCACTAATTGCTACAACCAAGGCATCTCCATGTTCTTTACCCTTTTTCATTGTCTTTTCCTCACTAGAACTTGATTTATCTTGTTATGAGAGGGAATTAAATTTAGTTAGTTGGATATTGAGTTAATCAATAAGTGCCACTGAAGGTTTTTGCACATCCACCACTTTGGTTGGGGCTTTCCATGGCCTTTCTTCTATTATCAAAACATGACACATAAAACATGCCCACATGTTTTAAGCCAATGTCAAAATTAAAGTTATAACACGGTTCCACTTCAAGATTGTACAATGGAAAATGGGGTGGGGAGAAACTGCAAAAATAAATGACCAATGTGATTAAGACTTGGAGATAGTTAGAAGATCTAATAAGAAACAATCAAGGCCCAAAATAGTTTTCTAAGAAGGCTTTGGTGGTTCTTGGATGCAAAATTTTGCAACAAAACAATGATGCAACAATTGAATGTTGAATCAATCTAAATGTTACATCAAAAATTTAAGCACAAATGAAAAGAATGAATGAAGCAATGGCATATTCCATATTATTATTATTATTTTAATGTTAGATTGAAAAATCTAATATTCTAAAATGTTAAATTCAAATCTTGCCACAATTGGCATTATGGGGCCTCCCATTCTCCTCCATCATTCTTAATTTCAAAAATTGCCAAAACCACAAAATGATTAAAAAAATGCATCAAGGGACTGGGATTTCAAGAAACATTACATGGACCAAATCTTTCTCCTTCTCTTGATTCTCAACAAACCTATCAAAATTTATTTCATTTTTCAACATCTTCTTCACCAAAATCGTTTTCTCCCTTGAGGTTAGAATATGATCATGAGCCATTCATTCCTTTGCTTTCATCTTAGCTACTCTCGACCATAATTACTACAAGTGGCTTCCTAAGGTTGCTTAGTCGCATGTTGTTTTAAGGGTTGGAAGTTGTTGTGCCAACACTAAAACGCAACTTGCAAAGTTGCAATGTTGTTTATATTGCATTACTTGCAATTTCTTTCTTTCTGTAATACTAGAAAAAACATTCAAAATTTATAACATTTTTTGAAGTTTGCACAAATCTTGAAAAAAATATTCAACAAAATATTATGTTGGAAAGAGAAAGTGAGTTTGAATGATAGAGCATGGGAGTGAAAGAGAAGGTGGCAAGGGAGTGAAAAAGCGGGACGAGAGCAAAAGAGACAAAGAAGAAAATTTGAACTCCATTAGATGCATGCCAAACTAACCCACTGCATATGCTTGACATCTAAACCTTTTTCCAACTTCTTCACCAACTAACAATGACAACTTAACCTAAATTACATGGCAATATGTTAGCAACCAAAAAAAAACATTCGTTGAGAAGGAAGGGCAACTTACTTGTAGTCTGCACCAAAAATAGTTTTCATCTTCTCTCCATTTTCTTTCATGGTGCGTCTACGAACATCTTCATAATCAATAGCAAGTGGAATGAAATTTTGGTCTTTTGTTGTTGTTGGATGTTTGGTCACATCTTGCAATTTGTGTTCATCATCACCATGTTGCGCACCCACCATCGCCCTAACTGCAAATATTTTGTGTTACATGTATACAACACCCCTTCTCCCATGTCAAAATGTTATCCCATTCTCCATGTTCAATAATGCAACAACTTCTTTGCATTTATGATTGTGTAAAATGTGACATAACTCCTTTGAAGTCTCAATGGATAATTTACCGCTATAGATGGCATGTTGTAGACCCTTAAGGAGTAGGTACTCGACTAAAGGTGATTAAATTCAGTCACATAGTGGTAATATATCTCCTAGGACAAATATACATAGAAGATATATTGCTATTGTGTGACTGAATTCCTTGCCACTATAAATGTAAAATGGCTCAAATTAATATTATAGTTGTATTTAGGTATTCCTTAACCATGTACTTAAACATATAATTTTGATATAAATAAAATTTTCATTATTTGCACTAGGAATTAGTAATTAAGGTGTGACAATTTTATGTTTGTTCATTAGATTGCATTAAATATTGGAGGCATGGTTATAATTAGTATCAAGGTTTTGTTTCAAGCTTATTGAATAGTAATCTCATTGTTTGTAATGCCCTTTTTAAATCCTACATAAATAATATCATATAATATTAATGTTGGCTTATAAATTAACAATATACATTTTAGTAGAAAATAACCAACATGTAATTATTATTGATTTTTATTCATGTACAAGGTGGTTAGAATTGCATGAATTGGTTTGTCAAAATTGGGATTAATTAATGGCTTGATGATAAGGGGTCATAAATGAATTTAGAAATTTAGAATATTCATGGCTTGTACTAGAAATTAGTAATTAAGAATTGACAATCTTTTTTTTTTTAATGCCTTACCTTAAATACTATGGGGATTAGAATTATTAGATTCAGTTTTAAGGTTTTTATTCATTGGTTAAACAAAATAATGCCCTTTCTAATCCTAAATGATTATATTTGGGCAATTATATGAGGTGGTTAGATTTTGATGTCATCAATATAAAATTGGGACAATGTATATACCCAATTTTATATTCATCCTACCCCTTTCTATTTTAATTGTTTGTTCATATCTATAATGTTTTTTTTACTCATACATATCTCCCACATCCACATTCCTCAAACAATGTAGAGTATGAATTTGCAAGTAAAAATATTTATCTATCAAAAAATGTCATTGACATATGATCCCAATTTTTTTGGTAGTTTGTAATGCGCAATGTCAAAGTAAAGGCAATTACCAACTACACATATGCAATGGCATATTGGTGCCCAAAAGTTGTTTGATGTTGAAGAATTTGAGGCAAACTAAAAAGGTTTAACAACTTATGAGTGTCCATGCACATGCTACCATGGCAAAAGATAACAAGTTTGTAACACAATGAAAAAACATCTAAGCCTACATGGAGGAAACCCATTTTTTCAATGGCCAATGGTGGTACGGATTGCTTAAACTTTTGAACAAAATCTTATAGATTCCTTAATTCTATTTGTATTTGTTGTTTTATTGGTTAGGATTCACAACAAATTACTTGGATATTAAAGTGTGTTATTAATTTGGCATTAGTGCGTTGGTTGGATTTTGGATAAAGAGCAATTGATGACCGTGCACCGAGGATCACACCTTGTATTGGGGAGATGGTTATGAATTCAACACCACACATAAAAGCACCAACCCACCACTGGACTTAGAAGTTCATATTCACAAAATGGTTGCTGAAGCCTTTCCAAGTACATTCAAGATAAAAGGAGCCACAAAACATGTAACCACTGCTTAGATTTTGATGATTTGTTGAATTTTTTTCAACCAAATTTCACAATTGATTATTTTTTTGCAACTAGAAGGTTTGTATCATAATTTGTTATCAAGCCCAAAAAGCCTAAACAAAATTATTAGAATGAATGATAGAAAAGGATTAATAAAACACTATAACCAATCCTTTTAATGCTTAAAGTGTGTTTTGAACAAGGGATTATAGTTTTAGGGTTGAAATAAAAATATGTTATTTATGAATACAAAAGTGAAACATTTGTAAGATAAAAAGGACTAGAAGTTGCAATTATTATATGAATTGAATTTGAACTAATGGCATATGATGGTAACACGTATTGGATGAATTTTTTTTAATGTAGATGTCTTCAAGTTTTTTATTTTATTATGGAGGATGGAAGCAAAGTTAGTGTAAACACTATTAGAAATTTTGGGTTTTGCAACTGTTGTTTGCAACTAAAATTCAGTTGCATGTGACACATGTAACTGCAAATTTGTGTAGTTACATAAGACAAGTTGCATGTGACACTACATATACAACATGTATATACAATGGTAGTATACATGTTCATACATACATTCCAATCCAATGTAGTTGCACCTTATGTGCAACTTTCCTTGCAACTACATGTAACTAATCAAAATATGACACATGTTTAAAAATTAGACAACTAGCTTGTGGACACGTGTCATTATTTAACCTTTTTTTATTTTCAAAATTAAAAATTCATTGGATTAATTTCAATCATTAAAATTTTGCCACTAGGATGATGACACGTGGCACACCATGGAATGTTCATTGACCATTTGACACATGTTCAATATTTTAACACCAATTATATGGTGACACGTAGCAATCAAGGCCCACTTATTTTTAAAAATTTAAATATTAATTAATGAAATCTAAATCATCCAATTTATGGCTAATAAGATGTTGACACGTGGTGCCTAGGTAGGTAGATAATAATTAAACCCTATTAAGTAGGTTTATTTTGGCATGTAAGTAGGTTGGAAAATAACTAGGCTTAGGTTATATAAGTAGGTTTAGAATAATCCAATTTTATTTTTAGGTTTGACCATTTCATAAAGGTCAAGTTTTTTTCATTCACTCATCCCCAATGGCACTTGGTATTTGGTTTCAACATAACTATTGTTCTTAGTTATATATTGAGCCAAATAGAATTGGAAGCTAAAGGATATGGGTTAAAACATTCCATTGCAAACCCCATGAACCAACCTAGTTACACATTAGATGCAACTATTGTATTAAAGTATAACAGCCAAGGGAAGGCTTTGTTGTTTTTGGTGTCCAAACAAATCTTGAAGCCCTTCTCTTGGTGCATCTAACACATTAAAAATCGTTGAAAATATATTAGAAATGAGAAAACTATGGCCCCCCAAAGTAAAGGGGGTCAAAAAACTCAAATTTTTTTTATTGAGGCCGGTTCTTAAACACCCAGAAAGTTTTTTTTTTTTTTTTTGCTATTAAAGTTCCAATGTGATTTGTAGGACTTCAGATGGTGCTTCTACAACA